>Ga0194117_10001089_pt1 | contig 32917 bp, 28 predicted proteins | sample TA2MahsurfametaG_FD_160579 | JGI IMG/M metagenome (GOLD analysis project Ga0194117, IMG submission 160579) | Freshwater microbial communities from Lake Tanganyika, Tanzania - TA2015009 Mahale N1 surface | ecosystem: Environmental > Aquatic > Freshwater > Lake | place: Tanzania: Lake Tanganyika... | reverse complement strand
AGAGTGTGATGCCAGTGCGCGATGCTAGCCGCGACAGTTGCCGAGACGCAATCGTCATCGACAAAGCCGGGGGGCAAGGGCAGGGGCTCGAAGCCAGTCTGATCGGCATCGTGTGCTACGCTCGAAGCAGAACGGGATTGGCGTATTTGCATCTGAACTGCGCATCCGCGCGGTCGCTCATTTACAGCCAATACAGGGGGGTGCTCAGCACGTTGCCGTGAACGCGTTGCAATCAATCTTCGTTCGGTTTCGGGGCTACCCTCGGCAGCTGTGGCTGGTGTGTTTGTTTGCCTATGCCTGTGCGCAGACGGAACTTGCGCTGTGGTCGCTGGCGCTGCCGTTGCTTCGCGCTGAGTTCGGATTCTCGAATGCCGAACTCGGGCTGATCACCGGACTCACGTTCGCGCTTGGCGGAATCCTCGTCGTGGGTTTAAGCACATTGGCTGATCGATACGGCAGACGGCTGATGCTCTTGGTGGGCACGATCGCCGCAGCAATTTTTTCGGGTCTGCACATGGTTGCAGCCGGCGTCATCGGCCTCGTCGTAGTGCGCACTTTGACGGTCGCTTTCAGCGGATTGGTGTTTCCCTCCACGGGTGCTTTGGTGGCCGAGGAAGCCCCGCCGCGTATCCGCGGCTTGATGGTCGGCATGCTGCAAATTGCAGTGCCGATCGGCTGGTTGGTCGCGGCCGTGATCGGCGCGCTCGTTCTCGGCACTTGGGGCTGGCGGGCGTTGTTTGCCGCCGCTGCTCTGGGTGTACCCGCAGCGCTCTTGGTGCTTGCAGTGGTTCGCGAGTCTGCACCGAGTCGTGCATCTTCGAGTCGAGGCAACTGGCGAATCGTCGGTCTTTTCCGGGAAGGCATGTGGCGACGCACGATGCCACTATTCGCGGCGCAGAGTTGTTTTGCTTTGGCTTTTGGCGGTGGTTTCGTGCTGATGCCGCTCTTTTTGCACGATGAGCTCGGCTTCAGATCTGTCGAGTCTGGCGTGTTCGTCGCGACCGGCAATGCCATCGGTGTACTCGGCTACGCCGCTGCAGCCTGGATCGGAGAATTTCATTGGACGCGCCGCAACACCATCGTGCTGTCGACTCTCGCAGCCGGCATCGCCTTTGCCGTGTTTGCGGTGTTGGATCGGACAGAGGGCGTTGCGCTGCTGACGTACGCGGTGTTGACCTTCTTCTTGCTCGGTACTTCGGCCGTGAAGTTTCCCTACATCGCAGAGCTCTATCCCAGCGAACTTCGGGCGACGGGGATCGCTTTTGCGTCCTCGCTGGCGATTCACTCCGGATTGGCTTTTGGCCCGGCGATCGTGGGTCTGCTCGTCGAAGAATTCGGCTGGGCACACGCGCTGCTCATCGGCGGCGCGTTGCCGCTCTTTGTGGCATCCGGCTTGTTCCTGCTATTGCAACCGTTACCCTCCGGGTTGCAGATGGCTGAAATCGAGGCGCGCCTGCGACAGCGGCCTTAGTGCGGTATGGTTGCGGGTTCGGTTCCCAAAAGCAGGCTTGCGATGCGCTCCTCGACTTCTGGTCGCAACTCGACGCCCATCGTATTGGTGAGCACCACGATGGAGAGCTGCTCTTCCGGATAGAACGCCATGAAACTCGAGAAGCCGATGATTCCGCCAGGATGAGCAATCTTCTGTCGCCCTTGAAACTGCGTGACGGCGAGCCCCATGCCGTAGGCCGTAGGTTGGCCATTATTGAGACGGCCGCGGGTCGTCATCAGCTTCAAAGATTCTGCCCCGAGCACCTTGCCGCCGAACAACGCGCGTTCCCACGCCGCGAGATCGAGCACCGTGGAGATCAGCGCGCCGGAGGCGTATGGCCGTGTGGGGCTGTTTGGTTCAGCATTCAGGAAGCCGGCGCTGCCGCGGGTATAGCCACTCGCGCGGCCGGAAACGAGTTCGCTCGGCACATCGTACCGCGTCGATTGCAGACACAGCGGGGCGAGCAGATTCCGCTCGATGACTGTGTCGTAGGGTTCACCCGCCAGTTTTTCGATGATCGCGCCGAGCAACCAATAGCCTGAATTGTTGTAGAGATATTTTTCGCCCGGCTCGAAGTCGAATGGCGCCTGGCTCAACCAGGAAAACACCTGCGCCCGCGTGACATCCAACGCCCGGTTTGCCATCGCGGGTCCAATCGTCGTCATGTTGCGAATGCCGGAGGTGTGATCGAGAAGATGACGAACCGTGACTACGCGCCCTTGTGTGTCGAAGTCGGGAAGATATTTGCGGATGTCATCGTCGAGCTTGAGTTCGCCACGTTCGACATGGCGCAGGATCGCAGCGGCCGTGAATTGTTTGGTCACCGAGGCGATCCGGTAAACCGTTTGCGGTGTCGCTGGAACGCCAAGCTCGAGATTCGCCTGCCCGTAGCCTGCGGCATGAATCAGTTTGGAGCCACGCAAAACCGCGATCGACATTCCCGACATGGGCCCTTTGGAGAGTGCTTGCTCGGCGATACGATCGACCTCTGCCATTCGTGGCCAGGGCGGCGTATCGATGATTCCGGCACAGTCTTGCGCAGGCAGATTGCTGGCGAATGCCAGTGCACCGATCCCGATGAGCAGCTTGAGTGGTATTTTGATCATGGGGTTTTCTTTGGAGTACGACGTATGGCTTGTCCCGGAAAAACGTCAGTCACGAAGCTGGAGTCCTGCACGATAGGCGTGCCGCCGACCAGTACATGCACGATCCCGGTAGAGGGGAGCACGGGTTGCTGATAGGTGGCTCGCTCGCCGACCGTGGCGGGGTCAAAGATGGTGACGTCTGCATCTACGCCAATTTGCAGTCGACCTTTTCGGGTCATCTGTGGGACCACAGCTTCAAGGCGCTGCGCAGGCAGAAGAGTCATTTTGGCGAGGGCGTCCATCAGCGACAGCGCTTTGTGTTCGCGTACATAGCGACCGAGGGTGCGTGAAAAACTGCCAGCGCCCCGCGGATGGCCGCGCCCAAGTACGTAGATGGGGCCATCGCTGACAACCATCACACCGGGATGTGCCAAACCCAGCTCGACGATTTCGGCCGGAATGATGTGAGCGACCACGGCGCCCGGTGGCTGCTGTGCCCGATAGCGTTTGAATGATTCTTCGGTGAGACGCTCGCCGGTGGCTACCCACTCGAGATCGCTATACGTGCCGCCAGTGCGCTGTTGCCATCCCTCATCAAAAATAGCGGACGCGAGACTGGTTTGGGCGGCTTCCCACGGATAGACCTCGGTGCTGACGTCGACTCCGTTATTCCGCGCTTTGTCGATCATGTCGAGCACGAGCGGCAACTGCCGGCGTGCCGTAGTCGCGACATGCGCGATATGTAGCGCAGCACCGGTCGAAGCGGCATTTGCGAGCACTTCCTGAACCGCTCCAAGGGTGCTGCCCGGTTCGATGTTTCCTGAACTGCGCAGGTGCACATGCGTGAGCACCCCGTTTCGCGCAGCAGTGTCGAACGCGCGCCAGATCTCCTCGCGGCTTGCAGCGGGCGTATAAGCGAGCCCGAAGCCGATGCCAAGCGCACCTTCGTCGAGACCCCGCTGCAGCAGTCCCTGCAGCCGCTCAATTTCATCGGGTGTCATCACATCGTCGGCCCAGCGCGCGGGTCGTGGCGGAGGGCGGCGCTGGCTCGGCGCTGCAGAGCCGCCTGTGGCTTCTGCCGACTCGAGCGAACCGATGTCCAGACTGTGCATGATGCTGACGCGAGCCGCTGGGTGACCCACGCTGGCGCCATAGTTGATCAGCGCCTTGCCTTCACGCTCGGCGTACCAAGGGGCGACGGGGAAAACCCCGAATTCGAATTCGAAGGCGGTGGTCACGCCGTCGAGCGCCTGCAGTCGCGAACTGAATCTGTCTTGGCCGTGGGCATGCAGGTCTATGAACCCGGGCGCCACCACGAGTCCGCGAACATCCAGAATTTTTTTACCGCGTAGCGGCGAGGCGGATATTGCTGCGATGCGTCCGTCGAGGATTCCTACATTGCGGATGGCATCGGTCCCCGAGGCGGGATCCATGACTCTGCCGTTCGCCAGCACCAGATCGAATGGACGTTCGACGCTTTGCGCAAACGCGATCGTGCTGGCAAGAAAAAGTATGATTGGCAGGAGCGTTTTTTTCATGGGTATCCCCGCAGTTCGGTATTCATACCGAAAACATATGCAATTGCAAATGTCTACACATGAAGCTATCCTCTTCACGAACGGATGCCCGATGTACAGGTGTTACATGAAGGTCATTGCAAAGTCGATGTTGATGCTGGTTTTCGCCCTCGTTTCTCCGATGGTCGCGCACGCCGAGGCAACATCTGTCATCAACGAAAAAGTCATCAAGCTCACCTTCTTTGGCACCGGTGCGCCCCGGCCCTCAGCCGATCGGCACGGCCCCTCGATTCTCGTCGAGGCCGGTAGTCGCAAGATTCTCATAGATGCCGGTCCCGGCGTGCGTCAGCGCATGTTCGAGGCGGGTGGTTTCGGGTTGCTGACCCAGGTGACCGACATATTCCTCACGCACCTTCATTACGATCACGTCGCAGGCGTCGCCGATCTTTGGATCACCGGCTGGATGTACGGGCGTCCGGCGCCGTTGCGGGTATTCGGTCCGCCGGGTACTGGCGAGTTCGTTGCCGGATTGAAGCAGGCGTATCGCTGGGACATCGACTACCGCCAAATCGTCGGTATCCCTTCCCCCGGGAGCCCGATGGAGGCCAAAGAAATTGGTCCGGGAGTCGTATTCGATCAGGATGGTGTGAAGATCACGGCGTTCAAGGTCGCGCACATGCCAGTTCTGCCGGGAACCAATCGAGTTGCGAATTTTTGGGGCGCCACGTACGGATACCGTGTGGATTACGCGGGTCGTTCCGTGGCTTTCTCCGGGGATCTGCGCGTGGCACCTGACTCCGAACTCATCAAGTACGGGCGCGGCGCTGACGTCGTTGTGCACGAGGTGCAGGTTCCATCGCCCGGCACATCGGCCGAGGCCGTTCGGGCGAACGTGAGCCTCTCTGTGCATTCGTCACCCGAAGAGGCGGGGCGTGCATTTGCAACCATGCGCCCCCGGCTTGCGGTCTACTCGCACATCATTCCGCCGCAGACAACCTCCGAGGACCTTCGTGCTGCGACTCGTCCGTTTTACGACGGGCCCCTGCTGACCGCCTTTGATTTGATGACGCTGATTATTGGTGACCAGATCGATGTCTCGATTGCGCCAAAGCGCGACCGCGAAACTTTTGAACAGTCAGGCGCCGTAAAGTAAGCTCTGTTCACACACACTAAAAAGTCGAGGCCACCTATGTCGATCAGCCGTCGCCGATTGCTCACCGGAAGCGTCATTTCCGCTGCATTTCTGGGGCAAGGGCAGGCTACGGCGGCACCACCGCTCGCGCCGCAATCCAGGTACACCGATGGCCGCTCGGTCACTCGGCAGAATGCTTGGCTCGAAGTCGACACGCAGACATTCGAATCGAATGTGCGCGAGTTGCAGCGCCATGTCGGCGACCTCAGCAAGGTGTGCGTGGTATTCAAAGCCGATGCCTTCGGTCACGGCATCGATGTGCTGATGCCTTCAATCCTCCGTCTCAGAGTCTCCTCGCTCGGCGTGACGAGTACCGAAGAAGCGCGCGTAGTACGTGCCCACGGTTTTCGCGGGCGAATTTTGCGTCTGCGGATCGCCACCGCAGATGAACTCGAGGACGGCTTACGCTATCGCATCGAAGAAATGATCGGTGGGCTCGAGGTCGCCGAGAATGCGTCGCGCATTGCCTCGCGACGCCGGGTACGCTTGCCTGTACACCTTGCGCTCAATTCCATGGGCATGAGTCGAGAAGGTCTCGATCTTCGTCTTGAAGCCAACCGCACAGACGCCAGAAAACTGGTGACGTTGCCGGGGCTTCGTCTCGCCGGGGTGATGGATCACTGCCCGGTAAACACCCTCGAAGAGCACCGCGAAGGCGCACAAAGATTTCTGACTGATGCGGATTGGATCTTGAAATCCGCGGACCTCGCGCGCAGTGCCGTGCTGCTTCATTGTGCCAACTCCTACGGCTCGCTCAATGTCCCCGAAAATCGGCTCGATCTGATGCGGGTCGGGCGTACTCTTTTCGGACATGGCGGAAATGCTTTTCCGGAGTTCAAATTCTTTGGGACTTTCAAGGCCCGAGTGACCAATGTTGGCAGTTACCCGGCTGGTTCCACCGTGTCATATGAGCGAGCATTTACGCTCAAGCGCGAATCGCGTCTGGCCAATATTCCGGTCGGTTACTCCGACGGTTTTCGTAGAGTCTTCTCCGGGACCGAACAACAAGTCAGTGGTGCTGCCAGGCCCTCGTTGCTGGTTCACGGACGACGGGCTCCCATCCTTGGCTTCGTGACCATGAACATGTTGGTGGCCGATGTCACCGATATTCCGGAGCGCGTCAGGGCGGGCGATGAGGTGGTTTTTTGTGGGCGACAAGGGCAGGAGTCGATTTCCATCGACGAGCTTTCGGGTATTGCCGGAACCAAGCCGCCCGATCTGTATACGCTGTGGGGCAACTCGCTGCCTAAGTTGAGGGTATGAATGAAAAGCTACCGCTTTGAAAGTCATGTCGATCGGCGTCTATTTCTTTTAGGCCTCGCAGGCACAACGGCGGCTCTTGCAAGTCCGACGCTGAAAGCCTCCGATGCGCGCGCTGCAGCGGACGAATACTTCGTTCGTCGGATGGCGAGCGAGCATATTCCGGGTCTCGCCGTCGCGGTCGTGCGCGATCGAAAGCTGGTGTGGTCCAAAGGTTATGGCTGGGCCAATATCAGCAAGCAGATTCCGATGACACCCGACACGATTCAAAACATCGCATCGGTGTCCAAAACATTTACCGCGACTGCGGCGATGCAGCTTGTTGATGCCGGTCGAATCAAGCTCGATGACGAGGTGAACCGCCACCTCGATTTCGTGGTTCAGCACCCGCTTTACCGAAACTCTCCGATCACCATTCGTCATCTGCTCACTCACCAATCGGCGATCGAAGACGGTCCCGCCTATGCGCAGGCCTACGCCTGTAGTGACCCGACGCTGTCGCTCGAGGAGTGGTTACGCGCCTACCTTGTGCCTGGCGGCCGCTTCTACGATGCGGAGCGAAATTTTCAAAAGTGGGCGCCGGGCAAGGGGTTCTTGTACAACAACGTCGCCTTCGGGCTATTGGGTCATGTCGTGGAGCGGGTCTCCGGCATGCCCTTCGAAGATTATTGCAAGAAAAAAATCTTTGAGCCGTTTGGCATGAAGGCGACGTCGTGGTATTTGCGTAATATCGATCAGTCCCGACACTCGATCCCCTACAGCTGGGTCAGTGGCGGCAAGGTGCGCGGCCCTGTTTGGGGCGGATTACCGTCGAGTGTCATCGGCGACCCGGGTGCGACGACCCGCGTCAATAACGATTACGCATCAAACTGTTTATACAACCATCCGAATCTGCCTGACGGCTTTTTACGCACCAGCGTTCATCAGCTCGTGCGTTACGCTCAGGCCTACCTCGGCGAGCGGGGAACCGACGGATCCCCATTGCTGCGCGCAGAGACCATCGAGCAAATGTTCCGCCCTGCATCGGGCGACGAGGGTCGTACTTTTGGTCTTTGTTGGAATGCGTCGTCTCATCCTGGAAAGCCCCTGTTGTGGGGGCATGGCGGCAGCGATCCCGGCGTCAATTCGAATCTTCGATTGCGGTTCAAAGATGGCGTGGCCGCCGTTGTGCTGATGAACGGCAATATCGGTCGGCCGAGCGGGACGCCCGCGCCTTTGGAATTCGCCGAGTATCTCGTCGAACACAGCCAGCAGTTCTGAGAAGAAGAACTCAGGTCTCGCGAATGCCAAACAGCGGTGGCTCGCCGCTGATCTCTGCTTTGGAGAGCTTTGGCTCTTCCTTTGAGGACCATCGGTTCACCGTATAACGCACGCGCCGCAAAACTTTGGGTCCCTGCGCACCCGGGTCGAGCAGGGGTTCGGGGATGGTCACAAACTCGGTCTCTAACCGTTCTGCTGTGAATCGTGCGATAAGGTAGCCGTAAGCGTCTGTATCGGCGTAGTACAAGTGGGGGTTGATGCGCGGATTCGCCAGCTTGCGCACGGTGTCGGCATTGCCGGTCTCGTGCAGCGCTTTGGCCGAGGCTCCCCCATGCAGCAGCCAGGCGTTGAGCGTCGGGATCATCAGCGCCTCATCAGTACCCGTTTTCTTGATTGACAGGAACAAAGGCGTGAGCTCGGGATCGTGCTGGATCTCGAGGGAGTGCACTTTTGCCCTGCAACCTGCACTGGTGCTTGCCCCTGCAAACTCGGGAATGATGGGACGCGGCTGCTTCGCCTCGAAGTCGTCAAAAATCAGACCAGCAAAGTGCGCGTGTCGATCGCCCGCGAGAGATACAACATTGGCGATTCCTTCATCGCGGATGAAACTCATCAATTCTTTGCGCTCGACGGGATAGCCGTCCCAACTGTCGGTCCATAGCAGTCCCGCCTCAGGTTCCCCGGGACGGAAGGAGACATCGAGACCAAACCGAAGAAGCGGCGTGCTGTTGCCCAGAATCTTCCAGGTGGCGGTGCTGGCAGTCAAAGATTTCTTCAACCATTCTTTCTGTTCTCGACCCAACATCGAGCCGAGCGGCGCTTGTTTGCGCGGATTCGGCAGTTGTCGACCCTCGTACTCCACGGTCTCCGGGGGCTTGCCATTGTTGGCGAAACGCCCGGCGTTCAAAGTTTCGACTGTTTGCGGATGCATCGGCCACAACGGGTAGGGTGCGAGGGAACCCGTGAGCAGGCTCGAATCGACGCCGCGTTCGCCGCGATAACTGCGTTGGTCGGGGAGCATCAGGTCCGCAAGCGCACCCCAGCGCAGCGAACGAATCACCGTCACCGATCGAATTGCCGACAGGTTGCCGGGTTCGCGCACGAGGTAGTGGTCGTCGAGGTCAGCAATTGGCCCGTCATTGACCTTCGTGGGTACGAAGTCTTTCGCCGGGTTCTGGCCTGCGGGGCCTGCGGCTGCCCTCGTCAGTGCCGCCGGCATGAATTCGAACCAAGCTTGATTCGCATTGATGCGGCGCTGATGAATGGATTTTTTGAGGACAAAACCCTGCCAGCAATCGTTCACCAACTCGTGATCGTCCCAGACATAAACGAATGGATGGGCTGCGCGCGCGTCCTGCAAGTCCGGGTCGGTGAGATAGGTTCGATACAAGTGCCGAAAGTCTTCGACGGTTTCCGCGAGTCGCACCGGTTTTTCCGCCGTGCTCGAGGGTAACGGCGGAACGAGACGCTGCGATCCATCCGGATTCAGTGCACGCACCAGACTGCCATCGGCCTGATACAGATCGACTTCCGGGAATTCGTAGATGAAATCACCGAGATGCAAGATCACATCCAACTTTTGGTTGGCGGGCGCTGCGGCGTCGTCCAGCAGCAAGCGGCGGTATGTCGAGAAGAAACCGTCGCTGTAGTGTTGGCAGGAAAACACCGCGATGTTGAGCGGAGTTTTCGCTCCGGGCGCCGGCGCGGTACGCGTACGACCGACGCGGCTCGGGGTGCCGTCAGATGCGAGGAATCGATAGTGGTAGCGGGTATCGGGCTTCAAGCCATCGACGAATACGCGAACAGTGAAGTCATCCTCGACCTTGGCAGCGATCTCCGAGTCGACGACGCCGCCCCGAAATTGGGCATCGGTGCTGATCTGCAAGCGCAGTGCAATACGAGGGACGGCGGCCCCGTCGCCAACGATCCGCGTCCAAAACATGATGGCATCGGCTTGCGGATCTGCTGACGCTACGCCTTGAGGGAACGCGTAGATGCTTTGCGTGCGGGGTGTGGCAGCAATCAACTCACCGACATCAAGTGACGCTGTTGCCGCGAAACAGCCACCCATGGCGAGAAAGTGCTGCAAAAAATCTCGACGTGATGATCGCACCTAGTTTGTCATCAGGTTATCGTCAAGCCGTGGCTCACTTTCCCGCCCCGAACCGCATGGTGAATTGCAGCGTGTAGGAGCGGGGCGGATCGACCGTGAAAAAGCTTGACGAGGAGCGCGTATCGGATGCGGCGATATCGTCGTTGCCGAAATTGGCAGTCAGTTCATTCGTGAGGTTGCGGCCGATGAGCTCAAGTCTCCATCGGCCATCACCGCTCGCCAAGCCGATGGTGGCATCGACTTTGAAGTAGCTATCCTGAAAGTGATCGGGATCCTGATCAAGCTGCAACAGGAAGCGACCGGTGTAATTACCACGGACGAGGAAGGTCAACTCCCTTCCGCCAGATAAGGGCTGGAAGTAGCGGGCATCTGCCGAGAACTTCCAGTCTGGCGCGTAGGTCAGCTCTTTGCCGTTGAGATTCTGCGCAAGATTGCCCCTTACCGTCACGCAACCCTGTGCCGTTGTCTGTTTTTCAAAGCACGGTGCATCCGGGTAATTGTCAAACGTGGCATCGAGATAGGCCGCAGCGGCGCTGAAGGCGAGCCGGGGCATCGGGCGCCACTGGATGTCGGCCTCGATACCTTGGGTGATCGCGCTCGCCGCGTTGGCGGTGCGGAACTCGTTGTTTCCGGTGACGGGATTGAAGCTGATCGTCGTCACCTGCAGGTCTTCGAATTCACTGCGGAACACGGCGAGGTTCAACTGCACTCGCTGATCCGGGAAGCTGAACTTGCCGCCGCCCTCGATCGCCGTAACCTGCTCATCCTCAAATTGCAGCGTAGCGATACTCGCCTGATTTTGAGTGTTGAGCATGTCGAAACCGCCGCCCTTGAAGCCGGTGGACACGCTCGCGTAGAGCATCGAGTCGTCGTCGGGCCGCCACCGCAGGGTTGCGTTCGGCGTAAGTTGCTCTTCGGTGCGTTCGTCTATCACGATGTGCGTGTTGGAGGCGGGCGGGAAGACAGGTGTTCTGAGCGGTGGCACGATGGGCCCGGTTGTCCCGATGGCGGTCTGAAACACGCGGTGATCGATTTCTTTTGTCTCTCGTGTGAACCTCGCTCCGAGGGTCAAGTCCCAGTGCTCGGCAAGATTCCAAGTCAGCTCGCCAAAGGCGGCAGCACTGCGTACTTCCTGGATGCCCACCAGGTTGGATCGATAAGTACGCGCCGGCGGTGGACCTGCGGTCAAAATGTTGCCGAGTGACCCGACGATGGATGCCGATCGATAGAGATCGAGTGGTCGGTTAACCTTCTGCTGCGGAACGTTTTGCAGGTAGACGCCGACAATATAGTCGAACGTACCTCCGTCACTGTTTACGAAGCGGATTTCCTGACTCCACTGTTCGTAGGTTTCTTGGAATCTCGTGACATTGGCGTGGGCGGGAATCCAGGCGGCGCCCGTGACGTCATTGGTGTTGTAGCGCGAAAAGCCGGTGAGCGAGGTGAGGGTACCCGAGCTGAAGTCTTTGTTTATCGTCAAGCCTGCGAAATGAGACTTTGTGTCGCTTGCCCAGTCGAGAGGCTTGCCCGTTTGCGGATCAAACTGACCTTGGCTGGTCTTGAGGTTGATTTTGCAATCTTCACCGAACGGAAGTAGAGCGGCTGCAACGTCAGGCGTACATTTCGCGAACTCAAAAGTTCGACCGATTCGAGTCTGATCTGTGTATTGGTAAAAGAGCGTGGCGTTGAGGTCATCGCTCGGTCGCCAGTCAACCGTGGCGCGAACGTTGGGGGACTCGAAGCTCGTCACTTTGCGGCCGGTCGTGACGTTGTCCATGAAGCCGTCTTTGTCGTCATAACGAAATGCGACGCGTCCACGGAAATCGCCTGCGAGGGGTCCGGACATTGCGCCTTGCAGGGTGTAACCCTCATCACCCTCGAACTCCCAAGTGGGCGTGATGTAGGCCTCGAACTGATCGGTCGGTTTTCGCCAGCGGGTGTTGATCGCTCCGGCGCTGGTGTTTTTGCCAATGAGCGCACCCTGCGGGCCCTTGAGCACCTCAAGCTGCTGCACATCCATGAATGCGCCGCGGCCAAGTCGCGAGCGCCCGACGAAAAAGCCGTCGTAAACCTGACCGACCGTGTTTTCGAATCCGAAATTGATCCCCGAGCCTAGCCCGCGAAGGAAAATGGAGTCGTTGCCGCTGACGGACTCGCCGAAATGGAAAGAAGGGATCAGGTTCGTCAATTGCGATAAATCCCGAATATTACTTTCCTGAAGCACATCGCCGGCGATTGCGGTGATGGAAATCGGCACATCCGCGAGCGCTTCCTCGCGCTTGCGAGCGGTGACCACGATTTCCTCCAGGCCCGATGACGCACCGCGGTTGCTCTCCTGCTGCGCATCGACTGGTGTTGCCGTGACTGCAATGAGCAGAAGACATGCAGTGCCTGCTGACAGGATCGTGTTCGCTCGGCTGTGTGACATGTGGATGCCTCGGGAAGTGTTGAATATGAGCAAGTGGCTTTTGCAGATGGCGTTCGCGATGCATCGAGGTCAAAGCCCGATGTCAACGCAACAGAATCCAATTGGCTGATTAAAAAAACGATATTTCAGAATACATCGATAGTAGTTATCATATCGACGTTTTAATGGCAACTGCCATGGGGTAGCTGTTCGAGAAGCGCACAGCCTTTGCCCGCATACCCCGCAAAATGGACGCATAAAAACGACAATAGGCGAATAATCGATAATTCGGGTAGTATCGAAATCTCAGCGTTAATTCGCTTGGCAACCGTCAGCAATCACTTCAGGGGACAACATGCGCTACAGCAAGCAAGATGCGAAGAACTGGGCAAAGGCTAATTGGCACGGGCTATGCAACGTCATCATTCCGAGCTACACGGCTGACCTGAAGCGCCTGAATGAAAAAGCCATCCGACACGACGTGCGTCACAATATCGAGCTTGGCTATTGGGGAGCCCTGTTGGTTTCCGAGGCCGCAACCACCGACGCCGAGTACGTTCAGTTCATGGAGATCGCCGTCGATGAGGCCAAGGGCCGGCACAACCTCATGCTGCACGGGTCATTCGATACGGCAGCCGACATCATCCGAATGTCGAAGATCGCCGAGCGTGTGGGCATGGAAGGAATACTGCTCAGTCATCCCAACTCGTTGTATCCAACCACGGCAGAGCAAGTTCTCGATTACATCAAGCACATCTGCGCGAATACCGATCTCGCGGTGTGCACGTTTGCGGCGCCGCATTGGAACTATCAGCGCATTCATCCGAGCGGCTATCCGAACTATGCGCTGCTCGAGTCCGCCAAGATTCCGAATGTCGTGGCCTGCAAATACGAAGTGGGCGGAATTTCCAGCCATTACGACTTTTGGTTGCAGAACCGCGATACCGGGGTTCTGTACTCCGATCCGATGGAGCAGCATTTCCCGATCTCCGTCGAAGTGTTCGGTCAGCAGTGGGCCGGGACCAGCGGCTTCGAGTGTTTTGGCGACGCCTCACCCAAGATGTTCAAACTGCTGCGCGAGGGAAAGCATCAGGAGGCCATGGATCTTTACTGGCGCATCGAGCCGGCGCGGCAAATGCGCGCGGCAATATCGGCCCAATCGGCTGGTGCGAACTACATCCATCGCTATGTCTGGAAATTCTGGGCGTGGTTGCATGGCTACAATGGAGGCCCGCTCCGACAGCCAGTCAACAAGATCAGCGACGGTCAGATGCGCCAATCACGGGACGCCATGATCAAGGCCGGTTTTCAAATCAAGGACGAGTCCTTCAGCGACTTCTTCATCGGTCGCAACCCGGTCGACTGATGGTGCTGCTACTCTCGAACGACGATGTCCGCGCGACGATCGGTATGGCCGATGCGATCGATGCGCTCGATTCAGCGTTCTTGGAGGAAGCACAGGGGAACGTTCATCAGCCGCAGCGGCTCAACATGCCGGCGCCTGAGGCGGGAAAAAGTTTTCTCCGCATCGGCGCCTGTGTGATGAGCGGCTCCGGCTGGATGGGTTTCAAGGCCATGAACCTCGCCAAGAACGTGGGGGTTCGATACCAGGTGCATCTCTACTCGCTCGCCGATGGCGCCTTGCGGGCCATAATGGATGCTCAATACCTGACGACGCTGCGCACGGGCGCAACGAGTGGCGTTGCGACAAAACGCCTTGCGTTACAGCGGCCTGGCAAGGTTGCAGTACTTGGCGCCGGACAAGAGGCGCTGATGCAACTCGAGGCGATGCGGGTGTTGGGGCTGGTCTCGAGTGCCGCGGTATTCAGCCCTACGGAGAACAAACGAGAAGCGCTTGCCGACTATTTTCGTCGAAACCACAGTCTGGATATTGCCGCTGTCTCGTCGGTCGAGGCGGCGGTAAGTGATGCCGATATTGTCGTTGCAGCGGTTAACTCCCCGACTCCGGTGATTCGCGGCGAGTGCCTGAAGGCAGGCGCACACGTTAACTCGGTGGGCACCGCTAGACCGACCCAGCGCGAAATCGATATCGAAGTATTCAGGCGCTCCTCAATCGTGGTCGTGGATACGCGAGGCGGAGTGTTCAGCGAGTCTGGAGACTGCATTGCAGCGGCTGAGGTCATCAAGTCTGAGGACAGTTTTGAGCTCGCCGACTTGGTCGCCGGAAGAGCGCCGCGTCGAACCGACGATAGCCAGATCACGCTATTCAAGTCGGTTGGCACCGCAGTCCAGGATATCGCCGTGGCCGCGCGGATCTACCAGTTTGCTGAAGCGCACGGACTCGGTCAGCGATTGGCCGATTTTCCGTACATTCTCGAGAAGCATGCGAGTAAGCCTTACCACTAGCTTGATAGCGGAGTCGGCATGAGTGCTTATGAGTTGCAAAAACTGATCTTTCATACCCATACCCGTGCGGAGTGCCGTGCTCATTATCTGGAGGATCGGTCAGGATTCGCTGCGCGCTACGAGCTGAGCGATGAAGAGCGGTCGGCGCTTTTGAATCTGGATATCGGCGCCCTTTATAGATTAGGCGTCCATCCCTTATTGCTTCGACCCTTCACAGATATGAATGGCATCAGTTCGCCAGCGCACTATGCCGCTCTGCGCAGCGGGAGTGCTTGATGCCACTGGTATTCGCTTGCGCCGCTTCGCATGCACCCGGCATCACGGGATGGGCGGGCGCCGCTGATCCTCTTCAAGCCTCCAGATACCACGACGCGTATCGTCGCCTCGGCGATATGTTGAAGGCATCGCGTCCCGATGTACTCGTGATGTTTGCTGCCGAGCATTGGTCGAATTTTTTCCTCGACAACTATCCCGCGTTCTGCGTGGGTCGTGCCGCGCATTACCTTGGTCCCCTCGAAAAGTCGCTCAATATCGAACAGACCCGCGTCGTCGGTGATCCGCAGACCGCGTCACTCATCCTCGAAACATGTTTTGAGTCAGGTCTGGAGCCGAGTTTCTCCGACGAGCTCCGGCTCGACCACGGTGTCATGGTCCCTTTGCATTTTTTTTCGGCGCCTGAATTGGCGGTAGTTCCAATCATCATCAATGCTTTGACGCCACCGCTGCCGACGGTACGACGCTGTCACGCGCTTGGACGAATCGTTGGCGAGGTTGCAGAGCGCAGCGACAAGCGAATTGCTGTGATGGCGAGCGGCGGTCTTTCCCACAACCCGGGAACGCCGACGGCTGGAATGATCGACCAAAGATTCGATCAGGAATTTCTGCGGGATTTTCTTGCCAATGATGCTCAGCGCCTCTGCGCCTATGACAGTAGTGCGATCGATCCGGCCGGATTCGGCGCACACGAAATTCGTAATTGGGTCGCAGCCGCCGGCGCGGCTAGCAACTGGCGCGGTCGGCTACTCGCATACGAGCCAGTGCCTGGATGGTCTACGGGTTGTGCAATGGCGGTTTTGGAACCATGAGTGAAAAGCAAGACTCTTCGACCTTTCGCGTCAGCCCCCAGCTGTTCATCGGCGGACGCTGGCGAGGGGCCGAGAACGCGGAAACTTTTGATGTTGTAAACCCGGCGACCGAAGAAATACTGGCGAGTGTCGCTGATGCATCGACAAAAGATGCCATGGACGCTGTCGCCGAAGCTCATGTTGCTCAGCGTGAATGGGCAAAGCGCCCGCCTCGTGAGCGATCTGAAGTCTTGCGCAGGTGCTTCGAAATTTTGTTGCGGGATCGCGAGAGACTGGCACGGATCATCACGCTGGAGAACGGAAAATCGTTGACAGACTCGCGAGCGGAAGTCACCTACGCGGCCGAGTTTTTCCGATGGTTCGCCGAGGAGGCCGTTCGTATATCCGGCGAATTCATGCGCGCGCCAGCGAGCGGGGCACGCATCCTCGTGCAGTACAAACCCGCTGGCGTTGCGGTGTTGGTGACACCGTGGAACTTCCCTGCCGCGATGGGTACGCGCAAGATCGCGCCCGCCCTGGCCGCGGGTTGCGGTGTGGTGTTGAAGCCTGCGGCCGAGACGCCGTTGACGATGATCGAGATCGCTGCGCTGCTTGGCGAAGCGGGTGTTCCAACGGGGCTCGTCAACATCATTTCGAGTAGCCGCGCTGCCACAGTCGTCGACGCGATGCTCGACGATCCGCGCGTAAGAGTGGTCTCTTTCACCGGGTCTACCGAGACGGGTCGCAAGATTCTTCGCTCAAGTGCCCGGAACATAATAAACCCGGCCATGGAGCTTGGCGGCAATGCGCCATTCGTGGTTTTTGATGATGCTGATGTCGAGGCTGCTGTAGTCGGCGCAATGATTGCGAAGATGCGCAACATGGGTGAGGCCTGTACTGCGGCTAATCGTTTTTTCGTGCACTCGAAGGTTCACGATCTGTTCGTGGCGCGCCTTACCGAGCGCATGGGCGCGCTGAAAGTAGGTAATGGTCTGGCGCCGGGTATCGATGTCGGGCCGATGGTGACAGAGGCCGCTCGGCAAAAAGTCAAACGACTGGTGGATGATGCCGTTGCTCACGGTGCGCGCGTCACGACCGGAGGCTCGGCGCTGTCGGGACGAGGTTATTTCTACCAACCAACCGTACTGACTGACGTGAGCGCACAAGCAGCCTGTTTCCGCGAAGAAATTTTTGGCCCGGTCGCTGCAGTAAAACGATTTGATCATGACGATGAGGTCGTGCAAATGGCCAACGACACCGAACATGGTCTCGTTGGCTATGTCTACAGTCGCGATATCAATCGGGCCCTGCGGATCAGCGAAGCGTTGGAGTTCGGCATGATCGGTCTGAATAGGGGCCTGGTCTCCGATCCTGCGGCGCCCTTCGGGGGTGTCAAAGCCAGCGGTATTGGTAGAGAGGGCGGGCGTGAGGGCATTCACGAATTCCTCGAGGCTCAATACATCTCGATGGAGTGGTGATGCTGATTGCTCGGTCGATCCTGGTTGCCGACGGGAACGTCAACCGCATGAGTTCGGGGGTGAATCGATGAATGGTGAAATCGATCTCGACAACGGCAGCGTCAGCCGTCGCATTTTCTTCGACCCCGATATTTATCGTGAGGAACTCACGCGAATCTTTGGCAGATGTTGGCTGTTTCTCGCGCACGAGAGCCAGTTGGCAAATCCCGGTGATTTCATCACCACCTACATGGGTGAAGTGCCGATTATCGTGACCCGCAGCAAGAGCGGCGTCCTCGGCGCCTTCTTCAACAGTTGCCGGCATCGCGGCATGCGGATTTGCCGGGCTGACGCAGGGAACGCAAACACGTTCATGTGTTCCTATCATGGCTGGGTGTATCGCAACGACGGGCGCCTCCAGGCCGTACCTCGGCACCCGGACGGTTACCCCGAAAAAATGAAGCTCGGTGAATGGGACTTGGTGCCTGTCGGAAAGATCGCGAACTACAAAGGGCTCGTGTTCGGGACTTGGGATCCGACGGCTCCGTCGCTGGTCGACTACCTCGGTGACATGGCGCACTACCTCGATATCATTCTCGACCGTCGAGAGGGTGGAACTGAATTTGTTGGTGGTACGCAAAAGTGGACGATTCAGTGCAACTGGAAATTCGTCTCCGATAATCACGTCGGCGACAGTTACCACACTCCAGTCACGCATCATTCAGGGATGGTTGCTGGTTTCTACAGTCGTCCGTCAGAGCGCTTGAGCACCCCGGGTTATTCGGTCGCCGCCGGCAATGGTCATGGCTTGTGTTTGTTCCGCAAACCACTGCGAACCGATCTGCCGTTGATGAAAGCCTATGTCGAGGACCATCAAGCCGAAGCCGAGGCGCGATTGGGTCAGCCACGCGCCAGCGTCTGGCCGGTGAACGGTGCCGTATTTCCCAATTTCGGCTTCGTCGTTGCAGGGGCATTCAGAACCTTTCGTATTTGGCATCCAAAGGGGCCCGACAAGGTCGAGATGTGGTCGTGGTGCATTGTCGACTCCGCTGCGGATCCCGCTTTCAAAGAATTCATCCGACTCGAGACGCTCAGAGGTCAGTCGGGACCAGCGTCTACTTTCGAGCAGGACGATGGCGAGAATTTCAAGGAATGCCATTCCTGCAGTCGTGTACCGCTGCCGGAAGATCCGCGATTCAATTACATGCTCCGTCTGCGAACTGCTCGCGAGGAGGTTGACTTCCCCGGTCGAATGAATGACATGCCGAGCGAGACCAATCAGCTCGGGTTTTATGAGCGGTGGGCAGCACTCATGGAGTGCGTCCCGCAAGGACAGACACGGGGTATTTCGCATGAGTCCTGAGGACCATCGATCCATCGAACTATTCCTTTATCTTGAAGCAAGGCTTCTTGACCAACGCAGATACAGAGACTGGCTCGATCTTCTGGCGGACGACCTGCAGTACTGGGTGCCGATTCGATCCACCCGATTCGGTAACAAAAGTCATGCGATAACCGGTGGCAAGGTCGAGCTTCAGGGCGCTGAAATCACCAGGCGTGACGAATTGGCCTACATGGACGACACCAAGGTGACTCTGCGCATGCGGGTAGAGCGCCTGGAAACCGGAACCGCCTGGGCTGAGGAGCCCCCATCGCGTACTACGCATCTCATCACCAATATCGAAGTCGAGCCGGCAACCAACACCGGGGAGTTCCAAGTTTTCTCGAACTTCCTGATGTTCAGAAGTCGTCTCGAAACAGAGGAAGATGTGGTCGTCGGTAATCGCGAGGATTTGCTGCGTCGCCATGGCGACGGCTGGCTGATCGCGCGCAGGAAGGTCGTCCTGACACATAACGTGCTGTCAGCAAAAAATCTCAGCACGTTTCTTTGAGATATCTCGCGATTAAAAATTCAGAGGTCGGATGAGTTTTTGACGACGACAAACCGTCCAGGGGGAGGCTATGAAAAATGTTGACGTGATCGATATCGTTGACAAGGCGCCGTACCGAGGGCTGCCTGCCTTGGTGACCGTGCTTGCTTTCGCCGCCATGGTTTTCGATGGATATGACATTCAGGTCATTGGCTTCATCGCACCAACTTTGCTGCTCGAATGGGGCCTCGAAAAATCCGCGCTCGGCGGCGTTCTCGCCGCAAGCCTCGTCGGCATGGCCATCGGCGGATTTTTTCTGGGAAACTTTGGTGATCGATATGGACGGCGAACCGGGGTGCTTTTTTCTCTGGGGCTCATCGTGATCACTGCGTTCGGCGCGGCGACAGCAGAATCGCTCACCTCCTTAGGTCTGTGGCGGTTTGTTGCCGGTCTCGGATTTGGCGGTTTATTGCCTAACTGTGCCACGCTGATGCTCGAGTATTCGCCCAAGCGCGTCAGACAAGTTGCAGTCGCTTTGATCATTGTCGGTGTACCTGTGGGCGGTGTCATCGGTGCGCAGATTTCGGCCGTCCTGATTCCAGTCTACGGTTGGCGCGGTGCACTGATCGTGGGTGGCATATTGCCCGCGGTGGTGATGATGGCCTGCGCATTCCTGTTACCGGAGTCGCCACGTTTTCTGGCGAGAGACTCCCTTCATGCGGCAAAACTGGCAGCCTTGCTCAATCGAATGTCTCCATCATCACAAGCTTCTGCAGATGATCGATTCATCGTTCGCGAGGAAGTCGAGCAGTCCGAAAAGATCGGCGTATCGGCACTGCTCTCGTCTCGCTGGCGTCGCGACACCTTGGCAATCTGGTTGACCATGATTACCAGCCTGTTCGCCGTCTATGGTTTTTTCAATTGGTTGCCGCTCGTGCTCGCGAATTCCGGATTACCTCTGACCATTGCCTTGCGTGGGGCGCTGTTTTTCAACCTTGGCGGGGTGATCGCCGCTCTGGGATTGGCCTACTTCTTGGGCCGTCGCGGATCAAGAGGCTTGATGTTGTCGATCGCGAGTTGTGCGGTGGTCACTACTCTGGTTACCGGTGTGGTCGCGGATGCGGGCTCTTCAAGCTATCTGATCACCGCATTGCTCGGCTTGTGTGGCGCCTGCATTCTGGGATTGCAGGCCTCTTTATTTTCGCTTGCCACTCACATCTACCCCACCGCCATCCGCTCGACCGGAGTTGGTTGGGCATCTGGAGTGTCGCGGCTCGGGGCAATAGGCAGCGCATTTGGCGGCGGGTTCCTCGTGAGTCTGGGCACCGGGCTGACGCCTTTTTTCTTTGGAATAAGCGTTGTCCTTCTGCTGTCTTTGATCGGTATCGCTTTCATCCGCCGGCATCTGGAAGTAAGTCCGGATTCGGTCAAAGGGTAAAAAGAAATGAAACCCAAAATCTTCATTGTTTTTTGGTTCGGCATCGCCTGGAGTACGGTCGACGCAGCAAATCGGGTACCGGTGACGTTTCAGCACAGCGCCATTGTCGGCGCACCCGCTGACTTGAAGAGCCTCGACGTGTATTCCGAGGGTCGTGCCGAAGGCTCGCCGGTGCTCGTCTTCGTTCACGGCGGCGGTTGGGTTAGCGGAAACAAATCAAATGTGCAGTTGGCTCCGAGGTTTTTGGAGTATTTCGAGAAGCGAGGCATGGTGGTGGTAAGTGTCGGTTTCCGGTTGGTTGCGGACGGGGCGCTGCCGGGTATCACCTTCCGCGAGCAAACGACCGACATCGCGGCGGCACTGAAGTGGGTATCCACGAATATCCGTGATCACAAGGGCGATCCACGGAAAATCATCCTGATGGGTTACTCGGCGGGTGCCCATCTCGTCGCATTGCTCAGTACCGATGAAACTTATCTTCGTACGCAGGGGCTCGACTTGTCGGTACTGAAGGGCGTCATAGCGCTCGATGTCAACTCCTACGACATCCCGCAGGCAATCGTTGAGGCTCCCTCGCTAGGCGTTCCGGTCAGTCCGGCCAATCTGCGCAAAGTCTTCAGCTCGGACCTCGCAGCGCAGCAGGCGGCTTCGCCGATTTCTCACGTTCGTGTCGGTCGCAGTTATTCACCAACACTAGTCATTTACACCGGCACTTTTGATACCAGCCCCGCCGGCGCATTCCGAAATACGCTTTCCAAAGTACAGTCGGAGCGCTTCGTCGCGGCTCTTCGCAAGGTCGGTGCCGAGGCGCAAAGCTACGGTGACCTGGAGCAGACGCACCGAGGGATAATGCGTGACTTCGGTACGGCGGACGATGGTATTACGGTTGCGATAAACGAATTTCTCGATCGACTTGCAAAGTGAAGAGCTGGTGCGTGCTTTGCGGAGATTGAACATGTCGAAAAAGGCAGTCAAGGTTTTAGCATTTCTTTGGCCATTGATCGCCTTTGGTGGTGAGTCGGCGGATTCAGTCCTTCTGAATGGCCGTGTCTACACTCTCGATGACTCGCAGCCGTGGGCGAGTGCTGTTGCGATTCGTGACGGTAGGTTCGTCGCTGTTGGGGACCGTAGTTCGGTATCGTCTCTCGTCGGCCCGCAGACTCGGGTCATTGATCTCGGCGGACGCATGGCGATGCCCGGGATACATGACCTGCATATCCATCCGCTGAATGGCGCACTCACGGCGCTGTACGCCTGCAACTTTCCGCCAGATTCATCCATCGAACACATCCTTAGCCGAGTGAAGTCATGTGCCGATCAGCAGCCGACCGGCGGCTGGATTCGGGGCGGTTATTTCGACACTGCATTTCTTGAGCGGCTGCCGTCAAATAGTCGTGAAAAGCTTGACGCGGTGACGCCAAATCACAAGGTCATTCTTCGTAGTGCAGGAGGCCACGCAGCCTGGGTTAACAGTGCGGCGCTGCAGGCTTCTGGTATAGACCGAAACACCAAAGATCCTGGCGTCGGCTTCATAAGTCGTGACCCGACGACTGACGAGCCGACGGGTCTGCTATTCGAGACGGCAGTAAGTCTGGTCGAGTCCCGCATTCCGGAGTACACGCCCGAGCAGGTTGTCACAGCGCTTGCTGCGCTGGTTCGCGATCTCAATCGACAGGGCGTCACTTCAATCAAAGACGCCTCAGTTCCAGCGAACAACCTGCGGGTCTATCTGGCGGCACAGCAGCAGGGCTTGCTGACGTTGCGCGTTGCGACTGCGTTAGCGTTGCGAACAGAAATCGGATCGATCGAAGATCAGGTGAGAGCGATCGATAGTCGCGGCCAGTTTCGAACGAACCTCATCAATCCGGATTTCGTCAAAATTTTCGTCGATGGGTCCGCAGGTGCGCGAAAAGCTGCATTTCTCGAGCCCTACGTCAACGACCCACAGAGACGAAGCAATTACCGCGGCGAATTTCTGGTTCCGCGCGAGAAGCTGAAAGAGTACTTGATCCGTCTCGACAAGGCTGGGGTCTCGGTCAAAATGCACTGCGGCGGTGATGCCGCACGACGCGCGGCTCTTGACGCAATCCAGGCGGCCCGACTCGCCAATGGTGATTCGGGAATTCCCCACGAGATCGCGCATCCCGCGCTACTTCATCCCGACGATATTCCGCGCTTTGCAGCTTTGAATGCAGTCGCGGACCTGACGCCCGTGGCCTGGTTCCCGAACTCGATCATCGAGCAGCTGACTTTGTCTCTCGGGGAGTCGCGCGGCCGACGGCTATGGCAAATCAGGTCTTTGGTGGAAGCCGGTGCGACGGCTGTCTACGGCTCTGACTGGCCAACGCCGGGTCCGAACACAAATCCTTGGAGGGCCATGGAGGCGATGTTGACGCGCCGTAACCCCGATACGGCTCCCGGCGAGGCGTATACCGCAGATCAGGCTGTGGATCTTCCCGCTGCGATCAGGATTTTCACGAGGAATGGCGCGTATGCGATGCGACACGACGACAGAGTGGGTTCAATCTCGGTCGGCAAAATGGCCGATATGATCGTGCTGGAGCAGAGCCTTTTTGATGTGGATCCCGAGAGTATCGATTCAACCAGAGTGCTGCTGACTATTTTTAATGGCAAGGAAGTTCATCGCGATCCGGCTTTTCCTTGACCCGGTCAGCGCATTGACGAGCTTACATCGCCGTGATGCGCGCCAGCGTGGCCACAACTTCCCGCGCGGGGCGGGTTTCGTTGGCCACGGCAAAGCACGTCGCATACCACGTCAAAAATTGTCCCGATGAGGTCAGCGGCAGCAGCGTCAGTTCGCCGCCTGTGGTGAAGGGCATGACGGCGCTGCGTGTGCCGATGGTCACGCCGACACCAGCGCGCACCACACCGAGCACCGCTTCGATGTGCCCCGCTTGCAGCACTCGTTTCGGGCGTATGCCTGCGGGTTCGAAGAGCCGGCTGTACTCGCGTCCGATCTCGGGTGTGGTGCTGTTGGCGATGTAGGTTTCATTGGCCACGTCACGAATCTCGACGTGACCGCGAGCCGACAAGGGGTGCCCGCGGGGGACCACGGCGACCATCTCGTCGCGATACAAAGGCACATTGCGCAAACGCGCATCGCGCGTGCGCTCGGGCATGACGGCGAGCTCGATGGCATGTTTTTTGAGAGCGCGGATCGGGTCCATGGCGACATCGGTCACCACCTCGAGGTCGATCAGCGGGTGTGAGGTCTCGAGCGCACGAACGAGATCGGCAAGCCAGCCGTATCCACACAAGGTCGATCCGCTCAAGCGCACCGTATGGCGTTTTGCGTGATCGGCGGCGCCGGCCTCTGCCTCGGCCCGATCGAGCTCAGCGAGGATGCTGCGCGAAGCCAGCAACAGGCGCTGACCCGATTCCGTGAATGTGGCGGGGCTGTGGTTACGCTCGACGAGTTTGCAGCCGAGTCGCCGCTCGGCTTCTTTGAGGCGATGCGTCAACGCGGAGGGCGTCAGGTTCAGTGTGATGGCCGCATCCGCAAGGCTTCGGGATTCGGCGATGGCCCGGAGCATGGCAAGGTGCCGCAGATCGAGTCTTGGCATATTGAATTATTTTCAACGTGATCTTGGATACGATGAAATTGATTATGCCATCGCCGAGCGTACTCTTCCTTTCTGGCAGCTTTTGTCATGGCAGCTTTTGAGGGTGGGCTAGGGTGAGTAACGACAAGCAGTCTCCTTCGGCCGTGGACCTGACTGATCAGTCAATTCACTGGGACACTGATCTGTCCTATGGGGGCTATCTACACCTCGAAGGGCTGCTAGCCCTGCAGCGACCCCGCTCGGGCGCGCATGACGAGATGATGTTCATCATCGTGCATCAGGCCTCCGAGCTCTGGATGAAGCTCGCCATTCTCGAGCTTGGCGCTGCCATGCGCGAGATCGCTCAAGGCAATCCGGGGCCCGCGTTCAAGATGCTCGCGCGCGTGTCGCGAATTCAGGTGCAGTTGACCGAGTCCTGGGCCGTGCTCGCCACGATGACGCCGGCGGACTATTCCTCGTTCAGAAGCTCCCTCGGTCAGAGCTCGGGCTTCCAGTCGTATCAGTATCGACAAATCGAATTCATGCTCGGCAACAAGAACCCCGTCATGATGCGTGCGCACCGCCAGAATCCCGAGGCGCATGCAGTACTCGAGCGCGTGCTGCGCGAACCTAGCGTCTACGATCTTTCGCTGCGTCTGTTGCACCAGGAAGGGATCGCGCTACCCGCCGATGTGCTCGATCGGGATTACAGTGTGCCGTATGCCGCCCGCCCCGAGGTTGAAGCGGCCTGGGCCTGCGTCTACCGGGATCCGCAGAAATATTGGGATTTATATGAGCTCGCCGAAAAGCTCGTGGATGTCGAGCATCAGTTTCAGGTGTGGCGCTTCAGTCACATGAAGACCGTCGAGCGCATCATCGGTTACAAGCGCGGCACCGGCGGCTCGAGCGGCGTGTCATATCTCGTGCGCGCACTCGATCTCAGGTTTTTCCCGGAACTTTGGACCGTCAGGACCCGCATGTGACGGGCCCTCGCCTGTACGACATCTCGCAGCGTCTGAGGCCCGCTCTGCCGGTGTGGCCGGGCGATCACGCTTTCGAGTGCGGTTTGACCGCCGCAGCCGGTGAGGGCTCGAGTGTCACCTTGCATCGACTGTCCATGTCGACGCAGTCAGGCACTCATGCCGAGTGTTCGCGGCACGTTCGTGGCGATGCGCCCGCGCTCGATGAACTTGAACTCGACGTTTTCTTAGGACCCTGCGAGCTGCTCGATGTCAGCGCCGCAGGCGCCGTGATTTCAGCCAGCGATGTGCTTGGCCGACTCCCGGCGCAGCTCGAGCGCGTTTTGCTGCGCAGCTTTGGCAAGGCTGACTGGTCGTGCTGGCCCGCGAACTTCAAAGCCATCGACCCAGCGCTCATCGAAGCACTGGCTGCGCGGGGTTGCCGCTTGATCGGTACCGATGCGCCCTCTATTGATCCCGAGACCTGCAAGGCATTGCGTTCTCATCAGGCGGCGCATAGTGCCGGCATGGGGATACTCGAAGGGTTAGTACTCGATGACGTCCCAGAAGGGCGCTACGAGTTGATCGCATTGCCCCTGCCGATCGCGGGCATCGAGGCGACTCCTGTACGCGCCGTCTTGCGTGAACTCAAATGATGTCATCCGGCGCAATTCCATCGCATTCCGTATCGCCACGCACACGCGAAGAGTGTCTCGCACTCGATGCGGCCGATCCGCTCGCCGCGTACCGTGCCGCGTTCAAGCTGCCGCCCGGAGTCATCTATCTCGACGGTAATTCTTTGGGGGTGCTGACTGCAGCCGCTGCGCAGCGCATCGAGCAGACGACCACGGCCGAGTGGGGCACCGATCTCATCAAGAGCTGGAATATCCACGGCTGGATCAACATGCCGGCGCGGCTCGGGGCGCGGATTGCACCACTCGTCGGTGCGGCCGCTGATGAGGTAATGGTCTGCGATTCAACTTCCGTCAATCTTTTCAAGCTGGCCTCGGCAGCGGCCCGCAGCCGTGGCAGTCGTCACAAAATCATCACCGAGTGCGGCAATTTTCCGACGGATCCATACATCCTGCAGGGCTTGACGGCGCTGGTGTCGGGTCTCGAACTGCAGATGCTGCCGCGCGAGCAGATCGCAGCCGCCATCGATCGCGAGACCTTTCTTGTCGTGCTGACACACGTCCATTACCAGAGTGCCGAGATGTTCGACATGACGGCGCTCACCGCCCGCGCGCACGCCGAGGGTGCCCAAATTCTTTGGGATCTTTCGCATTCGGTGGGGGCGCTGCCGGTCAACCTGTCAGCCGCGCGCGCCGATTTTGCGGTCGGCTGCACCTATAAATATTTGAACGGTGGCCCGGGGGCGCCGGCCTTCATGTACGTGCGCCGCGATCTGCAGGGCGATCTGCAGCCCGTGCTCTCGGGATGGCTGGGTCACGCAAAGCCCTTCGACTTCCTTGATGACTACGCCCCTGCCGATGGCATGACGAGACACCGCTGCGGCACACCGCCGATGCTCTCTTTTGCGGCGCTCGATGGCGCATTGAGCGTCTTCGAGCCTATCGACATGAATCTGGTCAGGCAAAAATCGATCGCGTTGTCGGAACTTTTCATTGCGCTGATCGAGGCGCAGGGTCCAGAGACCGCGCTCGAGCTCGCCTCGCCGCGAGATCCCGAGCGGCGTGGCAGTCACGTGTCTTTTGCTCATGTCGATGGCTATGCCCTCATTCAGCAACTCATCGGTCGCGGCGTGATAGGCGATTTTCGGGCCCCCAAGCTGATGCGTTTCGGATTCACGCCGCTGTATCTGCGTTACATCGATATTTGGGATGCGGTGCAGATCCTGCGTGAGGAGCTCGACCGCTGGCGACGACACGGGCCCGCCACGGTCACGCGGCATGCCGTGACCTGACGGTACGTTGATCTTTCGCGAAACTTTTGGAGGTGCTCAGATGGCAGTAACGGCAATGGTGATGATCAAGGCGCAGCCTGCGCGCAGCGCCGCGCTGGCCGCGGAAATCGCTGAAGTCAAAGGCGTGAGCGAGGTATTTTCGGTCGCAGGCCGTTATGACCTCGTTGCCATCATTCGCGCCAAACGCAACGAAGATCTCGCCGACATTGTCAGCGGTCACATTCACTCGCTGAGCGGAATCCTCGATTCGGAAACGCTCATCGCGTTTCGCGTCTATAACCGCCGCGAACTGACCGAGGGCACGGCACTGTTCATGGACGAGTGAGTGAGCCATGCCTGTATCTGCGCATATTGATACTTTTGCCACCGAGCGACTGCCGCCGCGCGAGCAGTGGCCGCAGTTCCTCTTCGAGCTGCCGTCGTTACAGTTTCCGGAACAACTGAACTGTGCGAGCCGCTTGCTTGACGATGCCGTGCACGAGGGCCATGCGGGTCGCCCCGCGTTGATGTGCGGCGAGAGAACCGTCAGTTACGGGGATCTGCTCGCCGACGCCAATCGCATCGCCAATGTGCTCGTTAGGCAGATGGGCGTCATACCCGGTAATCGGGTGCTGCTGCGCGGCCCCAATAATCCGACTCTCGTTGCTGCATGGCTTGCGGTGATGAAGGTGGGTGCGATTGCCGTGACCACCATGCCGATGCTGCGGGCGCGCGAACTCGAGGTCATCGTCGAGCGTGCAGAGATCAGTCATGCGCTCTGCGATGCGCGCCTGTGCGAAGAATTGAACAGCACGATCGCAGCACTGCGTCAGCAGGTCGACAAAGGCCATCTCTTGAGATCGGTCATGTTCTATGGCGACGGTGAGCTTGAGCAAGCGATGCAGGCTCAGTTGCCGCAGTTCGGGAACGTCGACACTACCGCCGAAGATGTCTGTTTGCTGGCGTTCACCTCGGGGACGACGGGCGTTCCCAAGGCCACGATGCATTTCCATCGTGATGTCATGGTGATGGCCGAAGTCGTAGGTCAGGGATTACTTGGTCTTGGTCCCGAGGATAGCTGCGTGGGCAGCCCGCCGCTCGGATTTACCTTTGGTCTGGGTGCGCTCCTGGTGTTTCCGTTGCATGCGCGGGCGTCAAGTATTTTGATCGAACAGCCCTCGCCGCAGGCCTTGCTCGAGGCGGCAGAAAGACACCATGCCACCTGCATGCTGACCGCACCGACCCAATACCGTGCCATGTTGCCTTTGCTGCAAGGGCGCAGCCTGCCGAGCCTGCGCCAATGCGTTTCGGCAGGAGAACCGCTGCCCCGCAGCACTTGGGAGCGTTGGCACGAGGCGACCGGTATCCGCTTGATCGACGGGATCGGTGCTACGGAGATGATCCACATTTTCATTGCAGCAAGCGGCGAGCAGATCCGTCCGGGTGCAACCGGGAAACCGCTGCCGGGATACACCGCCTGCGTGCTCGGCGATGACGATACGCCGTTGCCTCGCGGTTCATCGGGGCGTCTTGCCGTGAAGGGACCGACCGGCTGTCGCTATCTCGACGATCCGCGTCAACGCTCTTACGTGATCAACGGCTGGAATATTACGGGTGATCGTTATCGTGTCGATGACGACGGTTATTTTTGGTTTGAGGCGCGCGCTGACGACATGATCATCTCTTCGGGGTACAACATTGCGGGTCCCGAGGTCGAGTCCGCCTTGCTGGCACACCCCGCGGTGCGCGAGTGCGCGGTGGTCGGCGCGCCGGATGAGTCGCGCGGGTTCATCGTCAAGGCGTTCGTGGTGGCAGCCGGTGACTGTGAGGCAGGTCCCGCCCTCATCAAAGAATTGCAAGATTTCGTGAAGCAGACGATTGCGCCCTACAAATATCCGCGCGCCATCGAGTTCGTCGATGCCTTGCCGAAGACGACGACGGGGAAGGTTCAGCGACACGTGCTTCGGCAACGCGAACAGGCGACGACATGACCCAAGACCAAACCAAAAAGATCTTTCGCTGGGACGATCCGCTCGACCTCGCCTCCAGACTGAGCGATGAGGAGCGCATGGTCCAGCAGAGCGCTCGCGATTACGCCCGTGAACAGCTGTTGCCGCGGGTCGTGTCGGCCTATGCGGAAGAGCGTTTTGATCGCGAGATCCTCAATGAAATGGGTGCGCTCGGTCTGCTCGGGGCGATGTTGCCGGCCGAATATGGGTGCGCCGAGCTCGGGCATGTTGCCTACGGACTGATCGCGAGGGAAATCGAGGCGATCGACAGCGGTTATCGCTCAGCGATGAGTGTGCAGTCCTCGCTCGTCATGTATCCGATCCACGCATTCGGCAGCGAGGAACAACGTCGACGGTTCCTGCCCGGGATGGCCAGGGGTGAGATTGTGGGGTGTTTCGGTTTGACGGAACCCGATGGCGGCTCGGATGCAGCCTCTATGCGAACGACGGCAACCCGGGTTGAGGATGGTTATCTGCTGAACGGCGCAAAGACGTGGATCACCAACTCGCCGCTTTGCGATGTGGCATTGGTCTGGGCACGACTCGACGACACCATTCGCGGATTTTTGATCCAGCGTTCGTCGCCCGGTTTTTCGACACCACGCATTGACGGCAAATTATCTTTGCGTGCCTCGATCACCGGTGAGATCGTCATGGCCGATGTGTTCGTGCCTGCCAGTATGATGCTGCCGGAGGTGAGCGGCATGCGCGGACCGTTTTCATGCCTGAACAAGGCGCGTTACGGTATTTCCTGGGGTGCGATGGGTGCCGCGGAGTCGTGTTTTCATGCGGCCCGCGACTACGTCAGTCAGCGGCGCCTCTTCGGGCGTACGCTGGCCTCGCGCCAGCTGGTGCAGAAAAAGCTGGCTGATATGCAGACCGACATCGCGCTCGGCCTTGAGGGGGCGCTCGCCCTCGGTCGACTGCTCGATCAGGGTGCGTGGGTTCCCGAGGCTATTTCAATGATGAAGCGCAACAACTGCGGCAAAGCCTTGGAGATCGCGCGAGTTGCACGCGATATGCACGGTGGCAACGGTATCTCCGGCGAATATCACGTGATGCGGCACGCGGCAAATCTCGAGACCGTGAACACCTACGAAGGTGCGCATGATGTTCACGCCTTGATTCTGGGGCGTGCTATCACCGGCGAGAGTGCGTTCTAGATGGGTCGATCCCGCGAGACAACGATATGGAGCTTCGAGCGGTTCAGCAATCAAAAAATCGCGAACGATACCCTCGAGGCGCTCAGGGGCAACCGCCCAATTACCGTGACCGAGATCGGGCAGCTGTACGTGATTTGCGTCGAGTTGCAGTTCGAAGGCGCGGGCGGCGGCTTCTCACAATCATCTTTCTGGCGTACGAGCGCCAGGGGCGTGGTCCCGGCTTGCAGTGCTGCGGCCATATCAAACGCCGTGATCGCGCGGGCGATAAAAAAATTGGCGGATCTGAGACCCGTTAAAATGGCTCGGCAGCGCGACGATCGACTGAACAAGTGGGCCTGCGTTGGCGTGTGCCGCGGTGTACCAAGTCAAAGATAACAACTGGGTGAGCCGCGACGCCTTGCCGCGCTCCACCAGTCCCGGGGTCGCAAGCGATCGGCTCGTTTTGATTGCTTGTCCCACCACAGCGCAAGCCTTCGCAAGGGGGATAGTGCAAGCGACAGCCAAGCGCGATGCAGCGTCTTCGAATAGTCGCGGTTGAACGGACAGACGCGCATGCAGATCGCGCAGTCCGAGGTCAGCTTGGCCCAATAGCCAAAACACTTTTCGGCGTCGGAGGTCCATTTGCGTACGCCTCGAATGGACGACCGACCCACCGGTTCGGCGCTTGGCGGGCCGAAGGGCAGCGCCTTGACGGGGCAGGCGTCCGCGCATTTGGTACAGATCGCGCAGAAGTCAGCCACACCGCGCTTTTGAGGCGCGTCGTGGGCGAGCGGCAAGTTGGTAAATATTTTGGAGAAGCGCAGGCGCGGCCCGAACTCCGGCGTGATCACCAATTGGTTGCGCGCGTACTCTCCTAACCCGGCCTTGATGTCGTACGGGATCACCAGCGCAGTGTCGTTCATCGAGCCGATGGCCTCGTAGCCAAGCCCGCGGATGTAGGCCACGAGTTGGGTGAGGATCACGGCTTCATGGGAGTATTCCAAGCCCGCTGCCGCGCTACCGAGTGCAGAGGGATAAGCCTGTGTCAGGTCATGGTCCATGCCATGGCCGAGCACGATGACCGAGGTGATGCCTGCGGGGAGATCCACCGGTGCTTCGCTGAAGTCCCGCGTGTCGACCCGGCTCGAATACGTCCAGCGGTCATCGTAATCCGTCACGGCCGCAAGACCTGCGCCGAAGAGTTTGGCGATGGTTTTGATCTCGGCAGCCATGACCGCGGTATCAGTCACGGCCACGCGCGCTGGCGCGATCGGCGTGTCGCTCACCATGGGGGCTTGAAAGCCCTCCCGCCGCCCGTCATCCGCGGACCGATTCGAAACCATGTCCGAGAGTGCCCACGCTGCATTGCGCAAGGCGAAATCTTTTTGCGTGAAGCCTTCGCCTCTGCGCGGCGCTCCCTCGACTCGATAACTAGCAAAAAACGCCTCGGTCTGTTTGCTGCGAACTGCCGGATCGTAAAAAGCACGGGAGAACACGTCGTCTCTCTGCCGAAAGCGCACAAAATCGGTTGTTATCTCAATCCCTGCGAGCTCGTCATTAGGATGCCGAACAACACTAGAGGTTGGTGCGAGAGTCTTGGGCATGGCCTAAGGGTGCGAGTGTTTTACGTCGGTTTCAAGAGGCGCATTGCATTCGAGCGTTGTCGAAGACTTACCCGGGGGCTGTAACGACTTTGGAATCCCAGCGGGTTACTCAGTAACTTGTAAGCTCAGCGTACGGGAGTGTTTTTGATTATTAAATCCAGTGTAAAAAGCGCGATGTTTACTTGTATGCTTTACTTTCGCATAACTCAGTGACATCGCCGTGTCTTTGATGGCCAACAGGAGCTACGAAGCACTTTTTGCGAATCATGCCTATGGACGGGTGGTTCAATTTATGGCGCGCCCCCGCTACCACGCACGGCGTGTTGTTCGCGGGCATTTTCCGTCGACTAGAGGGCGTCGGTTACGAGCGAAGCGCCACGGCATCTTTCCCGGTATACGGCTTCTCACAGTGCTCTTGCCAGAGCCGCATCAAATCGATGCGCTTAAGGAACAGCTCATCGCGAGCGTAAGCCGCACGAGTCTTATCGTCACTGACGTGATTGAGGCTAGTTCGCTTGCGATCTCATTGCCCTCAGTGCACACCATCGACCAGTCTTTAAAGCTGGATCGAAGGCCGTGCGGGACAGCATCGATCTTCATGCGCTTCATCACCTGTCGGAGCGTCGCATCGCTCAGCGGTGGGCGCGCTTTGTTCTTGCCGGCGGGGCGACCGGGGAGCGACGCCCGGTTTCTCCAAGCAGTGGCATGGGATGTTGCAAGTGAAGCTAAAGGTTCAAGCGATTGATTAGCTGAAAAACGGAATTCTCACACTCCCGCCCCTATCGTTGATCTTTGACTAAGCTCTATGTGCGCAAGTGTTTTTGGCCGATAAAAGACCTGTCAAAAACCCGATATTTACTTACACATTCTCTTACACACTGCTCGGTGACACATGTAAGTCATTGAAGGCCAACAGGGATTGCTGAGTCCAGTCTTCTCATAATCCGTTTGACCAAACTGGCCAGAGAAAAAAAGGCTGCGGCCACATGGAGTTAGAGCGAAAATAGACCCGCAAAGTGCTTACACACCGCTTACACACCTCAGAACCCCATTTTTCGGGGTGTTTGTGGGGTCAGCGAGTAGCACTATAGAACTGTAGTTTGGGAGGGTCGGTATCGGTTTCAAGTGTGGGCCTGTAGCACAGCGGTTAGTGCAGGGGACTCATGGCGAAAGTTGTGCCACGTGATGGGAAACCCCACGTGGGATGGTGTCAA
>Ga0194117_10001070_pt1 | contig 33103 bp, 8 predicted proteins | sample TA2MahsurfametaG_FD_160579 | JGI IMG/M metagenome (GOLD analysis project Ga0194117, IMG submission 160579) | Freshwater microbial communities from Lake Tanganyika, Tanzania - TA2015009 Mahale N1 surface | ecosystem: Environmental > Aquatic > Freshwater > Lake | place: Tanzania: Lake Tanganyika... | reverse complement strand
CACCTTCAATTACTCAGGTACCACTTAAAATCTCACAAGATACTCTTATTTCTCACAGGTTATGCAATCATATGCTCTCTAAATCGGAATCACCAGTTTAAGATTGAATAAACCTTACAATATGGGAAGTCTCTACTGGCAACTCAATGATGTTTGGCCTGTGAGTTCATGGGCAACTGTAGATTACTATGGCACTTATAAAGCTGCTCACTATCGCATCAGGCAAGTGCATTAACAACTCATGATTCATACTCTACATGAGACAAAAACAGGTGACTATTACACCTACATTGTGAACGAATATCCAGATACACACTTTTGTCATTGTGTCTTAAATGTTGAATTGTACACAGGCCAAGCTTCATCACTCAATTTCACCGTTGAGAGAACAGTTGGACCTTTTGAAAGAGTATTAGTACGCAGGTTCACCAATGCTGAGCTAACTCCCTATAAAACAACAGGATTTATTAAAGCGAGAATGAATACTCTTGGTAATCTTGAAAGCAGTAATAACTTTTTCTTCGTAACTATGAAAGATAGACAAAATTTAAAACCTTAACTTACATATAAGTTTGGGCATCAGTCCATCACGATCTCAACTGATAGACTAGCCAGTTATGTTTGGATTTATAGAAAGAAAGGTAGTAACTACCTTCCACTAAAGCTGTAGGACAACTACTTCACTCTTACTGCTAATTAATCAAAAACAGTCAACATCGGTGATGTTCCTCAATCTTAAGTTTTCGTGACTTGCTACTAAATCGAGTATAATCCCTAGAAAGGTAAAACAAGTATAAATAATATGGTTAAATAGTAATGATTGCATATCATTCAAACAACAATGTTAATCAAATTTTATTAAAGAACTTAAATACTTTCTTTTGTACCAACATTTTACTCTATATTTTACAGTTCTTGTATTTCAAGCAGCCTTTTTTTCTATTCCTACAACGCAGTTAGTTACTTCAGTTCTTCTTATCTCTTTATTGATAAGTAATTTTCTACTTCTTATCTACTCTATTAACGACTTTAACCATATTACCATCTCTAGGGTATCTCTTCAAGTTATTTTTCGAAGTAAATTTTTTTGGCTGGTTTGATTTTTGACTAGCTTATAGCTTTTTGTAAATTATGAAGCTTGGTTTTTTTCTAATCGTCATTTTCTTTTACAGAATAAAAGGTAGAAACTTTAATCTATGGGAATTTTGAGCGTAAAGCTTTGGCTTTTTTATTTTTTTGTCTTTAGTATTTAGTCATAGCTAAAAGTGCATCCTATTTTTATTTATCTTCAATCTGGTTCATAATTAGGATTTGGACTTATTGATGCTAAATTTGAGGTTATGGTTTGTTCTTACTATACATTTCCTTAATAACAATATTGTTCTATGTTTCAAGGAATAAATCATGTTATAATTGTACTTTCTTTTAAGCCTATGGATTCATTTTGAGTTAAACCTATTTTTTAAGTTATTTTTTCTGTTATCTCTTTCGCTTTTTTTCTTCAATTATAGCTTACAATTTATTTACCTGTTTGATTATTTATTCTACTTTGGGATTATTTACTAGTTAGCTCTATCTTTTTATCATAGGGAGATTTAGTTTCTACTTTTACTTTTTGTTTTTTTACAAAGTTCCTCTTTTTCCAGCAGAAAACTATTGCTTTTGTTATAGTTAGTTTCCCACAATTTTACAAACACTTTTGTATTTTTTTAAAGCTTCATTTGATAAATCATTTGATTTTTCATACTTTTTTTTCCATTTATCAACAACGGTAAGATCACTCTTTGATCTCCATTTAATATTTGTAAATGAAAAAGGTGATTTGGAAGCTTTTTAAATGATGTTTCTCAACTCTGCCTTTGAATCTATCACATTTTATGAATTTTATGAATTCGATCTCTAAGAAGAAGGTGGAAGATTATCTTTGAAGTTATTGTTTCTACAAATGATAGCTTGGGTGTTAAAACCTTGCATTTAGTGGCAACACAAGCATTTACTTTTAGTTTTTTTATGTTTTTACAAATTGTTAGTCAAATCTTCGCTTTTAAATGCTTGAAAAGTTTATGAGTTTACATTTTTTAATTCTGTTGACTCTGTATTGAGATTATCAACTAAAACTTAAGAGGTTTCAGCTTAATCATTCTGTTCTCCATCCAAATATAATAATTTTTTTCGTTAGCTCTATAACTTAATATTCTTCTGACCATCAATAAGTAGTTTTTTGTTAATTATCAAGTCCAAGTACACATTACCTTTTTCTTGGTTTGCATTTTGTGCCATATATTTATCCACCATAATCTTGAGGCTAAGTTTGCGATTGAAAAATTCTTCGTTATGTTTTTTTTGTATTCTTAATTTACTCAAATGGAAGGGTATCGTTCCAGTGGTTCTTTTTAAATTTTAGGTGTTATCTTGTTAGGAATCAAGCAATTATTCTTTATTTTTAAATTTGTTGACTTATTTCTTCCTGCTCTTCATTATTAATATTATTTTGAAGGATTCTCAATAAAATAAAACTGTATTTATAATTATAATTGAAGCTTACTTGGAGATGATAGAAGTTAATAAATTTGCATCTACTCTTCAAAAAGAATATAATAAGCAGCAATCTATTAAACAGGAAGTCAAGAGTAATACGAAAAGTAGAAACGAAATAGATAATAATCTAGCAAATTAAAATAACTCGTTTATAGGCCCATAGAGTAAATTTGGCAAATAAAGCAATATTCAGGCAATCAAAAATCAAAGAGAAGATTCAACAGATTTTTCATTTGATGTTCAACCCACCAAAACCTTTTCATAAACAGAGAGGAAAGATAAATAATCAAGATATAAGCAATCATAAAAAAACAAATCAAGTTTAAAAGATATTTAAGAAGAAAAGAAATAAGTAGAATAATAATTAAAAAAGTTGGATTAATAAATAAATTAAATCAGGCACAAACATAAAGTACTCTCAAAATAAAAGCAGAAGGAGAACTAGAGGGCTTAACAGCAAGCCTTGAAAAATGCAAAATCATTAGTCCAACACTATAAAGTCCAGAAGAAATTGGATAGATAGAGAAAAATAAAGGAAAGAGAAAAAAGTATTGAAGAGTTCAAAAAACTATAATAAAGCTTCAAAAACATACATTTGTAACAAGAAAAACAAGCTAAGTTGTAAAAGAGGAGAGTCATAACATTAAGAATCGAGGAGGTCAAGAAAAAGCAAGAATAGCGTATCTCAATTGAGCACTAAAGAAATAAAGTCATAAACAAAATTATCAAATAGTCACACAATCTCAAATAAAAAGAGAAGCTGCCTGAAAAACTCGCTGAGCTAGAACTTAAGAAACCTCAGGTGCATGAAAAAAAGGAGTAGTTCAATATAAAAGAAATAGAAGAACATGAGAGAAAGTACATTGAAAGAAAGTAACTCCAAAAATCACAAGTTATTAATCGAAAGTCAGTCTCTCTCAGCCATCCTATTCCCAAATTTAAAAAGAATATTTGGGCTTAGAGATTATAAGCTTAGTAATAGCGCAAAAAGAGCGAATAAAAATAAAAAGAACTAAGTCGAAAGAAGAATTTAGAAAACAAGATGAAGTATAGTGAGCTAGTAAAGAATATTTTTCTACCAAAAAAGAAATAAAGAATAATGACTGAGGCCTAAGTTCCGAGAAATGCAGGAACACCTGATATTTTTCACAACAAGAGTATTCATCTACCCACTATATCTGAAAGCTAAAAAAGGATAAATGATACAAAGCTCATGAAAAAATTCAGATAGAATAATAAAGTCAAAATGGATATAACTCAACAGTCCTCCTAGAAACAAAAGAGCTCAAGAAAAGTTCATACTTAAACATAAACTGCTGGAGCAGATTAGTAGTAAAGAAAGAGAATATAGAGATTAATCTAGCTTAAAAAAGAGACACAGGAAAGATTGAAAAAGATAGAAGAAAAAAGACAATAGAGATTGTTGTAAGCTGACAAAAATGTAAAGCCTATTTATAAAAACTACCTAGGGTCATTCAAACTAAAAAAAAAGTCAAACCCTAAAGACTGGAAAAAAATAATTGATAGTAATCAACTCTCGAACGAATAAAAGTACTTCTAAATGATGAAAAAAATTAGCTAACTGTAAAATCAGGCTTAACAGAACGAGTACAAACAAAAATAAGGTAAAGAAATCTCAGTTGAGCTCTACATAAACAGCATACAAGCCAAGCTGGCCTTGCTCTAAAAATTTTGATAAACTATACTTTCCATAATTTAAGCTACCCATCAATAATCTCTACTCATTCATCAGTCAGTTTTTGTTTGGATTGTAAAAGTGAGGCTTGGTTTATAAATGCGTGGTATAAATATTGATGATTGATAAGTAATTTAATATTTAATTTTTATCGCAACTGGGCGATGCTGCTATCATAGCAAGAGGAGCAGTATAAATATTTTTATATTGATCGGAAATTTGTCAGTGGTAATCTCCAATTGATACATGACGCCCTTGATGAGATTGACCTTTTCTTAGCCAAAATGAAAAAAATTGATTTGATCAACTCTCTCGTCCTCAGGATGGTCGATCTGATACCCAATACCAAGTCCCTCGTGCTCAAGCACAGAGTCGCACGCATCTTTAAGCATCACTAAAAATTACTTCTCAATATCCATTGTCGAGATTAGATCGCAAACTCACTAGTCAAATACGCTAAAACCAACGACTAACTCACACGGGTAGTGAGTCTACAGATTATGTCAGATTTAAGTGTGCTTTTCTTGAAAGACATCGCAGTGTACCACATTTTGCTGTCTAAACTTTCTGAGTCCAACTTTCTTTCTAAAGTATAAAAAAAAGAAGCAATAATCTGCTTGAGTATAATACTAAGTTAATCCAATCATATTGGCAAACTTTTTGCCAAAAATATAATTTCATTAAGCAACATTTATACCATCCCTCTTCATATTATTCTATATCTGCTATCGCATATCAACTTGGACTCCCATCTCCAAATCTCACTTCTTTAACAGATTATCAAACTTGTTACGAATCCCAAGTTACAAACGAAATCCAGAAATAGAAATAAAACTTTAAGATTTTTCTAGAAAATTGTGATAAAGTATACTCTTATGAACTATCGTATAGTAGATTTCTATGAACGATACGTGAGAACAATTTTGCCCTTGATTGAGCCAACAATTAACAAGATAAAAAGATAGAAGTATCCATTTTTAATTCCAAACAGTATAAGTACTATGAATAATCAAATATAAACCAAAGTTTAAACTTTTGAATAGCTAATAGACTAACTCTATACAAAAAAATACAATGGTGATTTGTTCAACTAAGCACAAAATTACATCTAAAAAATATATAGTTTTATAGATGACACACTCCAACTCAATCACAACATCGAAAAAATTGTATTACTTTTCTATTTTGTTTAGGATATTGCGCACTATGACAGAACGATCAAGAAAAAAATAATTAACAAAATGATTTCGCCCGGCAAAAAATTACTCAAACAACTCATAGCTGTAGGGTGTTTTGAAAGTGCACTTATGTTACTCAATACGGTTGAAATACCTCAAAATAATCACATATTCCTCAAAACATACTTGTAATTCAAACTGCAAAAAGAACCTAAAAAGATAGATGAACTCAAAGAGATCTCATAAATAATCGATGAAGACCTCTTCACTATAGTCAAAGCTTGGTAAATAATTGACAAAATATTGAAACTGTGGTCCATCTCTAGCCCTACTTCCTAGTTAACAAAGAAACTCCAAAGTATCTATCGTAGTTTAAAATAAAACAGAAATTACAGTGAGTTAATCCACATTATCAGGCTCTTTTCCGAATGCAACTAGAATGAAAATGTGTTAACTCTTAAACAAAAATGTTTTCCAGTTTTACCCAGTTTGATAATGAACACCAATAGCTTTTGGTTTGCACATCTTAATAAACAAACCATCATCAACCTCTTTCATATGGTTCTATGATTAGCCAAATATATTACTATCATCTATCAATATCATTTTATTGCTCAGTTGAATTTTGGACCTTGGAATACGTTTTGGTTAAATGGGTTTGGAGGGTTTTGTTGTTGATTTGTTTGGGTGGTTGCATATTGTTGACTGTTTGCGTATTGTTGAGTGTTTGGGAATTGTTGAGGTGTGAATAGTCCAGGTTGTCCTTGGAATAGATTCGGTTGATAGACTTGTCCGTAAAATTGTTGAGGTTGGTTGTTAGAACCAAACTGTGCGATATTTGAATGTGAAAATTGCTGAGTATTTAATTGAGGTTGGTTGATAAAAGGATTATTTGATTGAGGTGGTATGAATCCAGGCTAAAGCTGCAACATTTCATTATAATGTCTTCTATACATGGTCTATAGATATCTTTGATTATGTTCGTTTCTGGATCGACTCTAGTTTCTATTGTTAAAAGGTCTATGCTATCTCGTACGTTCTCGACTAGTTCTCCTAACATCTTAGTCTTATCTAAATTTATTTTGTCTTTTCCAAGGAGGTATTTGTTTCCTCTCTTGTTTTTCAGCTGAAAAATCTCTTTCTTTTTAAATCTACTCGTCATCAGATGAAGATAAATCACCTTCTACAGCTTACATCGCACTTTTAGATTGCATACTTTTTATGTCATCGTCTTTAAGTATTTTTGAACTGCCCTCTATGTAGAACAAACTTTTTCCTAAGTAACTATTCGCTAAGAGTGCGTTTTCAGGTTTTATAGCGTAAAAAGGACTTTAAACTTTACCCAAAACATCCATCACGAAGCCTAATAGATTTCTATTTTAATCAGCAACCCAATTATCCAGATCAACTACAAAAGTTGTTGAACTAGCTTGAAGGATCCATAGCTATCCAACAATAAAGATAACTTTTCCAATTTCATGTAGAGGTGCATTAGATAGTACATTAGGTTTTTCTGGGAATTTGACCTCTAACAGTTCTTTTTAAATTGCTTTGCTTTCATGGTTGTTTTACTCTTCTTCAAGTTGGTGAATGTTGATTCCCTTCATGTCTTCAAGACTATCCAAAGACCACTATGAGGAATCGTCTTCGCATTCTATGATTGTTCTTTTGATTTTTCCTCTGTTTTAGGGTTTATTTGGGAACAATTTTTATTCTTTTTCGTTTTCCATGTGATTGTTGTTATTATTTATAGAAGTATAATGAGGCTATTATGATTTATTTTATTAAGTTGCTATTGAAAATTTGAAGAATAATAAAACTCATTTAGCCCTTTTTCACACAAATCATAAGCTTACAAAATAGTAAAAAATACTACTGTGATTCTACTGGATTGTTAAATCATTAATAAGGAATCATTTTTTACAATTAATTAAAAATAAGAAATAAATAATAAGCTAGATCAATCTTATTCATCGGAAACATTCTTAAAGAAGCTTTATATTTATCTCTTCACGGTCTTTATTGGCTTTTTTATTTTCTTAACTCTGGGTTCCAAAACTTATTCCTTTTCATGCACACTTTAAACATTCTATTTACGTGGATGTTTGGTAACTGTGTGATAATGAAGTCCATTAGCAGTGTGGTAAGATTTATCACAATATTAGCACTAATACAATTTTCCATTTTTAATATTTTTCTTCGTTTATTCGAGCTGCAAATACTTAGTCTCAATCTTATCCCCTAACAATTTAAAATCATTCTAAATAGTCTCATCAATACTGAAAATCTCTTAAAGTAGGTCAAGAAATGAGGTTTAAACTTCTCCAGCACTCTTCTAGCCTAGGCAGTCATTTCGTAATCGAATTGTTGCGATTAACAATACCTTTAAATGGCCAGAGGCAGCATTTAAGTGATCTCTTTCTCAGAAAACTTCTCTAGAAACAACTGCAAGGCCTTCGTCTCTTTCTCTAAGTAAAGAGATTTTTTGATGAGAACAGGGAGTGAAAGTAGTAAGTTGTACTGTTTTTCCATTTTCAGGTTTTTGTAACTCTGCCTTAAAATAACAATAAATACTTCAAAATTGCAGCAATAAAAAAATTAAAATCAGACTTCATCAATATCATATTATTATAATATTCTCTCTGCCAATTGTACTGCTGTTTGCCAGTTTTGCTCTTTAAAATCTAGTATTTTTTAAAGTTGACGCTTACCACCTGCCTCACAGAATAATCTCCAAAAATAATTGTTATTTCTTCGTTAACAAGGATATAACCCAAAAAGTTTACACAATCCTTCGAGTATTTTTTTGTTTATCTCAGGTGAAGAGAATACTCCGACATTATCTGCAAAGATGGTCGGGAAATCATGTTTTTTTGCTTAAGCTTACAATATTTTTTTGAGATTATCACCATAGGCTACTCTTAGCATATTGATGAGACACATCAATGACTTCCTTTTGATGTCTAATTTGACCTCCAGTGAATGACAGTTGTAAAATATAAAATTTGATAATGCAGGTTATTCAAGAAAAATTTCACATAAAGTCTAATCTAGGCAGATATTCTAAAGTATGTTCATAATGTTGGCTATGATTTCTTTATGCTTCAGCTGTTGGATCCTTAAAATATCTTTGAAACCAGGTATAATATAATTTTCGAGCCAATCTATCCAAATTTCGTAATAACCCTACTCAAGTTTACAAATCTATGTTTTATTCTCTCTTTGTGCGTTTTACTCTTATAAATCATCACTTTCATCCTATGGCAGATTGACTCCAAATACCCTAACTAAAATTCCTAACCAATATAGCAATAATTTTTAGTAATCTGCCATTATTCCTTGAAGATGTAACATTGAAACCTGACTCTCACCTTCAATTTATAATCTTTTATCATAGTTTGTTATTTATTAGTGGATTTGCTTTACTTTGGAGACTGCCTCTCCGAAACAATCCAACATGATTCGAAAATCATGTTTCAAAAGGATTTACGGCCTTTATTGCAAATTGTTTCGGAAGTAAGATATCAAACATTTAGCTATTAGGTATTATTGTGAATTGTTGTTATTTTTTAATTATTTTAAGATTGCTAGCAGCTTATCGATTATTTCAATATCCAGAGATTCTATAATCTTGCACTTTTTAAACTAAAGACTGCCTGATGGACAGTCTAAAGAATCAGCAATGCCCAAAGCTAAAAAATTCTAAAATATTTTCAAACAAGCGCTTAATATTGCTGTTTCTTTATTACTCTAATCTTGACTGTGTTTTTTCAAAGAATTAAATACCTTGTTAGTTTCCTATATTTAATAAGATAGATACATTAAGAGTAGTTTTTATCAAATCTCTACATTTATCTACAAAAAATTCTGAATTATCTATTTTTTCGAAATTGATCTGACCCAATCCTTATAAAACCACACTAATAAGCTACTTTGCTTGTGTATGACTGAAAAACTAGCAATTTAAAGATTACTCATAAAAGTATGGTTGCTTAGAAATATTTTTGAGTATCTAGCCAATAACATCGAAGTAAATTTCAGGAGCACTTTATGCATAATTACAATAATTGGCTATTATCCTATGAGCCCTTACATATACTCTCGGCTTCATCTCATAGTATCCAATGTTCTTCCACTCTACCAGTTTTATCAATTTTTAGAGAGTAAAATCACTCATAATAAAGTACATGTGACTCGAACTTGATGCTACGCAATATGAAAACATGTTCAATATTGTCTAGTCAAGTTTTTTAAACTCGCTTCTTATGTCTTGTATTTTATCTATGATATTGAAGCATTCTTCAAGGTTTATTTTTTTTAGAGTATTATAGTCTTAGTTCTAGGCTATCAGAAGTTATTCTCTCATAGCATTGATTGTAGATTCAATGTAGTTTTGCCTGATGGTTTGCCGAAATGAACCTAACTTGCCTTTTATACTAATTGAGTTGTATGGCTTACTGCTTTTTTTATCGTTGTGCCTGCTCATGGAGGTTTAAAAAGCGGGTTATTATTTTTTATTATAAACTTTTATAAGCTAAAAGTAAAAAAGATAAAGTCTCTATAGATACAATTCAACAGAATCAAATACTTAAAAACGAATCCATTCTTCAAACTATACTCCTACGAAATTAAAGATTTTTAGCAATTCTCGTCTAAATTTATTCCCTCAATAAATGACTGTATTCTATGATTGGATTGTCGATATGTATATGTTTTTGGCGGATTAGCCTAGCATTATTATTATAAACTAAATTGAGCGTCCAAATGAGTCGAAGTAATTTCATCCATAACGTAGGAGGTTACTCATACGACAATTCCAACAACCACAACAGCAAAAACAATAATAATAAAAAAATGAGCATCACCTTTCTCCTTATCAGCCCAACAGACGTCGGCATCTCCATTTCCTATAACTTAATCTTTACATAACTCAAAGATCTAATCAGAAATGTAAGCGTAAAATCATATAGAGATTTTATGGAGAATGGAATAAAGATATAAAACTGTGGCAGATCAAATTGACAGAGTATAGTGCTTGCTTTTAAGAAATTAAAAAACTGATGCAGACTCCAGCGAATAAATACCCTGATGCTTTTGTCAATAAAATACCAGATTTTGTGTTCAGAGCTGAGAAGGAAATGGAGATGGAATTGTAAATTAAAAACAGTCCCTATTCAGTAGTGAAAGTCTTGAAATATAATGAGATATAAACTTCCATCTAAGCAAGAGTACTACCTTTCTATTATAAACTCTATGACTTCCAGAAAGAGTCACTTGATTTCGCAATCAGAAAACATGCCAGGATGCTCCTTGGTGATGAAATGGGTGTGGGTAAGACGATACAATCTCTGGCTATTGCAAGTGTGTATAGGCATTAATGGCCTTTTTTAGTTATATGTCCCTCCAGTTTAAGGTTAAATTGGCAGCAAGAGGCGCTAAACTGGTTGGGTTAATACTTAAAGAAGACATAAATTCAAGTCTTCAGTACTGGGCGAACGCAAATAAAATAATCAACTAAAATGTTGATAGTTTCTTATGATATGGCCTGGAAAATCAAAGATCTATTATAGACATTCAAAGTTGTAATTGCAGATGAAGCTCATTATCTAAAAAACACAGGAAATAAGAGATCAGATATTTTATGTCCTTATCTTAGTTCCCGTAAAAGGATAATCTTACTTACAGGTACACCTGCATTGGCCAAACCACGCTAAATTTATAACCTAATATCAATTGTGCGACCCGATCTCTATACAAACTTCAAATAATTTGGTTATAGATATTGCTAACCGACAATAAATCCTTGGAGTAGAGCCCTCGAATACAATGGATGTCAAAACAGTAAAGAACTACATTACTTAATTTCAAACAAAATAATGATAAGAAGGTTAAAGAAATAAGTACTGACCCAATTACCAGACAAGCAGAGGCAAAAAGTTATTGTATAGACTGATAAAAATATCATAAAAGAAATCAAATCATTACTAAGTCAGCATGGCAATGGTAGTTTCGAGAGTTTAGTGATAGATATGCTCTATAAATTTGATTCGAAAGAATAAAATCAAGGAAAGGATGATATTCGACAAGCTATTACGATTGCTTATAAATTATCAGGATAAGCCAAATTAGAGTCAACTAAGGACTATATCTTATAATTACTACAAAATGATATCAAAATACTCATCTTTGCGCATCATATGGTTGTTCTTGATGGGCTAGAAGATATGCTCAAATAGAAGAAAATCAAGTATATGAGAATTGATGGAAGCATTTCGAAAGAAGCGAGGCATTAAAATGTTACCAGATTTCAAGAAGATACCTCTTTAACTGTTGCCTTATTAAGCATCACTGCCGCAGGAGTAGGACTCACTTTAACAGCAGCCAGCACTGTTGTTTTTGCTTAACTTCACTGGACTCCAGGTAACATGATTCAAGCTGAAGATAGAGCACATAGAATTGGTCAAAAGACATCAGTCAACTGCCACTATTTGATCGGTGAAAACAGTTTAGATGACATACTATATCGTCAGCTGGAAAGAAAGATAAACAATGTGACCTCATTTGTGGATGGTAAGCAATAAAACCTAAAAATAGAGAAGCTAAGCAAAGGTTAGAAAGGTAAAATTGCCAACAAACCTGAGTAAGTAGATAAATGTAAAAACTAAAGTTTACTTTTTAAATTCCAGTCTGTAAAGCCAATAGTTGATAAATATTTTATACAGTAGAACACTCAAACAGATATTTCAGTCTAAAAGACTGAAAGATGTTAAAGTGATATCGATTAAGGATAGAATGGGTTAACAAAAAATGGAGTATATTACCCATCTGAAATCAAAGAAGAATTTAAAGAAATCTAATCAAATATGAAAAGACTAAGATAAAGCTAAGATTCATAGGAGTAGTATTTAAAAAATAAGAAAAGGGAAAGTACTTAGGTTGTTTAATTCATCGCATAAAATACCAAGGTGTTAATAGAATACTCCCAAAAGAAAAAGAGAAGAATGTCTCTTGATTCCTCTTCTTCAAGTTAAACTGCCTGATTTTGCTGTATTTATACTCATTCTTCAGATATACCATTTTCTTATGAAACTTCAAAAAATATTTATTTGATTTTATAAGAATTGGGTCGATTATAATATTCCATATCGAAAAATGTTCAAATAGCTATTGCAACTCAACCTCAAATAGCCCCATGATAAACAAAAGTATGCTTTGAAAAGGAATTAGTTCGTAATAAAAGAAGAAGCGCAAGTAGTAAAGTTTGACTCAATGTACATTCCGAACTATTTAGACTTTACTCTTCAGAAGATGTTATGAGCAAAATAGTATTCGAAATACTCAGCGTAGTCAGCAAAAATAAGAATGCAGATAAATCTTCTGTTACTGTAACATTCAATTATGATATCAAAGCCAATGATCTTATCATTTTGTTCAGCAAAATTATGGAAGCAAAACCTTTCCATAGCTTTGAATTGGCACATTTTTAAATCAAACATGGTCACATATCAGATTACTACAGAAACTATATAAAAGGAAGAAATGTAGTGACTGATGATCTGGATTAATTCTAAAAAGACACAAAAAACAATCTAAAACTGGATCGAATATGGAAGATCAATGAATATCTAAGTTTTCAGCCATTATCAACAGTTGATTTGAACTAGGAAGTAAATTATGATTTAATAAAGTTTTTATTAAAAAGAGTGAAATTCGGCAAAAGAACAAACTAATTCTTCGTTTTAGAGATAAATAAAAGTATCAGAATAATTTTAATAATCTTACCTAGAATTAGAGAATTTTTTTTTACTCGTGAAGAGGAGAAATAAATAGAGTAACTCTATATTCTTAGAAAACATGCTCAAAAACTATAAAAAAGAACTATTTGTTTTACTACATATATTGCCCAAATCATCAACAATTATCTATAAACTGCATAGCTGAATATTTTTATTTCTTGCTACCCTCAGCAAGATAAACTTTTAACATAAGTATTTAAATTACCTCTCAAATTGAGCAATCTTAGTGTAAAAGAAATAAGAAGTATTCAGTAAGCTTACAGGAAAGATAATTGGTCACAACTTGAGCAATAATATGAGAGGGCAAGAGAAAGATTGAAATAAACTCAGTATTTAGTAAAAAGTGAGTAGGAAAATATGCAATATCTAATAAAAATATTCGTAATTGATTCTTTACTTAGAGCAAAACTTTTAATTCTACATTTCCCAGCATTGAATATTTAAAGAATAAGGGAGTGACCAACATAAATTAACACCTCAATTGGCTCAGAAACTAAATAAAACTGAAATAATAGAAAATATTGGCATAGTAGAATGCTCTCAAATAAATTCAGAGAGACATCATTCTAGAAGAAAAACAACACTTTTTTTATGCTAGTAAAATCTAACAGTACAAATTAAATGTATAAAACAATCAAAAATAAAGAAGAGCAACTACCACTCCCCCGAGTATCAAAATCCAATCTGATTGCTTAGCAGTTAGAGACAACGAGTTAACTTAACAGGAATTATTTTACCTATATGATCCAGTAAAGTAGGCAAATAAGTATAGAGAAAAGAAAGAAGAATAAATGAAAAAGAGATTGAATAATTCATTATAAAAGAAGTAGTTTGTAAAAATGCTAGAATAGGCTAAACAACGGCTCGGAAATGAAGAATTCAACACTTTTTATGAAGAATACTATGACCTTATCTCAAATTAATGATAATCTTTTGTGTATTTCTTATCAAAAAATTTTTCTGACAGTGACTTTGTTGATTTCGATTATACTTATTTTATAAATATATACAAAAGTTTAAATGCAAGAGAAAGCTAGTGAATCGGATATCGAATAAATGTTAGAGATATGTCTCAGCGGATATGAAGAAAGCAGCCAATCTAAACAATACAAACAAATATGTAATTTATTCCTCAAACAAATCCTCGAGAGCGAAAAAAATTAAAAAAACTAAGAAACTAATATCCAAATTATCGTATACTCCGATTTACACAGCAACTAGTAAACGAATTAAAGCTTCATAATGAGCTGCCTACTTTTTCTCTTTGTGAAATATAGATCTCTCAAAGTTATGTTTGATGTCTACACTGATTAAAAAATTAAATACGTGAACTACTAAAAAAATATCGTTTTAGATCTAAAATAGATTAAGCTAAAACCTGAATTTTACAGAAAATTTTGTGAGTTTATCAGCAAAAAAGAGAGGGAGTATCATCATAGTTTTAATTTCTTCAAAGAAATTTGTTTTAAAACGAATAGGCCATACTCTTTCATTCCTCCGCATACTTCTAAGTAAAAATTTGATTGTTACCGAATGATATCTGAATTCTACCAACAATTAAGTTATATCATGAACAATAAAAAAATCTATCTATTGAAAAATACTCTGAGTGTTTTTCCAATTCAACAAGCTACTAGATAAGAAGCACAATATTTCAATAAAATAATCGAATAACTAAGCCAAATCTATGTCTTAGTACATGTGTTCAAAAATGCTCCTTAATCTTTATTAGTAAATTTAGCCCAATACTAAAGAAAATAAATAAGTTCTCCTCAAATGCAGATTGAATAAGAAGAACAAACTTTAGAGAAAGGAGTTTTTAAGTAATTTAACGGAAGTACGATGTAATATCTGTAAAAATTAGTACTTGTTTTCTAAGGAACAAGTAAAGAAATAGCTAATCTTACAAAATTCTTATAAAAAACGCCCAACCTCAGCTCTCTATAGTTACACAGACTAGTAAAGACTGTTCCTTAAATCCTTCTCCCTCACGCTTAAAATTTGCTTGAAACTCTCGTATAGCATGTTCCTTTAATAAAAAAGATTACTTTTTTTAAATTTAGAGTGGAAAATATTCAACTAGAGTTACTCCATAGATTATATGTTAAATGCCCATATCTAGTATAGCTAAATATTGGTCTTACTTTCGAGCACTCAATTATGGAGACTTATCAAATACAAAATTTTTCAGATAAAAAGGCACTAGAACTAGAAAGAGAAAAACTTTTAATGCTGTAAGCCTTAAGACTGAGGAATATCACTCTGCACAATAGTACTCAAACATTCAAATTATTACTCAAAAAAGGGTATAATTTCCTCTCTGCGTTAGAAATAATATATTGCATTGAGCCGATATGCGTTTGATAATTTAACAAATATTATAAATAGAATATATTCATGAGAAACCAGCAGTTTTTATAATTTTTTGAGGAGGTGCTTTTGAGGCTTCTTTTAAGAGCTTGTCCCAACTTTATACTTCTAACTTTTTGCCATACAACTCTTCCGCCCTTGTTTATTTATAAGCGTTGTTTGTTATAATGTTGAACTATTTTGCCTTTTCATCCAACACTCTACCAAAATGCACATGATTCTTTAATATATGTTACTGCTTCGCTTCTTACTCTAAGTTCCTTTTCTGGTACTAGTCAAGTACTACGTATTTTGTCTGGAATCGTTTTTTAGCGTTGTTGTTTTTTTAATCCAGCCATTTAAGAGTTTAAGGTAAGGGTTTTGTATAATCGGCGATAAATGGTTCTCTATAAACATAAGAAGGAGGCAGTTTCTTCTCAGCATCTCTTCCATGTTGTTGTTATTCTTCAGCCCTGTGCTTCTGGAACTCCTATTACTTTTGTTTATCATAGAATTTGCCATAGACGGGATCATAGTCGTGTGTTTTCCAGTATTTTTTATGAATCTATTCTTTTTATTTTTGCTTCTCAATTTAGGCTCTTTTCTAATGATCTTCCGTGTATATATTAGTCAATATATCAAATTACTTAGTATTCTGCTGCAATAACTTTTTCTATCTCTACACAGGTAATTTCAATTCTTTATTTTGAAAGAAGTATTCTGGCAACTTCTGGTTGTTTATAACATTATAAACATTTCTAACTGGCCCTGCTTTTTTATTGATAGGTTTTTAGACAAAAGGTTCATTGGACTTCAAATTTATTATATCGAAGTTCTTCTCATATTTCATCGTTTGTTTCTATTTTACAAAATACTTACCAAATGATTCATCAAAGATTTCGCTCTTTTTTACTAGGTAGCCCTCATCGCAGTGTTTTATAGATCTTATCTCTGATAAGTTTGCAAAATGGGATTAAACAAACACTATTTATTTTTTATTTGCTCATGAGTCACATGCTCTACTTGTGATACTGTTTTTCCGAAAGGTTTCTTTGTCCTTTTACCTTTCTAATATAGATGCATTTATGTTTTCCATGCATTGAGTTATCTTTCAGACTTCTCGAAGATCATATGAAGTTTCACTAATTAATTTATTAATAGCAGAAAACTAATAAATTTATAAAATATCACACAGGCTGCTAAAATCTCTTTTAACGCATGTATTCAAAGTATTTATCTTTTGACATTTATTTCTCTTTGAACCAGTCAAATTACAAAAGATCATCAAGTTCAGGTCTTTTGCTTGGATCTGGACAAGTCATTCTCAGAAACAGTTACTTAAAACTTTTTGATAAGACGATCTTAGTTTTCTTCTAAATATTTTACCAAAAATGTGCATATTTTCTTTAGAATATAAGTCTATAATTAACCTCATTTATTTTTGCTATGCTATAGGGATAACTCCCTGTTAAAATAAAGAAAAAAAGTATACCCAAACTGTATATTTAAGATTTTTTGTTATATTACTTCCCTTTTATGATCTCAGGAGCAGCATAACGCGCAGTTCCAATGAAACCTACATTTTTCTGATAACAATCTGTTGAAAACCCAAAATCCAGGACTAAAGGCTCATAATTTTAATCTAACAAAATGTTTTCCGGTTTAACATCCCTATGAAGTATTTCTTTTTGTTATATGAAACGGAATGTTGAAATCAGCCTTTTCAGATAATAGCGCGCAAAATTTTCACAAAAAGGTCGAAATCTGACTATCCATTACAAGAGATCTCCATTTTCATAATATGGCATCACGATCATATTACCAATCATTTTTTATAAGTTTTCATTTACAAAGTCGATATTTTATATAGACTCTTCCATCGGCACAATCCCTCGACTATTAAGCTTCTTCAAAATATCTACTTCTTTCTCAAAAAATTTTATATCTTTTGAATGAGTAGAGTATATTTTCAAGACATAGTAAGCTTCCTTTTTGGTAGTGAGGTATAGACTATGTAAAATTATGTGTACTTAGCTTGTCCACTAATGGCTAGTTTCCTCAAAATGGTATAGTCTTGTATCTTTTCTGTACTGATTAAGGGAATATTATGATTGTCAGAAACAAACTGTTGAGTTGATATTTAATTCATAGCCTTTTGGTCAGATAGTACTATTAATAATTAATAAAAGAATCATAATGGTATTATTAAAATCAAACAAAATTGTAATCTTACATGATTTGTAGCTTGCTGAAACCATTTTTAAAAATTACAGTTGTTTATGGAATGATCCTGAAAAGCTTGACTTGAAATTGACAAAAAGACATTATTAAGGAATGAAATTCAAAACTGAAGTATTGTATTTTTTATCGAGCAAGCATAAATTCAAAGCTGATATATTAAGGTGATACTTTATTATGCAGTTTAAATAATAGTATAAACATCATATAAAAAACTTTATAAGATTCATCTTTATTAAAGTTTTTTAATAAAAAATTTAACTAAGTCTTATCCTTTTGCTACCGACTCAATGTTTTTGAAAATCCGCAATAAATGTATAGTCAACTTCATAAAAAGCTCGGAAGAACCTTTACTTTTTTATTCGATTAAATCGTAAAGAATCTTTGATTGTACTTTAGTATCCTCTGTCTTAAAATGTTCAGCAAAAGTTCTACTAATTTTATTAATGACAAAATATTTTATGTTCTCTTTCTGTAGATTAATATTTTATTTGCCTTTTGTCTAGTTTTATTTTCTTAATGCTTTTACTTTTCTAATACCTTTAGTTGACGCAGATGAGTGAGTTAATGCCTATGATGCAACTTTATTGTTATTTTCTTTAAAAAAATTTAAAAGATTGTACTTTGCAAGCAACCCTTATTTTAATTTTTATCTGTAGTTTATTGTCTGCTTTCTCTCAGAATACGAGTACAAATTTCCATGACTAACTGAAGAAAGGGATTCAATTAGGCTCAAGACATTCTCAGAAGTTATTAAGGTACTAAAAATATCGTTTGCTTCGATCTCATGGTTTGTTTCAGGGCACTCAAATAACTGTTGATTGGAATCTCCATCGGCTTTAGCTTTAGTTTAGCTGCTTTCTGGAGGGATTTACTCATTAAGCTTCTAACTGAGTTCAGGAGTCGTATTTATGTTTTAATTTGCTTTATTGATTGTTTTCTTTTCAAAAAATAGCTTATTCGCCTCTTTGATCGCTTTTTGTAATTTTAAATTCTGTGGGAAGGAAGAATTTAAATCGAAATCAGAGAAAGAAAACACATTTATGCACTATTTTTTCAAAAACGAACTAGAATCAAGAAATAAGTACTATGAAGAGTCCCCGAAGAAGCTCAGTTTGTAAATTTAGGTATTATCTTGACTTATTATTTGAATGATCTGAGTGAATTTTGAAGTACCTTCCCAGGCCACCAAGGATATGGGTCTACTTTACCCCAAACGAGGTCTTTAACTGCAAGAGGAGGGTTGTTAGACATAGTCTTTTGAATAATAATTCGATTAATTAACGTATTTTGGAAACTCAAAGCGAAACTAACTAATCAGGCATAGAAGATTATTAATATTTTTATTTACTGTTATGGGAAAACGAAACAGGAATGATCGGAATTCTCATGATTATTTACTTTCACTTTTTCTGAGTTATGCTAATTGTAAAAAGATTGTAAATGTAAAAATAAGTCATAATAATCACTTCAAACTTAAAATTAATCCATATTATATTCTTATTCGACTATTTTAGGCTGGATTTTCTATTTCTTTTCATTGATAAATTTTAAAAAGGCTTAACTATTCATATACTTATTAGTTTATTTTCCTTTAGACGAGGAAACGACTTTAATACGGCGATGGAAGTTAAGGCTTTCCAGCTCAACTTTTTTTCGCTATTTTCTCTTTTATTTTTCATCGCATTTTAAGGTATTTTCATTCATAAACCTTTACTTAAAGGTGATTTGTTTTCTTTTCAAAATTGAAAGTTTGATTTTGTTCTTTTCCAGAATAAAAGGTTTCAAAACTTCTAAATAAGGGTCTACAAGGTTTTTTTATATTTCTTTATTATTGGCAGTTTCTTTGAAACTTGATATTTAAGTATTATGTCTCTTACTATTAGACTTTTAAGACTAGTCTCCTTTAATACTTAAAGTTGCTAATTTTCTTTTCTTCTTGTCATAGTTTAAATTCAACAAATGATTCAAAGATTTGATAGTTTAAAGTTTTTACTGTGTTTATGGTTGCAAACTTACTGCCTGTTATCTAATTACAATGACAATACTTTTAGAAATTTTTTGAGGTTCTTCTTCACCGGATTTTTGATAAAATATTGGAGAGAATGCTGATCTTAGAGAGCGATGTATTCTGGGATTGAAGTAACTGAAGATCCTCTGTTATAAAATTCTTTTTATATCTCGTAGAGTTTTTATTTCTTTGTCCTAAATCTATATAATTTTACAGCCTTTGCGAGATGTCCGTTAGCTTATTCATTCCCTACTATTTATTAACTATAAAATAATATAGAGAATTTCCTTTAATTGGAAGAAAAAATGATTTAATATTTATTCATAGTTTTCAATTTCTCATAAAAAAATTAAAATAAAAATCTAATAATTTCTTCAAAAAACTCAATCTATACTATTCAATAATTTTTTTAATATAGCTTGAATGTAATTGCCTTATAATTTTGATTTTATTTAAAAATCTAATTATGAATAAAGTTTTCCTAAAAGCTATTGGCGATATCAAAAAACAAAAAGATAATCAACCCGTAAAGGATTAAAAACCTGCAGAAAAAATATCTAAAGCAGAAGATGATCTTTCGAGTTCTGAATAAAAAAGACTAAAAGAACTTGGCGTACACAAAAAAAAAATATAAAAAGATACTTAATATAGAGATAACAAATGGAAACACGATCGTTTTGAAAAAGAAGATAAAGCAATAAAAAAGCCTAAACCTCTCGCCAATCTTAAAGAACTTGCTTTGAACTTTGAAGATAATCCAGGTTATAACAAATTGTATCCGCTAATCAAACACATAAAAATTTATGTTAGAGAAATCAATGAAAGTAAAATTATTTTCAACACTCCTTAGGCCTTCGAATAAGCCATAAGTATCTACAAAAAAAATGGATTCAAGTTTAGCTCCAGCAAATAAGGGTAAAATAGCAAGTGAAATTTGATAAGATTTATCAATTGCGACTTTATTAAACAAGCTTAATCATTAATTTGATTGATTTAACTTTAAAGTCAATATTTATTAATTCACTTAAGTTTGAATATTATATTGAATCTGAATAAGAATGAAAAACAGAAAAAGTAGTGCAAAGAAATCCTAGTGTCGTATTCTCGAAAACTAAGCAGAAAAACTCGTAAGCAATCAAAAATATAGAAAGACAAATTATAGAATTTGAAGGAACAGATCAAATTGAAAAAGCAGTAGAAGAAAATGAATGAAACTGCGACCTCTTTAGGTTCTTTTCACAACGACTACAAATATTAAAATAAATAACCAAGGCTCAATACTACCCAAAACACTCGCAGAGAAAATCACGATTTACTTGAAGTTTTGAAGGAACTCAAAATTTAAAATATCGCGTCGAAGCTCGAGTAAAAAAGTGTATCGAAAATTGACCATTTATTACGAGTTAATGAAGAATAAATTGACAAATGGAAAGATATACCTGTTGGGCATAGAATAAAATTAAAAAAATACATATAAAAAACGAAATCCAAGCCTAGCGTTAGTTAGTTAAATGTTGCTTAAGTCAATAATGAGAGTAAGAAAGATAAACCTTCTATAAAAAATATAGAATAAATTATCAAAAGCAGAAAAGCAGAAAAAGTTTATATCCCGATTGATAGAAAGATTTAATAAGCTTAGTAAAAATAGTTCATTAGATAGTTAGAAGAAAATTAACAGTAAGACATGATGAGATCAATCTTGTAAGTTTTAGGGGGTAAATCTAGAAAAAGCATTTTAAAAAAATAGTAAAAGTCGCCCAAACAAAGGAAAAAGGTCAATTGGAGCTAAAGTGTGAACTAATTCTAGAAACAATATAAAGAAAAAAGATATCCTAAAGAAAAGATCAGTAAGTAGATTTTCCATTAGAGGTCTAATACTGCTTAACTAATTACCAAGGATTAAGAAACGCGCTAAAATGCCAAAGAAAATAACCAAAAGATCACAAACTCTACTTAAAATTAATTACCAGATTATAAGTATTGTTGGACTTGTCTCAAGAGAGTAAATCAAAACAATATCTGCCAAAATTAAAGATATTTTTGCTGCAATTAATGCTTATAAACTTATAATCAGCAAGCCAATCCCACCTAATTTTTTGTTTAAATCTTGCAAGTTGAAGAAAAATATAATAAATTGAAATAGAAAGCGCGAGATATCAAATTTTAAGAAGAGAATGAAATCAGCTTTGATATTATTTGATGTTTATGTAATTCAAGTTTATATTTGTAACTTTATTTGAAAGAAATGGGCCCCAAAAAGAAAGCTGGTAACTGATACACTAACCTAGATCCAGGAGCAGAAGATAATGCTGAAAAAGTCTAGTTTTTGACCAATAAAGTCCAAGCTTTATAGTACCAAATCGTATGGGAACAATAAAGATGTGACAGATCAAAAACTTAGTAGAGAAACATGCGTAAGGAGATAGTGGTATTAGATTAGTAGTTCAAAAAATAAAAATAAAAACTGTTGTAAATCTCGTACATCTTGTGTTAGCTAGGAATAAAATGACATAACAGCATGAAGCCACTGAGACAGACTTGAAACATAAAGTGGATGAAAAACGGAAATAACTATAGAACAAATAAGAAGAGATAAGTAACTTTATATTTTACTTAGAACGCAGTAAATAGATACTTAAAAATACTAAGGCTTAGTATGAAGAAAAACTTAAACAGAAATAGAAATAACTTAGTGATTTAAAACAGAAGATGGAGGACATGTCTATAGAGTTTTCACGCATGCTTCGTGAGACTTTGGAGAAGATGCAAGAAAGAATTGAACTTCAGCAATGGGACAATTAAAGTGACCCTTCTCTACTCAAAAAAATGAAAGACCTTTCAGAACTTTATAGTGGTTGATTAGATAAATTATGTCTTCATATAGATATTCAGCATCATTCTTGCAGAAGAGAGTTAGTGTTTAATTTTTGAGCTACTTTGTTTAAGAAACTGGCTGCAAAACTTGGCTTATAATCAGAAGATGTCACTGGGATCTTGTAGATAGCTGTTTTTCCAGTTACAACAGCGCTAATATCATAAGCCGTTGTTGTGGTATATAAAGGGTCATTAACATTAATGGTGTTTCCTTTATATCCTGTAGCCAAGACATAGTGAGGACCTTTACTAACTTCCATAACTACAATGTATCCAACATCTAAATTTAGCTTAATTAGAGAGTTGGGAATCATACCTTCATAAGTCATTCCAAAAGGAGTTATAGAATTCCATACAAAATTGTTATTTTTGTCATAGCCTTTGTTAGCTTTTAGCCAGGTGTTAAGAGTTGAAGGGTTCTGATTCTTTTGAAGTCCAGCCATGGCCATAGCAATCGAGGTTATTATATCTCCTCCTTTGCAGATAGTAATAGTAGAAAGACCAATCTTATCATTCGCCCATTTTGCATCACATTGATTAAACTCAGGAAAAGTCACGCAGACTGCACCTACCAGAATCAATAGGAATATTGAGAGATTTTTCATCTGATAAAACTGCTTTATATTAATATCCAAGAAGAAAACAATAAGTTGACAAGAAATGTCAAATTAGATAAAAGAAAATTTTATTTCTATATGATTTTAGTCTAAAATCGTTAAAAGTATGTTGTCTTATCTAAACTATAAAATTTAATGCTTTGTCAAATCTAATAAACTCATATGGACTAGCCTTTTATTGTCATCAAAAATTATCGAAAAAACAAAAATATTTAAAGAAAAGTCCAACAAAGGAAAAGGCCTATATAGGTCCCTCCCATTACAATCAAAACCAGGAGGATGCTCGCTATAGATGTAAAAGAGCCCTCTATCTCACATTAAGTCCTTCATTAAGTATAACTATAACACCAACCATCTAACTCAGAGATATATTTGACTCCCCGAGAAATTAACCCACAACCAGTGTAAAGAGGACATTTTTAGATGGAAGAAATGTAATATCAACCTCTAATAAATGAAAGTTTAGGATTTGAAATAGACAATTTGTTGGGTTTTACGGGATCAAAACTGAATGAAGATGTAGAACTCTTAGAGTGAATGATATCTAATATTAAAACAAATTGATAGTTACTCTAATGTTTCCTAATAAGTATTTAAATTCTTTTAGTTAAAAGTCCCAAATATTTTTAAACGAAATAGGAAATAGTGGAAAGTCAAAATTTTAATATTGGATACAAACATGAAAGTTATTATATACATCCTTTCATAAAATCTATAGAACTTTGTGAAGTTAATAAGGCTTGGATTTTAATAGTAAGTTGTGCCTGTTAAAGCTGACATCTAATATTAAAAGTCGTAAGTATTTATAAGATATTGCAGAGATCAATTTTGGTAAGTACATAGCCAAGAGTTCACGAGCTGCTTTAGGGTACGACCATTTTTAACTTCAAAAATTTTAGGATTGAAAGTCAGGCCCTAGAAGCTTTTATCAAAGATAATAGCATGAGATGACCCACCGAATTGGAAATAACCCAATTCATCTCCTTGATTGATTCTCTGTCCTTCAATAACCGTTGACTGGCAGCTGGAAACTTCAGTCATACCAATCTCAATCACAGCTACGTGCTTACCATCGTTCATTTTAATGATGAACACTTGTCTCACTGAAACGACACTCAACATAGGTTGAGAGTAAATGTAGTTTTTAGTATTACCAAGTTAATGACTTGGATTGCAAAGAAAGTAGGTTCCTCCAAGTTTGAATGACTTTACGAGAGTTCCTGAAACAGGGGAATGCCATCTATGATAACACCAGGGATCAAGGTAAGCTTGATAGACAGTTCCGCCGACAAAATGGCTGTCAATCAAATCTTTAATATGCATTTTTTCAGCTCCTAGCATATCATATAGAGAGTAATTGTTATCCTTCAACCAGAAGTTTTCATAGCCTTGAACATTGTAAGCAGGATTGCTTCCTTGTGATTTTTCATTGTTGTGTAGAGGAAAAGAGTCAGAACTGTTCACAATAACTCCTCCAGTTTCAGGTTTTGATGGCAAAGGTCTAGATTCAGGTCTGATTTTTCTAGTGAATCATTCATTCCAGTTTTTGAATCCCCAGTATTTATCATTTTAATCAATATAATATTCTTTGGCATTCCAAAACTTAAGAGCTTCAGTACTGAACCATCCTCTCTCACCAGTGTGCATGTGTTCTAAAAGAGAGTTAAGATTTTAACATGGTCTGATAGTCGTTGAGGATGTTTTTCAAGTGATAGTTGACCACTGGGAGAGTAAAAAAAACTTGTCCATATCTGTTATCCATAAGGTTAATAAAAAGAGCATAGAATGGAAGGCTTATAATCTCTGAGGTTTCAAAGGCTGGAGGTGTCACTGTGATTTTGCTGAGAGTTTGGAAAACTTAATCGACTGTGGCAATATGAAGGATGCCTCCAGATGGGATACTATTCAAAGCTCCCTCAAAAAACATCCGAAGGATAGGATCTTCATGGATAGCTCGCTTGAAGTCCTAAACTGAACGGATTAGTGGCTATTTGGCCTATATAGAGGCATTTCCTTGTGCAAGTTTTTTGTTGCAATAATTTGTAATCACATCTCTCTAAATACTCTTGAGTACTCCATTTTTTATGGGAAAGTCAGATTTGAGACTATTAATTGATTTTATTTCCATGATCTAAAAAAATTTTATATATAACAAACGATGGTAATAAGAATTTATATTTTTCGAAATTTGAAAAAGTTTTTTTCTAAGATTATCTAAAGGAAATGTATTATTATTTTTTTTTTTTATTGTTTTGTTTCAATGAGTTGAATATTTGATTTAGGAATTGAACGACTAAAATCAATATCGAAATCCCTAAATCATTGATCTTGGTGCTAATAACCTCAATCACAGTTAATTCTAAGTAGTTTTATTGTATTCGATCATGTGTTTTTACATAATTGTATTTGTGACACATCAACAAAGGCAGCAAAAATAGAGATAATAAAATAATTAATAATTTATATCATTCGATTTTACTTTTGCCCTTAACCAGCAAAAGCCCTTATTCCTATTTGCAATAAATTAATAATATATGCACGATTAATAATCTTCAGTATAGTTTATTCTTTGTAAAATGTTGAGAAATAAAATTTAATCGAAATATCCTTGGATCAATCGAAACTCCTCACCATGATGCAAATATTTCCTCCCGTTGTTCAAAGCAGCAATGGCATCAACAAATTATCGATTTTCTGCACTTTACTTCATTCTTAAACTTTAAGCATCATCTCAATTAGCGAGTCGAATTAAATATTATGCCAAAGACATTTTTTTAATTTATAGAGCCAAGTTTATTAAGAAAATTGGTTGTTAAACTTTTTCAAAGCATTCCTTATTGATTCCGGACATAATTACATAAATGAGGGGTAATACTGTTTATTTTATTTATCAATAACAATGACTTTAATTGACCTTTAAGGCAGATTTGATGTATTATTAGGGGACCTTCATGCCACTAGAAAAAATCTATCATCAATATTGGTTTGAAGAGCCTATTGCAGTGATTGTATATCTCCAAATAAGTACTGATAAATTAATCAATCTAATATCTTCTTAGCTTAATTGTTATTATTAAATACGGTCACATTTCTTTCAAAAATATCTTCATCACTCATCTTACAATAAAATGATAACATTTTCTATAATAGTTGGCTTCGAATCTTTCTTTTTAGAAGCAAGACTTCATATGAAGGATCAGCATCCTTACTCCTACACTTGATCCAATGATTTGATAATCAATCATCTCGACTAAGGATATTTTAATACAGAAAAATAAAATATCAGTGCCACAGTTTGTTTAAATATAATAATAATGAACAATAACAATCAAATTACCACTTAAAACTAACTTCTCGAACTCTTCAACTCAATCAAAAGTAACTCATTAATTACAAAGTTGATAAGACTAAAGAGGCAACAGTTTAAAAGTCAACTCTACTTTCACTACTCATCTATCATAATGTGGACACACAATATCCAGAATATTTTAGATACGTCTCACGTAGTTTGTAAAAAGTTAAGAAAACAACTATTTCTCAGGAATAGTTTTTAAAAATATTTATGAATCCTTAGATTGAGTTGGCTGTAGCAGACAAAAATTAACTTGCAGATGTAAAATTTGAGACATTTAGGCTTTTTCGATTTTAGATCCAAATAAAACAGGTTCAATCGACGTGAACTAGTTTTTAGAAGTGTATCGTCAAAGTGAAAACTATCAGAAACTCTCCAAAGAGAAAAGAGATCAAGCAGAGGATTAGATAAAGTAGGCATTTTTCAGTGCAAGCGAAGATGGAAAAATAACACCTATGGACTTCTATCATATCGTAAAATTCAGATGATACATCTTCAAGTTCATTTAAAATTAATAACATATAAAACATTCAATCATGCAAAAGGATAGAGTTTATTGAAAAATTGACAAACCAAGTCTGGCCTTAGAGTCTAAATTTCTTAATACAATAGCATCTATAGGTTTTGTCTATTTCTGAGTTTGACAGTACAATAGACAGTTTCTTTTTATTTGAAAATCTTCTATATATCTGTTACTTAGTCGTAGTTGATCCAATTTTTGAAGATAATTACTTTTTGGGGAACAATAGCCTCTTCAGGTACAACCACTTCTTAGTTTTCTGTAGACTTTTGCAGGACAATAATATTTTAACATTAATGATTGATCTGATTAGGTTACAGCTCTTTCTGATGTAGATTTGGACTAAATTATTACGGATGATTTGCTTATGCTTAGATTTAAATTTATACTTCATGAACATCCTAAGCAACTATAAACCTATTTTGTTAATTTTAGTTACAGAATTCTTAAATTTTGTCGATCTACTAACATATGGCAACATTCTGAACTTTTTCTACTTTTTATTCTTAATATACTTGAAGATTTAAGAACTCAGGTGATAGCTATATCTTAGTAAAGTTTTCTATAATTTATTTTATTTCAATTACAGAGTTCTATATCTATTTTTCGATCTCATCGATTCTCGCTGTATCTCTCCTATCAGTTTAGAGAGACATTATAATTTATGGCTACATCTACTAAATTCGATCTTATATCCGCAAAGGTAGTAAATTAGTAAAGTTATTTTACTTCTATTTTTCGTAAGGCAGATCATAGGAATTCTCCAATTCAAAATCATCCTCACAAATGTATAGTCTATCCTGTTAGTTTATTTCATTTTCAACATCATTTAAAGCTATATTCTACGCTTATGCATGCGGAGAGATGTCCTAATAATAAGATAGTTTATGTTTTGAGTAGTCTATTTTCTCTTATTACATCTACTTCATTTAATTTTTAATATTGTTTCTGCGAGATCTAGTAACTCGCATGTTCATTTAATTGATTTCCTATCTCTTAGTATATTTTCTTTTAGGCTTGTCTTCCACTTGAATATTTTTGATCGTTTTCTTTTTCTTACAAACTGGAGGAGTTTTCTTGATGTCTTTATTTTTCAATTTTTTAGTTGATTTTTTTATTTTTTCAAACTACTATTACTCAGTATATTCTTAATCACAAATTTTTATTTCTCTAATGCTCGCATTCGAAAAAGTTCTTGTTGATTCCCATTCCTTTATCTTTGCATAAACATTTCTTAGATTCTCGAAGGGCTACCAAGTAGAATGTTCGTCAGAATACCCCACCCATTTTACAAGATACATGATATCGCCTAAATAATAAAAAAATTACATCCAATTTTGCGTTGATCAAGAATCTTCTAGACTTAGTATTACTTCAGAAAGTTTTTCGTCTTATTTAACATTAACTTCAATATTTTTGATTGGAAATAAATACTTTAAATCCACTTACTTATAAAACTGGTGTTAGAATTCAACAAAAAAAAATTAATAATAACTTGTTGCATCAAAAATTCTCATGCCTTATATAGGTCCTGTTTTATTATTAATATCTTCTTATCCATAATTATAATTTCTACATTTGCTTCATAACAAACTGTTGTTCTCGAGCCACGGACTACAGTCTACAGTGAAGCTAAAATATCAGAGCATCAACAAATCTCATGCTCTCACATTCTTCATCTTCTTCTTTCATCTTATTTCAAAAGATAATTGTGAGTTGATCAAGTATTTGTGTTTCTGTCTTCGATTCTTTGAAGATTAATAAAATTTATAACTTAAATGCCGAAATAAACAAAAAAGTAAGTCAAGAAAGTATTCCCACTCTACACCACAGCCCAGAGCAACGCCTACAAAGAACAGGTGAAAGTAATTATCATAATATCATAGAAATAGGGACAAGTTCTACTGGCAGACTCTGGCACCAAACTTTAAAGAATCACCCAAAACGAAACAATCCCTAACTATATGTCTATATACAGCAAAAACTATAATGGTCTCAAAGAAGTTCATCAACTTGATTAACTTTAAGAGAATTAATATCACTATGACCAAAAAGCCAAAAGAGATAGACATTTCAATAAAAAAACAGAAGCCCTCCCCAAATAAGTCAACTAGTTTCCTTTGACTGCCAACCAGTAATACGGATGGAGACAACCAATCGATGATCTCAGTCCCAACTACGGCGTAAAACAAACTTTTGACGAAAAGTTATTCATGACTCTGAAAGGGATCAAACCAGTTAAGAAGTGATTCTAATATGATTTCACATAAAAATATGCAAGCCCATTATTTCATGAGTAACAGAGTGATTGAAACTCGACGGTTACTTACAAAAAAACTATGTATCTGAAACAAATTTATTTGCACAGGATAGCTATTATTATCAAATTATTTTGATTGCCAAATGGAAAACATACGACAATACTGGTGTTTTGCATGCTAGAATCGCTTCCAATCAGAAGTAGAACTTGGTGCTTGCTCACTTTGCCACTCTGAAGCCATATAGAAAACTTAAGGCAATAATCTAGATCCCTCACAATTTTCAGTGTATCAAATTGCCAACCAGCAATAATCACCCACCTCACAACCTCAACAAAACCAAAATCAACTGTATATTCCTCAAAATCAATTTGCTTTTGGAATTCCCTTCGTGCCTTTTCCTTTCCAGCAGTTTAGCATGAACATACCTCTTGGACCACCTAATCAAAATCAACAACTGAATATGCTTCACATGAACATCAACCTCAACAATTTATTCAATACATTCGAACAATTCACAAGGCAAAGTGGTACTTTCAATCTTTTAAATTCTCTATTAGGTCAAAATAATCTAGTTGCCGCTTCATCTCAATAGATTGCCCGACTTTAAAGGGTCGACCGGGTCAATGATTGCACAATTTGTCAGGAATAGTAAGCTGTATAGTAGAGGAGAGGATATAAGTTGTCATGTGGGCATTGCTTCCATATCGACTGTTTGAATCCATGGCTTTAGAGGACAAATACTTGCCCGGCTTGCCGTGCTCGTTTATGATTTACTATATAATATACTACAAAAGTATCAAATATCCAAATGAGTCATAATCTCCTCTTTTTTCCGATCCATCTCAGCGAAAAATCTCTAGGCATTCATGGCCTAAAGCATCATTTATTTCAAGAATTAAGTTTCAATAGTCGCTTCTTGAGGTTTTTATGGTTTATTGTGCTGATGTTAATGCATATATGAGACTTCTTCAAATTGGTAAATCAAGTTTTTAAATCCTTCGAATTCTTATTAAAGCTATTTCTTCAGTTTCTTTTGTTATTTCTTTAGTTTCTAAACTTTATCTAGTGTTTATCTGACTGTATTGGATGGGTTTTTTACACATTTTTTCTTACCTTATTTTGGTCCATTAATCTTAGATACTATCTTACTCTCTAAAGTCGAATCTTTAATGGCATTTCTCATGGAAGTAAATAGATCTTATTTACTTTTTAAATCATTTTTATTTTCAGGATTTGTGAGATCAGAATTACGAGTTTACTTTTTCTTATTTGCTTTCCTCTTTTTGAGGTATTCAAAAAAAAACTTTTATCTTTCTAAGGGGTGCGAGATTCTGATTTCTTTTCAAGAGATCTTCTAAAGGATTGAAAAAGGATTTTTTCTCGAGAAGGATGAGGCCCAAATGATTTATCATCAGCACTAGTAACATTACCTAATTTTTTCCACTTATTCATTTAATTAATGACATAAAAAATACAGCCGATGAAAAATATCCAAAGAAAATATTACAACTGTAATTTATTGGGCTAAAAAATGATTCCTTAAACAATCATAGTACTTTAAATCTAAATGTCAATCACGATGATGCTCATTCTTCCATTTTCTCAATCCTTAATCTAAAGGTAAACCTCTATATTCTGCACATATTATTGTAGTGGGTATACCATTTGCAATTAAGCTACCCTCACTCGTCGAAATAGTAACCTTACCAATTTTTTTACTCTTTATATTTTCATAATTTAAGAATTTCCTAAACGCATTCCTATTTTCAAACCTCCAGCCTCCGTAAGCTTTTAATCAACAATCATTAAATGTTATGGTGTTACTTCCAAATAACTCTCTCTTGTAAAAATTTTTATAAATTCATATTCTTTTTAACTATGATGAGTAGCAAGAACTCTAGATAATCTGTAATCATGTGTAAACACGAAATCATCTTTTTTGAGTTTGTAAATAGGGATTCGTCCTTTTGGAGTTTTTATCAATGTATTGGGTTCAAAACAGCGAATCAAAGATGTCCCAGGTCCACAAATAATATACCAGCCAGCTAATGTTGCAATACCCCATAGTGGATTCCATAAACTAACAGTCCCTGCAGGGCCAAGACAATCGTTCAAACATTTCTTCCAAGCCATATTATTGTGAGCCAGCAGAAATTATCCAAATAATAGATAAGAGATAAATGATTTTCATTTTTAAAGTGCTGAAGCTGTCGCTAATCTGTTATATATTTAAATTATAGTAATCGATCTTAAGATACAAAGAAGAGTTTACTTTTTAAAGAGAAGAGGAGTTTACCTCTGCCAGAAATCATCCGAAAGTTCTTAGTCAACAATTAATAGTTTAAAGGAGATAAAAAACTTTGTTAAAATATATTTTGATAAACTGACAAATTTTTACTTAAATGAAGCATTCTCCATTCTCCTAAAATAATTTGTTTACTTTTTAATAATCAAACTAAGTTGTGATTTTTGGAGGAAATAGAATTCTGATATGTAAATATTTTTAATCTTCACACTGATTTTATGATCCACTTATATAGCTTTTTCTTAGAGATGTCCAATCAAAACAACTATGCACACTATGGTTTAAACGGTTTTACCGACTGTTAAGGAGGCAACTGTGCTAGGTAAACTATCTTTTACTCAGTCAAATCGTTGAACTGGTTATAATTTCTGCGCTCATTATCTGGCTGATCTTCGAGTTTATCATGCAAATCGAAGTTCACATGCGGCTCAACTTCAGCTGGCAAGAAGTGATGCTCATACAAATCTTAATATGTGTTTCATGTAGTATCTTATCTAAATAGTCAATATTTGCTTCATTGCCTGGTCTGACATCATCTTGTGGTACGTACTGCAATCCTTGTTGTACCAGTTCTACTTCACCACCCTTGTCTACTACATAGCTAAGAAATACCTCTAAAAATCAATTGATGAAGAACACCGTAAACCTTTCATAATCACTCTGCTGGTAATCTATGCCCTTTTCTGTTTTGGATAACTAGGAATCTTTATCTATATGGTCAATTCAGGTCTCGGGCACTGCAAATGTACTCCTAATCGCAACCAGAAATAGCTTAACTCATCATCAATGGTGTAATGATATCACTCTCTGTTGTTTTCTTTGTACTGGCTTACCAGCACGAAAGAGAGGAACTCAAAAAATTTTAGTAGTTTCATGCTTCCCAATTAGCCAAAATACCCATGAGAACTCTTTGGATCTGGGTTTTGGCTAATATTTTTGGACAAGCTGTTAGCTAAATCTAAAATGGACTCATTTATGGCCATTACGGAGGTCAAGAGTGTTATCCAATTGAAGTATGAACCATCCATATCTAGATAAATTTATAAACTGAGATTTTAGGGCCAATTTTCTTGGTTCTAACTGAAGCGATCCCTTTTTGCTCGACTCTTTGGTTTTACAGTAAGAGAAGAAAGTTAGTTTAGTAAAGAACCCAAATGTCTTTGACCCAACTCTAACTATCAGGCGCTCAGGCAGATGTACAAAATAGAATTGAAATAATAGCAAATTCAACACAAAGAGGAGTAAACAGTACAGTTACACTAACATAAAGTTTAATATGATAAAGACTCGTATAGACTTGATTTTATTTAATAGTCACTTTCTTTTTAGTTATTCTCCCTAAGCATAGATATTTTCATGTATGCTTCT
>Ga0194117_10001064_pt1 | contig 33252 bp, 27 predicted proteins | sample TA2MahsurfametaG_FD_160579 | JGI IMG/M metagenome (GOLD analysis project Ga0194117, IMG submission 160579) | Freshwater microbial communities from Lake Tanganyika, Tanzania - TA2015009 Mahale N1 surface | ecosystem: Environmental > Aquatic > Freshwater > Lake | place: Tanzania: Lake Tanganyika... | reverse complement strand
CATGTAGATAGTAAATATCACCAGGGTGAGCAACAGCTAGTCCTGGTTCTGGTTTAATCGTTAAATCAAATTCTGGATAGAATAATTCTCCACCTTCAAAGTCATCATTATAATAAAATAAAGAATTAAGATCATAAGTAGGAAAAGGGTTGGGACTACCATCATTCAACTGCTTATCAGCATGAGGTTGCTGCTCTGTTCCAGGTTTCCATTTTATGATTACTGGCGGTCTTTCATATAATTTTACTTTATAAAAATCTTCCATAATTAATTTTAATTTATTAATATATTTACTTACTAAATGATGAATATTAGGAGCTATGCGTTCAAGTATTTCCGAACTACACTGCCTATCGGCCCAATATGCTGCATCGTATATACAGGTACCACTCTCATCATATTTATTTTTACCTGAATCCATCCACTCTGTAATGGTCGGTAAAAATTTTTGAATTACTTTTAAATCGTCTTTGTCTATTAAGTTTTCAACCTGTAGAATGGCATCTGGGCTTGAACCAAAATGACCAGGCTTAACTAAGGAATTTTCATTCATCTATACCATCCAAATAAATTATTTGTATGATATAGTATATCAAGACTGTAAGGAAAAACTATGCAAATCTATAATGTAGAAGAGCCAAAACTTGGAATTATTTTATATAGACAAACTGGCATAGAAGACTTGAATATTCCTTCAAGACTAGAAACAACATTGCAGGGTAGTGATCATGATTTTTTTAAGTGGAAAAAAGCTGTTGTTGGCTATAATGAAGAGAAAACGGATTATAGAGACTGTGTAGATCTTAAAATAAGCAAAGATCATTGGCAGTATATTGATGATAATTTTGTAGAGATAAAAAACTGCTACGAAGAATACGACTCTGTATTACAAACTTGCCTGAAAGATTATGAAAAAAGATTTAACTTTAAAATGGAATACATGGAGGCAATTAATTTCGTAAGATATGGCAAAGGTCAACATTTTTCTGTCCACACTGATGATGGATTTTCATATTCGTGCACCTTGTCTTCTGTTGGTTGGTTTAACGATGATTATGACGGTGGGGAACTTTGGTTTCCTTATATGAATCTTAAGTTCAAACCAGTAAAGGGTGACATACTGTTCTTCCCATCAACTTACATATTTGCTCACGCATCGCTCCCAGTTAATGAAGGTATAAAGTATTCAGCAGTTACTATGTTTGACTATAATGATAGAACCCATAACTTAGACACTTCTACAAACATGCCAAAAAAGATAGGAGATACAGATGGATCAACATCCCTCACAAGAATCGACAGTTGAACATTTAAAATTTAATGTATATGATCTTGATCTAAAATCTTTAGATGGTGACAAAGAAATCCTAAAAGAAAACAAAGGTAAAGTAACAATGTTGGTTAATGTTACTGGGGAATGTGCCAATTCTGCTCAATATAATATAATTCAAGACTTATATGATGAATACAAAGATGATGGCTTTGAGGTAATAGCGCTTCCAAGTACCGATTTTTGCCAAGACGCATACGGAGAGTTTGCTGACTCCAACGCTTCGCCATTTAATATGAGAGATCATATGAAGAAATTTTACGGTACAGATCTGCCGTTTTCCGAGTTGGTCTATATAAAATTAGACGGAGAAAGTCAAGCGCACGAACTCTATAAGAAAATTCAAGACGGCACTGACCCTATTCAGGGAAACTTTGAAAAACTGATCATTTCAAAGGACGGAACTAAGATGAAGAGATTTTGCAATTCAGATCTTTTAGACCTAGGTTTTAACGCTGGAGATAGGGTTATAAATTCAGAACAAGCTCTTAATAACATTAAAAAAGCTATAGAAGATTTCTTAAAAGAAGATGACCAAAATAACACTAACTAAAACTCATCAAAATTCACCAGAAATAAAACAGTCTCGAGTAAGAAGAGATTGGATGGACAATACGTATAAGAACCATGCCTACCAATGTCTTCCTCTTACGTCTGCTAACGTTAATGGTTGGGAGCTTATTCTTCCTCAAGATGTTGTAGTTGAATGGAGTGGATTAAATGAACCTCCAAAAGTTCTTGAAGGAGAGATCTACAAAGGAAGACCTTTAGTGGTTCCATCTATTGTAGGTATAATATCATTTACTACAGGTTGGGCTATTAACACAGAAGAGGACTACGACACTTGGATTAGTGGTTCTCCAAACTATTTTGTAGAAGGAGCAGTTCCGTTGAGCGCTACTATACCTAGTGCTTGGTGGCCAGATGAATTTAACATGAATTGGAAAATTACAAAAACAAAAGAGCCAGTAACATTTAAGGCTGGACAACCATTTATGTTTTTTAATATTTTTGATAATACAATGCTACAAAAATGTGAATTTGTAGTAGAGAATTTATGGGACAAAAAAGAATTAATGGAGTCACGCCAAAAATATGGCGACAAAAAAATGAAGAACAATACAGAGAATCCCTGGACATGGACGCAAGGAATTAAGACGGGGTTAGACGCTGATGGAAATCATATTGGCCCTAAAAATATGGGTTTGATTAAACTACAGGAACCAACTCTGTAGTTTTACTATTATAATCAATCGTAGAAAAGGAATACTATGAATTTCAGTAGCTTAGATAAAAACACAAAAAAACAAATTATTGAAGATAATTTATTGCAGTATGAAAAAGATTTATACGAACTATTAATAAAACTAGCAATTGATCCTGAGTCTATTAATCTTGATACTTATGATGAAAATTCTTTTGAAGTTAAAGAAGATGATATGACAAGAATAAATTTATTACAAGATTTAACTAAGGCCGTAAACGCGCTAAAACTAATTATGAGGGAACTTCAATCAACAGAGGATGATGATGAAGTTTAATCTTCCAAAAGACCAAAAAAAACAAGCATACGAAAATGTAAGAAATGAATTAGAAAAAAATCTAATTCTTAGACTTATAGCAATTAACATTGATCCCGAAACTTTTGACGAAGCAGCATTTACGCCCAATCCTTTAAGCACCGCACAATTAGACATAAAAAGCATTTTAGAAAAAATGCAAGAAATGACACAAAAAATAGAAGAGATAGAAAATGACGACGATTGATAATGATTTGTACGATCCCAAAAACTACGCATGCTACGCAGTTGTAGATAATAAGGATGACTTTCAATTACATACTGTCCATCCAGCTGGTTTAAAACAGTATGTAGACTATGACGTATATGACATTGGAACTAAATCATTAATAGCTTTTAAAAAGATTAATTTTTATAAAACAGAATTTGTATATAGAGCAATTTCTGAAAATAAAACAGAAGAAATATTCTGTGAAAACTATGAGTTCATATCTGACGTTTTAGAAAATGATTACGAAAAAAACAAATACACATTTGCCATACTTCGTTCAGCGGCTAGTTATGAGGAGTCAAATGAAGGGCACTCAGACATAGTGGATAAAAACAGAAGATGCGACCTTGAAGACTATGCAGCGGTTGAGTTCTTTGATACAAACAAAGAAAACGCAATAGATATTGGAGACAGGGAATACTTTTCTGATGCCAATATATTAGGTTGGACAGTATTTCTTTCTTCAATGTCAAATATATATATTGTAAAAGTTTCTTACGCAAAAGAAATGAATGATAGAGCGTATAAAGATTGGCCATGTAGAGTGTATGTAGCAGAAACGCTTCCTCACGCAATGAAGTTGGCATATCAGTGGAGCATCTTAGGCAAAGACCCATGGAACTGCCAAGACTCACTTGCAATAACATGTAGCAACGCCTTTGACGAATGGCAGATACCACACGATGCTTTAGAGGAGTTGTCATTATCTCAACCAGAAACTTCAATTGAACTTTATTTCACGCAAAAAGACGATCCACGTAGATCAATAAAAGAACCAGCAGACGTTCCAGAAAAGTTCAAAAAGTGGTTTATGTCCAAAATAAGATATAGAACTTTAGGATCTTTATTGTCTAATTATCCAGAGAACTTAAATATACCTATTTCTATGATTGAAAAAGAAAAACAGTTTTTTGAAACTGAAATATATAGTTTTTGTATTCAAAATAAAATAAATCCAACAGAAACAACCGCTTTAGATATTCTTTCTTACGCTTATGGACAAGATTCAAATTATAAAGAAAAAAACAACAGTATTACTGACATCATTAAAAAAAATACATACCTAGAAAATAGAACCATCATTGATGAACATATAAAAGAGCTACTTTCTAATGTAGTCATGGGACAATCTTAAGATTTCTAGTATAATAATAATATGACAGATATAAGAAATCTTGGAATGGGGATAATACATTTCCCTGCGGCTATAAAAATTGATCAAGAACTAATAGTACCCTTTTTATCAAATTTAAGAAAAGACGCTTTAAAAAAAGATTTTACAATAATACATGACCAAAACGGATTAGCCACCCATGCCATAAATAGGTCTGGTCACAGGTATTCTTTGGATGATATAAATTCTGCTTGTAATCATATTATGGATTTTTCAAGTTCAGAAAAAGTGTATAAAGATTTTTTTACAAAATGTGAAGATGCAATGTACGATAATCTTTTAAGATATATAGAAATATTTCCAATGATTCTACCATGTCTATGGTGGAGAACAAAGGGTCACGTTGTAGCATACGGACCGGGCAGCAATTTCGGACTGCATTGTGATAATGATATAAATTATCAACCAGGCGCAATACCTGATCAACAACTGGCGATAAGGAATGTTGTCGGCTGCCTAATATATTTTAATGATAGCATGGAAAATAGCCCATATTCCTATACAGGAGGAGAAATATATTTTCCTTACGCAGATGTAAAATATACTCCAAAAAGTGGAGATATGATAATGTTTCCCTCTAATTATTTAGGAACCCATGAAGTATTGAATGTATCTTTTGGAGAAAGGTATGCTTACGTAGGATATTTTGCTCAAGGATCTTCTGACCCAGAAAAGGGAATTAACATAAAAGATGACACTGGACAATCAGATTCCGGTCAAGTCTGGATGCCAGAGCTATTTAATGATTATATAGATTTTATTGAAAATAAATATAAAGACAATTATGAAAAAAAAGATTTACTACTAAAAGCCGCAAGAAGACAGCAGACAAGCAATGATACTACACAGGAAGTTATGAAGGAAAAAATAAAAAATGATTAACAATGACGTTGAAGCACAACATCTGGGTCATGGCGTAGTGCTTTTTCCTAGGGCTGTAAGTTTGGACTGGCAGTTTTTGATATCAAAGACAAAGGAATCAATAGAAAAAGAATGGTCAATAATGTATTCTCCATCCATAGATCCAGAGACCGGACAACCCGCCTACATCAACAGAAGTGGTTACTTTTTTTCTAAAAGTGGTATAGACGAGATGCCAAGAAGAGCAGGTTCAATACATCAAACAGATGATTTGGAGTTTAAAAAAGTACTTGATTTTATTGAACAATCAAAAGATAAATATCTTTTAAAATATTTTGAAAAATTTCCATTAGCATATAAATGTGTTTGGTGGAAGATTAAGGGCCATCTTCTTGAATACAAAAAGGGAGTTCATTTAGGTTCTCATTCAGATAATAGTGTTGATTATTTGTACGGAATAGATCATCCCAAAATGCAGCTAGCATTAAGAGGTGCCGTTACTAGCTTATTTTACATTAATTCTCACATTGACAACGCAAAAGATGAAAAAGAAGTTTTTATAGGTGGAGAACATTATTTTAATTATTTTGATATAACATACAAACCATCTCAGGGAGATATATTGATGTTTCCATCAAATTTTATGGCAGCACACGAAGTGTTTCCAGTTACCGAAGGTTTAAGGTACAGCTACTTGGGGTGGTACAGTCAAGGTACGCCAAATGAAGATGTGTCAGAAAACGTAGCAGATCCTATTTTAGAACCAGAAACAGCATTTAGAGCTACAAATGTTTACCTCCCAACTCTAAGGGAAGATTTTAGAAATTATTTAAAAAACAAAGGATATCAAGAATCTTCTGATCAATACTCAGTTACGGTATCTGGTATTTAACATGAAGATAGTTCAACACGGTTTTGGCATTGTTGAGTTTAGTGAAGTTATTAATATAAACCAAGAGTATCTCGCTTCCTACATAAATTATTTAGAGCAAATTAATCCACCACATTTTGATATTGTAGAAGAAAATGGAAAAAAATTTGCGCTAACAAAAAGTGGTTTTAAGTTTAATTTTGAAGATATTAAGGATGCACCCGTTAGATATAATTTGTTATACAAAGAAAATAAAAGCCTGCATTTTGATTTTGTGCAAAATATCGATAAAGCATTGTATGGATGCCTGGTAGAATACTGTAAGATTTTCCCAGATGCCGCCAGAACTATTTGGTGGAAAACACAGGGTCACGTAGCTGCATATGGCCCTGGTCAACACATAGGTCCACATAGCGATAGTCATATAGAATTTGATTTTAAAAATCCAGCCTTAAATCAAGCTCCAATTCACAATACTGTAAGCTGTGGACTGTATCTAAATAACTCTTCGGATCAACCAGATAATTTTTCTTATTCTGGTGGAGAAATGTATTTTGAGCAAGCAAACTATACATTTGTTCCAAGACAAGGAAGTGTAATTATGTATCCATCAAACTATATAGGTAGACACGAGGTAAAACCAGTTACTAAAGGTAATAGATATGTTTATCTTCAATTTTACTCATATGGGAACCCCGAAGGAACACCAGTGCAGTGGATGGACACTTTAAACAAAGATTCTTTAGGAGCTTGATATGCTTTATAATGACAATGTAAGCTATAGCCAATCTGGCGTTTCTTATGCGGGGTCTCTCACAATATCAGCTCCAGGTTTTAGTAGTAATATTTCTCTTCAGAACATTCAAATTTACTTATCTGAAAAAATAGACAATTCTAATCAAACTCAGTCTTCTTTTATTACTATTAACTTTTTTAGTTCTGGAAATGTTACTTTTGAAACAGCAAACACACCAAACGGAGCAGGGCTAGTTTCTACTTCTGTAATTGAATCCAGTTATTCTGGTTTAGTTTCTATTTCTAATGTATAAAAACTGGAGATTAAATGCCTAGTAATGTTTTAGTAAATGACACAGTTAGGATTAAAGTTAAGTTTATTGACTATAATCCGGCAACTCAGCAGCAAGAACCCGTCTCACCAACATCTGTTAATGTAATAATTAAAAATTCAGATGACGTACAAATTGTTTCTGCCTCCGCCACATCAATAACATCTTCGGAGTATTATTACGACTTTACACCAACAGACGCAGATCAATATTCTGTTCAATTTACAGGATTAATGGCAGACAGCACACAGATAATTGTTAATCAAAATCTTTATGTTAGTGATCCAGACGAAGAATTTAAGCCAACAATAACTTTAAGGGAAGATGAAATAATATCTTTTGGGGCAGATATTGCCCCGCTTTATGTAGATCCAGATGAGATACTAAGAATTTTTCCAGATTCAAGCAGGTTAGAAATAGCAGAACTTGTTCATGGTTTTTCTAACGAAATTAATTCTATATTTGAAATTAAATCAGATATCACAAACCCGATAGATTTAATTGCAAGCTATGGAGTTTCGGCTTTTACTATGACACAATACATTAAGGCTTCAGCTGCGTGTGAATTGACTAGAATATATGGGTATGGTGGAGACGACGAACTTAGTATTCAATTAGCAGATTTAAAAATAACCAATAGAAATACGCCAAGAAGCAATATAACTAGATCTAATGCGACAACATGGTGCCAGATAGCAGCTGCTTTAAGAAAAGAAATTATAGCCAAAAGAGTTGGCATTAAGGGAGTGCAGCCAAAGGGCCTTCCAAAACACAAAGGGTTTAGCCCAAGTGGTACTTTGGATCCGGAAACTGGCTCATTAATATATATTAATGACTCCAACACCTATGGCGGTCGAGATTTGTCAAGACCAGGTCTTCCCTCTGTAGATGGCGATGATCCAATTCCAGATAGGGGATTGAGAAGATATGATTAATCCCAAGGCAACTTTTAAAAAGATACTGCAAGACTGGGGTCATGATATTCTATATCAAAGAAGAATAAGCGATGATTTTGTTTATTCTGATGTTCTGGAAAGAATAACAACAAGAAATTTTCTTCCAAGAAACAGTTTTTTGATGAATTCGCTACAGGAAGAAACTGAAGGCTATTTGGTAAATTATGATCTTATTTATTATTTTGAGTCAAATGTAAATCCAAAATCGGGAGATAGGATATACGAAGAGACTGAAAATAGCCTAGAGGATGCAACTGTCTTTTTAGTTGATACAGCGCATTCTGTAAGAGGAAGAAGGGGCGAAATCAACTACTGGATAGTTGGAGCAACAAAAGAAAGTCCGAGTTCTTAAATGTTAATTGTAGCTCCTGGAACAGAAATAGAAATTCCAATAATATATAGAGACGGATATACGCATGTAGATCCAAGTGATGATCTTACTGTTTTTCTGAAAAGAGGATACGGCACGCCGGGCCCAATTATTCTAGGCCCAGCAAGGTATTCTGTGTCTTCTTTAATGGCAGAAATAACAATACAAAGACTTGAGCACGATAGTGTATCGATGACAAGAAATTCAACTGGATCTTACACGCTAAAGTTAATATTGCCCAAAGATCTTTTTGAGGGAACATACACTGTTGAGGTAGCAACAAAAGTTTTAGACTTAGATTCTTTAAAAGAAACATTTTTTCAATGCAAGAATCCGGCAGCAAGTTATAATAATAGCTATGATATAGGCTCAAAATTTATAGAAATAACAAATAGGGCCAGATATAAAACCATAGGAAATTCCACCACACTAACTACCTTGCTGATAGGTCACACTGATAGCATAGAGCCGTACGGGATACTAAAGCTGCATTCAATGCAAGCAGCCGTTAATGTTTTAAGAGCCGAGCTTGATTCTCCCTTATTAAGAGGAGTTTTTGATGCATATTCGTGTGGAGCAAAAGATATTTACATAATGTCATGCGGTTATATGAGCGAATACGTGGAGGATGTATCTGACAGAAATGTGTTGATGTTCAGCGACAATAGCTCAACTCCCAATAGATATTCTTTTTATGATTTGTATTCCCTAAGGCTTGATAGGTGTTATGAGCTATTGAGGGATTATGATTTTTTCGACATTATAGTTCCATTGGAAACTTCAATAATAAATGTTGGAAATAATAATTTTGTTAAACAGCTGGCAGCGCACTGTCATTTAATGCAAGACACAACAGGCGAAGTGCAAATGGGAATAATTGGGTCTAGAAACAATGGTATAAACAAAGATGACATAAACGAACTGCTTACAAAAGATTTTGATTTATCTTCTCAGATAGATTCAAACAATGTAATTATTCAAGACTCAGGTAGGTACATTGTTTTGATTTATGGAGAGGCAGTTTTTTCTCACGATCAAATGCAGATAAGCTACACTAGTTCAATGGCCGCAGCTATGGCTGGAATGTTAGCTTCGACAAGAATAGATAGAGGTTTAGCTAAGTCAAGAGTTCCTGGAGCACTAAGTATTCACGGAGCAGAGATAACACTAGCTGAAGTTAAAAAGCTGGAAGATGTAGGAATTAACACTGTCATTAGGGGGCAAAGAGCTAGAAGACAGGCTTTGTTTGATGTACTGCTGACAGGTGACTATACGCAATCTATTGGTGAATCTTTTAAGGATTCTGTCAATCTTAGACTAGTTTCTGTCATCATAAAAGAAATTCAAGCACTTGGTAATGTGGCTGTAGGAAAATTCGGCTACGATAAGATAATAAGATACGTAGAGGAATATATGCAAACCCTACAGCAAGCTAGGCTTATTTTAAACTATAAAGTAGATTCGTTTGCGGACAAATACGAAATTGGAAAACTTTATTTTAACATAAACATTACTTCTGCAAGAACGCTAAGAAGCATATCTTTTAATGTATCTACTGGAAAGGGTTCGTAAAATGACTCAAAATGTAATTGGTTTTCCATCAGGAAATAAAAATGACGTAAGCGTTGATAGAATGTTTGGCGATCCGCTTCAGGCAAGTGGAAATTTAACATATTTAGAGTTTATAACAGTAGTCAAAGCGCTGTGGGAAAATGCATATCCGGATATTAAAATAGTTCCATCTCAGCGGCCCCAGGTATGCGGAATATCCAGTTATTGTGTATGGGTTAGAATTAAGAAAAACACATTCAACAGAACCAAAGCCTAGAACTAGAGCTTCTGTTAATAAAGATGTAGTTATATTTGGGCAAAGGTTTCAAAATATAGTTAGTTTTACTATAATAACAGAGGCAGATGCAGGAACGTTAAAAGGAGCTTCAGCAAGATATTCTGGTCCAGAAGTTGCAGACAAGATAATTGAAATATTTGAAGACTTTATGCTAGAGCATACCCCTGTTTTTAAAAGATTAGGAGCTTCAGAATTTGTATATTCTAGAAGACTCTCTGATTCGGACGAAAACAAAGACGCAACGGACGTTTGCAAAAGGACTGTAACCTATATGCTTACTACCGAAAAGCTATTTGCTCAAACGGTCGGCCAAATAGAGCAAATAGTCATTGACGTTAGAAGATACATGGCATATGAAAAAGAGTTGATTGACCGTGGCGTTGGTGGGGCAACTCCCAATTTTGAGGGAACTGAATTAAACATAGTAGACCTATATCAAACCGCCACACCAAATTGTTAATGTACTTTGTTTTTATAAGTTACTTGTTACTATATTCCGTGAAGTAAACATATTTCAAATAGCCGCAAGCGGAGGTCTAAATTCTAATGGCTCTACCAGGTGTAAAAACAGTAATTAAAGATCGCTTTTATAGCATCTCTAGACAGGATATTCCTGTCGGCCCAAAGATCTGTCTTCTTGCCAAAAGAAGCACAGCAAACAATACAGGAAATGTACAAGATCTCGATGTTGTACAAGCAACCACAGAGGAAGATGTCATCACTGCGTTTGGCGATGGCTCACATGCTCACAGGGGTTATATAGAGCTCGTCACCGGCGGTGCAGAAAGAATTTTTATTGTTGCTCTTCCTTCAGACACAGAGTGGACATATTCATCTGGCGAAGTAGACTCAGCCTCGTTTGACGGAACAGCAGCAGAATTTTTTGACGCAATATTTGAGTCAGCTGAATCAGTTCAACCAGACATCATAGTGCCGTGGGGCAGGGGCGCAAAATCTTCTGACTTTGACCACAGCCCAGGGGCAACACCAACATGGCCAGGAGATGATTATGGATTTGTGGCAGACAACGCCTCCTCTGCAAATAGTTTTGTTGCAAAAGTTGGCGCAAAAGTAAAAGCAATTTCAGAAAATTCCTTCCCATGTTTTGCAGTTATGGGGATTAAGCCGTATGTTGATGGCTCTTCCGAAGTTATGACACCAGCACAAGTTGCCGCACACGTTGGGTCAAGCGGTCTTACTGGTTTAATTTCAAGAACAGCTTCAACCTTTTCCACTGGAGCCAATGAAGGCGCTGGGAAATTTGTTGCAGTCATTTCAGCAGAGCTTAAGCCAGTTAATTACAATTCTAGCTATGGCTTTGCAAATGGTGCGACAACCTTTGCAGCCGCAATAAGCAGAATGGCATCTTTTACTTCACCAGTTAATAAGACAGCATATAACGTTGCAAGCATTAGGTACAACCCAACAAGAACTCAGCAACAAAGTCTCGCCGACAAAGGCTCAAACTTTATTGCTCTAAACTTTAATAAAATTCCTGTCTTTGTTGAGGGACTCACAATGAGCCAGGCAACATCAGATTACACAAGAATTTCTACATTTAGAATCATCAATGAGGCTTCTGTTCTCGTTAGACAAGTGTGTCAGAAGTTTGTTGGAGAGGCTTCAACACTTCAAACACGCAACTCAATGGAAACAGCTATCACCTCTGCACTGCGCGGTATGCAACAAATGGGTGCCTTGCTGAACAGCGACTTTACAGTTAGTTATGTTCCATCAGAAAACAAGGCGTTTGTTGACCTCGTACTAACACCAGCATTTGAGCTTAAGACAATTGAAGTTCAGGTGTCAATCAACATATAATAAATACCGTATTGGAGGGTATAAGAAATGGCTGAAGATTATTACAATGGTCCAGTAAATAAGTACTTAAATACTTATACAACATTTTCTGGAGCAGATATCGTTGCCACCTTTGGTGGCGTTGAAATAGGTGCCCTATCTGGAATTACATTTTCTGTAACTAGAGAAAAGGCGCCAATTTATACCATGGGTTCGCCAAACCCAAGGTCGTTCTCAAGAGGCAAGAGAGGTATTGCGGGCTCATTAATTTTTACTGTGTTTGACAGACCAGCTCTATATCAAATGCTTGAGACAAACTACACGGCTAACAATCCACAAAACTTCTTCACAAGAGTAAGCAACACTTTACCGGGAGACCCAAATCACAAGAGGGGAATTGCAGAATTTGACAAGCAACAGCTTGATGTTGTTCAGCAAATCCCATTTTATGCAGACCAGATTCCACCATTTGATATTACAATCACATTTGCCAATGAATATGGGCAAGGTGCGGTAAGATCAATTTATGGTGTTGAACTTCTTAACGAAGGTTCTGGGGCTTCTATGGATGATATTGTCATTGAAGAAACAATGACATACGTTGCGAGAGAGATTGGTCCAATGTATAAGATATCTAACGCACAGCTTACCGGTGGTCTTTTCAATGGCGAAAATGTTCTTAAGGACATTATCAACGAAGATGTTCCTGGTACAGCGGGTTTAAACAAGAACGGCGTTAAGATAATTAGGCCATAACTAATTTCATTTGCTTGTGGGCTACGAGAGTGTGGGGGCTAGACGCTGTCTGGTCCCCACACTCCTTTAAAAAGGAAAATAAATGCAAACAAGATCCAACATGTGGACATATGATTCACAAAGTATGCAGAAGTATAGGTTAGAAAATAACCTACCGGACCCCTTTTCAAATATGTCCTACGCAGGAGTTGATATTTCTGCAGCAATGGTCATACCAACGATAGATAGAGCAACAGGCTCAGTTCAAGGCACTGACGTTCTTGAATTAGGAGAATTGCAAACAATATCGTATTCCATGCACAGAGAAAATGCTCCAGCAAGAATATTAGGACACGTTAATCCAAGAGGCTTTATAAAAGGCGGAAGAACAATAGGTGGATCTTTAATATTTACTGTTTTTAATGAATATGCCTTTTATAGAATAAAAGAATTTAGGCAGATAATGTCTGAAACAGGATTGTTTTTTGCTCCTCTTGCAGACATGTTACCTCCGTTTGATGTTGTTTTATCTTTTTTTAACGAATATGGTTTAGCTGGTAAAATGAAGATATACGGAATTACTATAGTGGACGAAGGTCAAACAATGTCCGTAGATGACCTTATTACAGAACAAACATATATGTACATGGCAAGAGGAATTCAACCTCTAATAGGAATGGAATCAGACCCTTTAATGCTTCCCAATGATGCCAGAGATGCCTATCTGCAAAGGCAAAAAAATTTCTATGGAGAACATACATTAAAATCATACACTCAATTAGTTGATAAAATCGTAAAACCACTATCTGGTGGCGGCGGCGGAAAGATATAACAATGCCAGAAGAATATGATTATTCCGAAATAGTCGGAAGACGACCCTATAGGCCCTTTACAACCTATGTGCCAGCAGATAAGCTTGGCCCAAGCATCGTAATAGGAAAAGACCTTCCGGGTTCAGCACTAAGAACCGGAAGAACTTTTGACCCTTTAAGTGAGGGCATAGATAATCTGTGGGCTGGTAAAAGTTCTGATGGAGAAAAATTTAATAATTATTATGATTATTACTTCAGTGGCGAAGACATTAAGGTTTACATAGATGGACTTTTTGATCCAGAACATGAGTTAGACATGGCCATATTTGGATTTAAAATTTCTCAACAAAAACAACCACTTTATGGATTTTGGTCCTATAACTACGATGCCATAATGTACGGAACAAGAATAATTGGCGGTCAGTTCCATCTATACTCAAGGTATCCTGGTAGAATGAGAGACTTATTAAGCACGGCTGCGGAGCAAAGAGTTATGTTTAATAATGGTAAGTCTGAGTCTAAAATTCAATCTTATTTACGAGGAGATGGGACAGATCCTCAATCATTGGAGGATGAAAAAAATATTCAAAAATATTGGAACATGTCAAATTTAGATAGACTTTCCTCTGATGGAGATGGTTCTGATAGCAGAAACATTTTTAGTGCGCACCCTCCTTTTAATTTTATAATTAAATATGGAACACAAGAAGGTTCCGTTACCACCGTAATGAGAAACAAGGGCACAAATTTTGAAGATAATTTTGATACACTTGACAGATTAATGGCCACTGATTACAATGAGCGTTTGGTTAAACCAAGTAAGTCAAATGTTGAGATGGATATTGTTATACAAGACGTTAATATAACTGATATGAATACGACGTATGTGCCGGGGGGCGTGGCAATTATTGAAGCTTATGAGTTTATCGCTAGAGACTGGTATATTTCTAACGGCAATATTAGAAATACAGACAAGTCTATTATGTCCACCGTTGATTCTACTGGAGTAGAACAAACAAATTCAACAAAAGTTCAACCACCACCAACTCCAGAGCAAGTTTATGTCATAGGTAACAATAAATTTAAATAATATTGTGATATAATAAAAATGTATTTTGTTTAAAAATAGGAGAAAAAAATGACAGAAGGAAGAAAAGTTATTGTTCAGCAATCTGAAACATTAGCCGAAGAAATGGAAGCAGATGAGGCGTATATCGTGGTAGATGCCGAAGATGTATCAGAAATTAATGAAGATCAGGAAGATGTTGGCAACGTTGGGCCAAAGACGGTTGAAGAGCTCCCAGATGAAGATCTTATCTGGCCCGGTGGTCCAAACGCTGGAATGATTAAATCTTGGAAAAAAGAGTATGGAGATGTTTACGTAACATCACTTACCTATGACAAGCACATTGCTTGGAGAACTCTCAGCAGGTTAGAATACAAAAGTCTAGTTAGAAAAATGGAACAGCTTATGGAAGCTGGTCAGCTTTCTTCTGCTGAAGCAAACCTATGGAATGAAGAAGCTATATCAGAGATATGTTGTCTCTGGCCAGCCTATGACAAGCAGACAATCAGCTCTGATCTTGCAGGTCTGCCTTCTTTAATAGCTCAAGAAGTTCTAGAAGCTTCAGGATTCGTTGCCCTAGAGGTACGACAATTATAAAATGATTTCGTCAGATCTGCTGTATGAATTAAAGAAAAAATATGGTTCTTTATTTCAAGCATCAATAAAAAAACAAGAAATAATATTTAGAGAGTTGACTTTTGCTGAGTTTGATAAAATAGCAGAATATCAGCTTTCAAAAGAATATTCTTCTGCAGACATAGAAGATTTTATAATTAAATCAGCTGTACTTTATCCAGAAGATATCAATCTGGACAATTATCCAGCTGGACAAGTCTCATCTTTGTATGAGGAAATTCTTGGAGAGTCTGGTTTTTCCTCTCCTTCAAAAGCTATTAATGTATTAAATCAAAAAAGACATCAAGCTTGTGAGGTTAGAAACCTAATGAAAGCTTTTGTTATGGCTACTATTAGTACATACTCGGCAGAAGATCTAGACAACATGACCTATGCTAAACTTGCAGAAAACGTTGCCTTAGCTGAAAAAATAATAGAAATTAAACAAAATATTTTGGGTATAGAACCAACAGATGTGAAAATACAACTTGTTGATCCAAGTGAAGAATCAAGAAAACAGCAGGATTTTGCAGATAGATATAATACTTCTAGAAAGCCAGGAGAGGCCACATATCAAGATCCGGTTGCGCAAAAGCTGTGGGGGCTACAGTAGGAGGGCTTTAAAAAATGATTAGAGATCGTGGCCCAATCAGCAGCATTGGATATGGTGTAACGTCAAGGGACGTTCCTTATAAAGAGGGTGAAACAGAAGGCCCTAGTCCTAACTCGGGGGTCGTTGCCAGGGCGCTTAATGACCGTCCTATTATGCGCTTCGCCGCAGCTACAACCGCAACTCTTCTTGGCACGACGATTGCATCCAGATTAGTCAAAGCTGGACGGAATAAGGTTAGCCACAAGAATTCAAAGAACGGCAGATGGAACTGGCGAATTTTCTGGCGCGGCAACAAGATTTGTTGAAAGCGCAGGTCAAATAAGAAGAGCTTTAGATGAGCTAGAAGGCCTAACTAGGTCCATAGATGGCGTAGATCAATCCGACGTTTACAGGAGATTGATATTTGAGATAGACGGTAAAGTAGCTAATACCAGTTTTGTCAGAACAAAAGGTGGATACTTTTCTTTATTCGAAAATTACCATATAACAACGTCAGAATTAAGAAGAGCTTCAGCAGGGACAACAAGAGAGCCAGCAGCAGTATGGTCTCTTAGGGATGATATCCAGCAGAGTTTGGTCAGAAGAGCAAGAACTTTTGGCGTTCAATTGCCAGCAATGTACTTAACGCAAAGAGGACTTACAGATCCAGTTTTTGGTACAAACGAAGACAGAAAAAAAGTAACCTGGTACAATCCGATTGATGTCATAGCAGACTTTGCAAAACAATCCGCAAAAAACGTAGCCAGTATATTGTCTCCACTTGACATAGGTGGAGTAGCCGCTTCAAGAATGAAGTTCTTAGCGAATGCGCCATATACGTTAAATCCAAATCTACAACTAACATCTCAGCAAATGAGATGGGGCAATAGATTTGCAGACATCAAAGTTATATTGGGTGAATTTGGTCAAGACGTACAAAAAGTTTTAACTGGCATAAATAAAAGAACTACTTCTATAGGTGCAGCGTTTTCTTCGGCTGTAGAAGAAACAAGAGCTAATCAGGGTGGAATTGTTTTTGCAATGCACCAAGCAAGAAATGCTGGTTCTGCCTCAAGGGACTTAGTTGGTCCAGGAAGACTAAGAAGAGCAGGAGCATACGCAAAAGGTTTGATCTTTGGTCATCAATCTAGGTCGGCAACGTCTCCAGATGACAATATACAGCTACAAGGTTTAATAGATGTATTTCCATCTTTAAGAGGAACTACAACTGGTTCAAGAGAATTTGCCAGAAGGTACAAAGCTGGCAAAAAAGCTTACGACGTAATTACAGGGGCACTTTCATACGACGAAGCACTAGCAAGCATTTCAACAATGCGAAATGTTGCAAATCCGAGAGATCTTTTGGAATCAAGTGTCATGCAGATTAGAAATCTTCATGGAAGTAAGTTCTCTGATCTATCAAGAACATTACTTCGCTATAGGGGCTCAGCAGAAGATTTAACAAGGGGCGATTTCTATAGAGAGATAGAATCCAATGAGTACCAAAAAGCGTTACGTAATAATCTTGTTTCAGCTGGAGTGTCTCCAGGCACGGCTAATAAATTTGTTGAAAAAATTGGATTAGACGGAACTCCAACTTCATATGCGTCAAGAACTAATGTTTCTCAAAGAATAATGTTGGGTGGCACGAAAATAATAGACGATAACAGCGCTGATGATTTCCTAGATCAAGTAATAGCAAGAGCAAAAAAATTAGAAAGATTTGACGACCCAACATTTACTCGAGATGCCCTAGGTTCTTCCATAAGGCAGACCGATTTATTATTTACCCAAAGAGGATTTAGAAGAGAGCTTAACGCAAAAGCTGAAAGAACTTGGAAAGCTACGTATGAAAACATTATAGTAAATCAAGGAAGAGGTTTAGTCAAAGCACAAAAAGCTTTGTATGAAGATTTTGTTGGTGATATAAGTTCAGAAAAATCAGATTATCTTTCAAGAACGGCGGCAGATGTTTTAGGCATAAGGCTTCTTGATGATCATGGAGCTAGAGTTTCAAGAACTGTTATTGCAAATCAACTTGGTAGAAGGGGTATTGATGTAGAAAATACTGGCCAAGTAATGGCGTTCTTGATGGAAAACAGAAGAATGACAACTCCCTCTTCTGTTGGTGGCTTCAATATGCTGGGATTGAAACCACTTTTAATTGATGAAGCTTTTTCTTCTGGATTTTTTAACGATTTAGAAGAAGAACAAAGAGAGATTGTTTCAAATCTTGCTGCCGATATAGCAAGAACAGATCCAGTTTCTCCAACAGTAGGCTATTCAGTTCTTCGTGGTGTAAGTAGGACTAGAAGTGGCGACATATTAGATACAACAAGATTGGCTAGTTCTGCAAAAAGAGTATTGAACTTTATTCAATCTCAAATGCAAATTCCATTAGTTAAATTTAACCCAGTAGATATGTCTGGGTACGGAGGTCCTCAAGGTGTTGATGAAAGACAAATGTTTCAAATTGTTAGGGGATTTTCTAACAAACCATTTGGAGGATTAGACGAAACAAGGCCGGGACTTTTTGTATTCACTCAACAAAAAAGAGGATACTTTGGCCCGACAGGATCTTTGTTTACGGTAACTGGCGACGATTACGACATGCCCGTTATCAGACAAAGACCTGGCAAGTTTAAAATGTTTTCTACCTCTGAAAACGACATGTTTTCAAAGGCAGCAAGAAGAGCAGCAGAAAGAAGAATCAAAAGAGCAGCAGAAGGCACAATTGGATTAGCTACCCCTGAAGCTCCAGTTGAAGACGAAAGCACACTGCAAAGAATAATTAGAAGAATAAAAGATGTAGGGGATATAGCTGAAGAACAGCCTAACTCTTTAAGCAGATTTGTTAAGAGATTCAGAGAAAGAAAACAAGACATATTCAACCCCGTTGTTATGGCTACGATGATTAGAGACAGGGGACGTGATACCAGCTCAATACCATTGCGTTTTAACATTACTAGAGAAACAGATGATACAGTAGCTCCTAGAGTAAATATAGTCAACGATGCCGGCGATGAAATATACAGTCACACTCAAGTCCTGCAAGCCTTTGAGGCTTTTAGAAGAAAGTTTCAATCTTACGGTACACCTCTTCCGGTTATTAAAGAATTTGAGGCCGAAGGAAGAAATAGAGATTTATTTAGAGCAATTATCTCTGGAGAAGGAGTTTCAAGAGAAGCTCTCTTGGGAGACGTACGCTCAGAAGCGGACATGAGATCCTATGCAGTTGCTGAGCTGCAAAAAACAGTTGGAGCCATAGAAGATGCAAGAGGAAGAGGTTTAGACACAAGAAGTCTTACCGCAGCTAGTGGAATTGTTAGAAAAAAACTAGAAATTGTTGACATGCACGAGGTTTCTCCAAGGTCGGTTAAATCTCCAACAATTTCCACAAGAATGGATGAGCTAAGAGAATCAATATTTCAATTAATTCTTCAAAGAAAATCTTTTCAAGATGCAATTGGTAGCTCGTCAATTAATGTTGGTGAATTGGCAATTGAATTTGAATCAGTAGTAGCAGATCTGCTTAGGGAAAACCGAATAAGTGGGAACCAAGCAGCCGAAGCAAGGGCTGCTGGTATGTCGGCCATAACAAACATGATTGCATTTGCAGGATATAGAAGAAGTGGAACCGAAGGCGAGAACTTATCTAGAGCATTAGCTTCTTTGTTAGATCTTTCCGATAGCAGAATTAACGAAGGAGCCGGTTCCGCAATGGCCTCATTGCTGGATCCATTTATAAGTCAAAAAATTGCGAACGTAGGTTCTGGCGGATTTGGAAACGATTTTTTAAGCTTAATAAGACCAGCAATATCCAGAAACCTCAAACCATCAGAATACAGACTTAGCGATCTTAACGTCAATCCACTTGGAAACCAAGGATTTGTATTTGTTCCAACATTTGGAACAGTTGTTCAAAACCTAAAAGATCAAGAAGATTCTAGGCTTCCATTATTAAGAGCACTAGGAAGTGCAACTGGCATAACAACTTATGATGACACAGCAGCTTTTAGTGCTGCGTCTGTTGCCGCGTCTCATTATGTAGAAAGATTAAATCCATATTTTGAAACATTAGGCCTTGGTCTTGATGCGTCAGAATATTCCGGACCTGTGTCCATGTTTGCCAAGGGCATGGTAATGAAGAGAGTCCTGCCGATTTTTGCTGGTGGCACAGCCGCCATGACAGTTGACAGAACAATAGGTGGTTTAATTAACGAAAAAGACGATAGAGGAGAGAGAGTTTACTCTCCATTCTTTGGATCAAAAATAGCCAGAGGAGCAGTAGAAGCACAGTCGCTTCTTTCTGGTGTTGTTCCTGGTGGAATGGGCTACAGAGAAAAAAGAGAACAACTTCTTGAGGGGGAAGTTCCAGTACAACAAGGAAGATACTGGCCACTAGGCATTACTCCTTTTGAGGGTGGCAAGGTCATGTACTACAGGCCTTCTTATTACAGAAAAATGCAGGCGGCTACAACTTACACAAGCGACGCATTTGGTTCACCAATTGAAAAGTTTTTGTTTGGATATGATTTTTCTCCCTTAAGACCATTTGACCCATATAGGTTTGAAAAAGAACATTATTATGATAGGCCCTATCCTGTAACTGGAGAATATTTTACAGGACCATTTGGTCCAGTAACATCCATTCTCAATGCGACTATTGGGAAAGTTCTTAAGCCAAAAAGAACAATGCATGAAGAAGAATTAGTAAAATCTCTGGGTCAATATGTGTCTGCAGGTCAAAGTGGAGCATATAATCCAGAAGGATTAATTGATTCAGGAAAAGCTTTTATGCAGACCCCGATTCCTGGAATTGAAGGGTCTGTCGGTCCTGCTGTTCCTATATTTTCTGGTGATTCAAGACTTGCCTCAGTTGGAGCACCAATTGCAATAGGTAGAGGTTCTGCGTCTGGCATGTATTCTGGGCAAGGAATATCTCAATATAATCAAGCATTGTCTCAAGCCGGATCTTTGCCGTTAGGAACAGCCTCTGCAGAATCTTTTAGGGCTATTTCTGCATTTAACACAAGATACGTTCAAGCATCTCAATATGGTCCTCCGCCAACTCCTGGAGTTGTTCCACCTAGAATTGTTCCAGCTGGAGAGCCAGTAGGTCCGAACTCATTTGCAATGGCGGTCGGAGATATAGGTTACAAACTTCAGGAAATGGGCGGTATATATGGATTTGCTTTTGGTTCATTGAGAGAAAAATTTGGGTATGGAAAATCTGATTTTGAACCACAAAGATCATTGCTTCAATCTGCATCTAAAGCATACGGTTCTGGTAGAGCTTTTTGGGATCTAAACCTTGGTGGTCTTGGCGATCTTCCCATAAAGGCAGAAGGTGCGGCAGGAAATATTGAACTTTCTGAAATTACAAGAAGATTTATACCAAAAGAAAGAACAGATGTAACTTATCTAAACCCCATTTCAAACTTGATGGGTCAACAATATCCCTTTTTGCCGGGAAGTAGTTATTTTATTAACTTTAAACAAGGAGATCCTTTTGTAAAAGTTCAAGAAGGAGAATCAAGACTTCCAGGTGTTGGATATGAAAGGCTTAATCAATCAATGCCTGAGTACAGCAGCCCTTTGACTCAATTAGATATTTTATCTGATATAGCTCCATATTCAAAAGAATTTAGGTCGCTTAACAATCAAATCACTATGTCTAGTGTAGATCCAGGACAAAGAGAAAAGCTTGCAGACATTAGATCTAAAGTAGAAGAAATTACAAGAAAAAAAGAATTTTATCCATATCAATATAAATACTCTACCAAAGAAGAGATGGGAATAAACGGAATTCAAATGGGGCTTGGAAGAATGGGCGAATATATTGCTCACAGAGACACCTACATCAACACAAAACTTCTCAACAGAAAGACTGCGCAAGAAGATTGGGAATCAAGAAATGTATATGGGTCTACATTTCCGGAATGGCAAAGTCCAATTGAAAGTTTTATCAAGCCGATGATGTACAAGAGTTCTAACAGAAATCCATTTTCAAGTGGACTTTTGCTAGCTGGTCTTGGCGCAGCTTTTGGAAAAACAGTTAACGCAGCATCCCTCGGTTCAGTAGTCGGATTTACAACTGGCGCGGGGTATTCAGCTTATTCTCATTTAAAACAAAAAATAACTGGAGATAGATTTATACCACAACAAAGAAAGAAAGAACTAGCTCTTGAAGAATATATAGACATAATTAATTATGTTAAAAATACAAAACTATCAAATGAAGCTAGACAATCTGGTGATGAAGCAGCAGCTGCACAATTCAGTCAGGCAGCAAGGAGAACCATGTATGGAGCAGATATATATGGTTCTTCAGTCGATACTTTGTCTTTGGCAATTCCCAGAAGAAAAAGAGAACATTTTAAAGCCATGATAAATGCTCCAGAAGAAGAAAGAGCGAGAATTCTATCTACAGCACCGAGGCTTGAAAGAAGAATATATCAAGCAGCTTGGGGCATGCCGGTCGAAGAAAAGCCAGATTTAGTTGAATATTTCAGTAGACACGAACTTCCAGATCTTGGATGGGAAGGTTGGCATCCAAACACAAATATGGAACACGTTAAAATAAAAATGGGTGAATCATTAGGTATTAACATGTCTCAAATGGGGTACTATCCACAACAGGTAACTGAAGCACAGATGACAAACCCAAGCTATCCTTCTTTTAAACAAGAATCAAATCCAGCTGCAATAGCAGCGCAAATAAGAATGATGATGTCAAGAAACGGTATTAACGGAAACGTAGTGCAGGTGTTAAATGGATTTGGTTCTTCTGGAATAGACATTTTTTCTGGAGTGAGATAGTTTATGCCTTTAAATCCAAAAGTAAGAACAGCAGAACTAGCCCTTAGAAGTTTGCCGGAGTTTAGGCAATTTATTAGGATTGAAGAACATGATGGAAGTTTAGTATTTGTCAATACTGCCACTGGTCAAGAGTTTACAAATCCAGGCGATGCATTTCATAATATTAGGTCCCTTGGATTAGTAGATTATAGATTTATGTCTCCAGCAGCTGGATCTGTGCCCTTTACTGGTGACAGACTAACGCACATGGGTGCGTCAATGGGTCTCAATCAAGTTGAGAGCGAAATACAACGAGTCAACCAATATTTGGCAGATGCAGTCGGAGACACTGCAAAAAGAGCAGAGTTAGAATCTGTTGGTCTAGGGCATTTGGTTGGAAGAAGGATTTCTGGAAAATTTTTCAAGTTTAATACTCAAGGACAAAAAGCATCACTGGATGCAATAGATGAAAGACTAGATAAGGCAACAATAGCAACAGCGGCAATGACCGACGAAGGATATACCGCCATACAATACCTCATGGGGGATACTGCAATCAGTGGTAGGGAAGCAAAGCTCTTACAGTCTGTAACTGGAGTTAGCCCAGTGCGAACAGATTTTGTGAAAAAGTTGGTAACTTCTGATGACTCATCATTGGTCGCAAAACTTGCAAAAAGATTGCAAAGCTATTTGTCACCTAGAAATGTTGCTCTTGGAGAAGAGTTTATATCTAGATATTTAGATGAAACAATTGAGATATTTGGTGGATCACATCGGAGCGGTTTCTGCAATAAGTTCATTTACAATTCCATTTCAGCAGAAAGTTCTTGGCTTCGACAGCGCAGCAGGTTCTCTCGAATTAATGTTTAGGGATCCAGGTTCTGAAGGAATTTCTACGGTTCGTTCAATAGATAGAATAACTGGGTTACCAGATTTTAGACTCAGTCAACAAGAAAAAACATTTTTGGATGCAGGCCCTCTTCCAATAAGAACAAAAAGACTAATAAAAGGAACCAAAGTTCCAACCGTAGATATTTACGGTATTCCGAACGTCAACCCAGCGACGTTGGTTTTTGATCCGCTAAAAGGTATAGCAACAGAAGAAGATTTGCGTTTAGTTGGAAGAAGAAAACAACTTCTTACATCTTTGGTTGAAGATTATGGATTTGAAAATGAAGATATAAGAATCGTAAGGGATTTATGGGAACAAGCAACACAAAATGTTGAATCTCGTTTAGCAGCAGCACCTACTACTTTGACACCTGGAACGCATACATCTTTTGGAACTATTTCATCGGCACCAGTAAGAACAAGGGCAACAGCACAAGAGATACAAGAAGAATTTTCCTCTCTGTTAGGAGCTCAATCGGAGGCAGCATTGGGACGACTAGAGTTAGAACGACTAGGTACGGGTGTAGCAGATCCGGGAGACAGAAGAATGGCCTCTCTTGCATCAAAAGTTGATGACCTCATGGAAGGTCTTCCTATGTCAAGAGATGGTCAATACATCTTAACTGCTAGTGGGTTAAAAGATATAAAAACAGGATTTACTGGAATGCTCGAAGAACTGCAAGGTATAGCTAGAGGTAGAACGTTAACATTTGAAGAATCTGATACGGTCAAAAAACTTCAACAACAAATAAATGCAATAGACGTAGCGTTAAGTAAACAAAACGAAGGTGACGTTATAGCTAGAGTAAACCTTGGAATGGGTCAAATAAAAGGTGAAGCTTTTATAATGTCAGACAGAATGGCCCAAAGATTTAGAGATCCTATTACTGGTCTTCTTCCACGAGTAATTACAGACATAACAAACCTAAAAGGTGAAGTTGGTTCCGATATTGTCAGAAACCTTTTGTTGGATGTTGGAGAAGAAAAGCCAGAAGTATTTAGTGATCCACTTATGTTTTTGTATCATGAAGAATATTTTTCTCAATCAACATTTAGAAGAACACTGCAAGCAAATGCAGCTTCTGGATTAGCAAATGTTTCTGGATTTACTGAAACAGCAGATATTCCTAGGGAAGTTTTAAGACAACTTGAAATGGATCTAGCAGATGAAGTAAGTACAGTGGTTCCAAGTACTAGGCACGCAGTTCCTGTACAAAGACTTGATCCAGTTTTTAGATCAGCTAATTTAAGAATGAAAAAAGAAGCTGAAGAAATTGTTTTAGCTTTGAGAGCAGGAGAAGATCCAAGAAATATACCAGCATTAATGAGAAGAGTTGCAGACCACTATATGTCTAAGGTTGTTAGATACAAAGGAAGACCAGATGTAGCAATGCCGACAGCACAAAGATTTGCTTTAAGAACTTTTGAGTCAGTAGCAGATATGGGTTCTGGCTTTCAGGGTTCTGTTAGGCATGGAATAGACCTGTCTCACTATGGCATGGCAGGATCAGTTTCGGATGAAATAAATTTTCTTCAATTTAGAATAAAAGGTCATGACATGTTGTTGGCCGGTAGGGCTGCACGTTTGTATAAGAACTCTCTTGGTGGATTTGACTTGGACGACAAGGGTATACCTCTTATGTCAACTTTTGTCGATACTTCAAAGAAAAAAAGATTAGCGTTTTTTACATTAAGGCAGCCAACATCTTTTCAAGAGTCTATCGCTATGGTGGCAGACCTAACTGATGTAAGTACAATTCGTGCCTTATTTAAGGATAATCAAAGATTAATAAACGCAGTACATGATGATGCTTTTATTGGCGGCTTGGGTTATACAACTAGAAGCGGTGCAGTACAAAAATTAAGAGAAATATTACCCTCCACAGGAAGAGGTGGACCTAGAAATGGTCGAATATCTGCATCATTAGCGCGTCAGGTAGAGAATTTGGCCATTCAATTAATTGAATCAGATAGGGTTAATGGAACAGAACTTCCCGGTCTTACGTCCAGTCAGATAGCACAAATGCTTATGACTCAAGACCCTAGCGTTTTAGGTCTTTCGTCAACAGTCAGGAGTGGATCAAAATTGTTCGAATTGATGAGAGAAGTAGGTTTAAATCCATCAAAAGAACCATCTCCATATTCTTCGGATACAGTTTTTCAAATATTTAGAAGAAAAGGCGAATCTAGAGTTCAAGGACAAATTATAGCCGCAGTAGAATCTGAGCTGGGAATAACCTTTAGTGGAGACGCAGCAGCAAAAATGCAAGAGATAACAAATTTAATAGACAAAACAGGACCGCGATACGCCCAAGGAATGGAACACAGGGTTGCAACAGCTGTTAGAACTATTCTAGAAGATGTTCAAAGAGCAGCTGCAGAAACTACAGTTGAAGAATCAATTGGTCTTTTTATTAATAGACAAGCAGCATCAATATACAATCTACAGCATTCTAGAAGAATCATGGAACAGTCCGGTACTGCAACAGCCGAAGATATTGGCATACTAAGAAGAGCTTCAACAATATTTACTTTACCTGCCTCTGAAGCTGTTGACTTTAGTAAACAAATATCTCTTGAACAATTTTTGACAACACAAGGAGAAGCTTTATCAAGAATAAATACAGAAATGGGAATAGACCCCGAATCTGTATTAGAAACAATGGTAGCTTATTTTCAACACATGTCCACAAAAGAGGGAACCCCAATGCCCTCTGAAGATCAAATTAGGAGAGCTTTATTGAATTTACCCGATGGAGCCCCAATGCCAGCACTTAGTTTGGATGCAGTCGGCAAGCAGATGTTGAAATCTTTTAAGTCAGTTGGAGTTATTAGAGCACAACAAATAGCGCAACAAGTTGCAACAACCGGTGCTGTAGATGTGGATTCTTTGTTTGGTCTTCAAAGAAGTCTTTTTGAAGGAGATTTTGCAAGAATAAGTGAATACGGCACAGATCAAACAGCAGCAGTTGATCAAGTATTATCGGGTTTGACAGAATACTTAAGAACAAAATCAGGCTTAACAACTCAACAGACAGCAGCAATTCAAAATCATATAGACGAACTTACGGCAGCTAGATCGTCTGGCACAGATTCAGAAGGTGCAACAAAACGAGTATTAGAAAGTCTTTACATGAGAGAAGGAACCGATGCCTATAGAAGGTTTGCTGACATGGATCAGATAGCAAGAGAGCTTCAGCAAATATATACAGCGGCAGAAGTAGAAAAATCAAAAGTAATTGCTGGAGCAAGAGAAAGATCGACTGCTCCTATAGCAACTGTTAAATCTAGGTTTAGAACAGAATCAAGAAACATAGTATCAAACATAAGACAAGAAATAGATATAATAAAAACAAAATCATCTTCAATTAGGGCAGCAGGTAGAGACGTTGCCGTCTCAGAAGTTTATTCTTTAAGACAAGCAAGAATAGCTGCAGCAACAAAAGTTTTTGAAGGAGTTTCAGCAGCTCGAGCAGCAGCTCAAGCAGCTGGAGAGACATTTGGTGGAAGAGAAACTCTTGACGTTGTTGAATCTGTATTGGCAAATTTGATCAGACAGTTACCAGAAACTGAAGCAGAAGCTTTGTTGAGAACAGAAATTCTTAGCGAATCAGAAGACCTTACTGTAATGCAAGAGTTGTTTGGTGCAGCAAGAAGAAGAATGCTAGGAAAAGCACAAGCAGCAAGAACAGATATGGCTATGGCTTTAGATCCAAGAATCCAAGGGGCTTATGATTTTGCATCAGATAGCAGGAGTCTTTTGAGCCAACATGTAAGGTCTGAACTTGGTGGAGCACTTCCAAGAAACTTAGAGGATGTAACATCAGATCAAGCTGCTGGCATTATAAAAGGAATTAGAAAATATAGGAAAGCAGCTGGAACAGGAATAGACCCTGCAGAAAATGAAGCCTTGAGAATTCTTTCCGAGTTAATGGGACAAAGAAAACGAGATCGAGCAGTATTTCAAGCAGATGAAATGGCCAGAATTACTCCAGAAGCAGAAAATGCCTACAGGTATTATTATGGTGGAAGAAGGATGGTTGACCAACAAGAAAACATTGCTGGAGATATTGCCTCTACAAGACTTCTTGGTTCGGGTGGTGGACCAATTGCCCCAGGATCTGCAGAGGCAATAAGAACTTCAGTGGATGATGTTGTTCGTGCAGCTCCAGTAAGAACTGCATATAAAAGATTTGGAGAATCTTTGAGGTCAGGTGCACTTGGAGAAGCCGTTAGAAATCCGTTAGTGCGCAGAGGCGCCATCGCGGCAGTTGCCTTAGCCGCTTTTGGTTTTATACACTCAGCTAGAAAAGATCATGCGGAATCCGACATCATGGGGCCACCACTACTCCCAGGCGGCAGTGCCTACGAAAAGGATTACCCCAGGACAATGGTTGAACCCTCTACCGATAAATACCAGGGTACCGCAGCGCCTGGGGCTCAGTATAGAATATACACAACTGGGTCGCAAGATGATTCAGAAAGATTAAGTTCAATGCTTCAAGGCGTTGTAGATGGGCCCATTAACAGTACTATGTATAATAGCCTTCCGCAACTAGGAAGAGATCCTTATTCTTCCGTTGCTTCAAGTTTTTAGGTATTAAAGTATGATAGTCCGGTGCAGATAACCAAAACAGAAATTTGTCTGACGCTGCAGCTAAAAGAGTTGACACCAGTCCAAGGACAGCAACATCGAATAAGTACGCAGCCAGTGTAACTTCTAATATTAAAAAAGGCTCAGGGGTTTCTGGTTCTGTGACAAGTGCTTCAAAAACAAGTGTTGACTATCAAAAGCCTGATCCAGTTAAGGCATCTTTTGAGGGATTAGATAAATCTAAATCTGCCCATATTCAACCAGATGGAACTGGCTATTCAAGCAGATTGAATCAACAAGCAAGGTATACCGATAAAACAATCAAAAATTTTAATGGTTCAACAAATGGGATAAACTCACTTGCCAATTTTAAAAGACCTGGTATAATTACAAATTACAGTTCTAGTGCAGCAAAGAATTCTTCTACATTTAGGCTCAACTCAATGCTTGACATCAATAAATTATTTTAGGAAATTATGGTAGACAGACCAAGTACACAGCAAACTTATTCTGATTCTGACTTAGCTCCAATTACTGACCTTATTAATATATCTCAACAGAGGGGGCGTTGGAGCAAAATAGCAGGCTGGACCTCAAATGTAATTAATAACGCTGTCAACGCTACGGTAGACGTTGTTGATGCAGCAATTGGCGGAGTTGGTTTATCGGGTCATAATTTAAATATTGAATGGGGACAAGATCATTCTGGTAGAGGAATAGAGCATTCATATAATAAACTTCTTGCTTTCAATAAAACAGCTGTCGGCAATGATGAAAATTTAGCAGAAGCAATTTTAACAAAATTAAAAAATTCTGGATTGTTAGAATTAGCAGAAATGGCCGGACGGAATACAAGAATTTGCCAGAGCGCGTTTTGCTTCCGTAAAAAACTTGAGAGAATCTGCAGCAGAAAGAGATGAAAAAGGAAACTTTAAATATCTTAAAGCTGACAGAGATATATTTTGGCAAGATAAATTAATAGAAGTAAAGAACTTTTTTGTGCAAGACCCACTTGCACTGGCAACTATATATAAATATATGCCCGGCTTATTTAATTTATTTACAACAGCGCTAGCTGCTACTTCCGATTATGGATATTCAGAAGAAGACGCTCTTAATAACCAAAGACAAATTATTACCGAAATGTTTAGGTCTTTTGGAACAGATAAAGATGGAAAAGCTGTTTTTAAGCCTGTTTGGGCAGTAGACAACTTTATAACTGCACAAAAAATAGAGCAGGCTATTAAAAAAATAGGTTTTCCAACAGGAACTCCACCTGTATCTCCAGATGTTTTTCACTTAAGAATAGGTGCATCTAATTTTTATGTACCGCCGCTTTCAATATCCGTAAACACCGGCTATAAAACTGGAAGCTTAACAGGTGGGGCAATTAGGCAAAAAGCTTCTCCAAAATTTAATTCTGGATACAAAGAAACCTCAATAGCAATAAAGTTGTTTTTTCCAAACTATGAAGAAATATGGGGAATATCTGCGCAAGACGCAGCAACAATGAATTTAAGATCTAATATAAAAATAGACTTCCTAAACAAAAAAGATCAACAAAGGATAGACAAGTTTTTATCTTCATTAAGGGGACTCATAGCAGCTTTCAAGTATGCCCCAATTCTTCCCATAAGAAACCATTACATAAATCAGGTTTTTGGTATTACTGGAGTAACCTTAATGTCAATGTCGATTTCAACAGTTCCCAATTTTCCTTTTGCGGTTTCGGTAGATTTACAATTAGCTGCTTTTAACCACAGGCCATTTTTGCCTATGATTAAAGACTTCAATCAAGCTATTGATTGGTCAAAATTTAGATTTTACATGGGAAGAGCAGCTATGGCTATATCGGAGTCTGCCGGAGAAGAATTTTTAATTACGTCTTCAGACAATAAGCCAGAGCAAACTCCAGACTCAATGCTAGACAGAGTTACTAGCCCTATCTATAAAAATCAAAGCGATTTAGTTCTTGGAACAAATGTTTATGAAGAATGGGTTAATGGCAATAATATAGTTTTTTACATTCCAGAACAAGTTCAGTCAAAAGTTTTTGCTCCAGACACTTCCTCTTTTAGAACAAGTGAAGAAAGAAATTTAACAGATCTTGGCAGAGCTTTTTGGGAAAGGTGGCTAAGCAGAATAGGTATAGATATTTCTGAAGCGGCTTTATATAGAAAATTGGATACTGTTGTTTCTTTGTCAAGAGAAAATACTTTTACTCAGACAGATAGAAAACAAGTGGAATCTGTAGTTAATATAGTTTTGGCAGGAGCAAATAGTTCCAATATAGGCGACAAGCTTTACGCAGCAGCAGCACAGCAGTATGTCAGTGAAAATAATATAACAAGCTCACAAATCTACGACTATATATTAAATCCAAAATCACCAAATGAACTTGAAAGTCCAGCAGGATTAACTGAAAAAATTAAAAATGACAAATGGACAATTTGGAACAAAACTAGAAATTCAAAGAGTTATATATACGATCAAATAGAAAAAATTGCTATTAAAGCAGGTAAAAAAGCAAGACCTGCAATAACGGATACAAAATCAGATCAATTCAAAAAACTCAAGCAGCAAATACAAAAAAGATTTATAGACGCATTTAATGTGACATTGTATGATAGAGTCTTTTCTGACGAGGGAATAAAGGGCATATTTGAAGCAGAGGCCCTTAAAAAGGGTGGAACTTTTACCATAAAAGAATGGGAAGTTCCAATGATGAAAGTTAATCTTGATGCAAAGTCTGTCATAGTCAATTCTGTCGCTGTAACAATGTCCAATAATATGGCCAAGCTTCAATTGCAGATGCAAGATGAAGCGACATATCAATACATAGGTTCTAATGACTCTTATGTCTCTATTTCGATGACGGTATTTGGAGAAAAAGAACTTAGCAAGTTGACGCGAATGCTTGAGTTTTTAAGCGGACTTGCTAGATTAGAGCAAGCTGCCGGCGTCATAGGGTTCATGGGCATAAAGAATGTTTTGTCTGCTTTGTGTGGAATTAAATATGTAGTACCAATGACGTATAATGTTGATACAATACCTGGTTATCCACATGTTTACAGCGTCCAAATGACTTTTGTTGACTTTGATATTTTTCAACAAAAAAGAGAAAGTATCAGCTCAGAAACGCAGATTGCTCTCATTAAAGAATTTGGAACAAAGAAAAATCCATTCTTAAGATTAAAACAAAATTGGTCATCAATAAATGCGTATCCCGACATGCCGCTTGCAATTAAGGACGATAAAACTGGACAATACATTGGGTCTTTGGATCCTGATTTTTACTTTAGATCTTTTGAAATGTTTGACAAAGATGTTGTAAATAGCGTTATAGAGCCGAGCAGCTTTAACATTCCTGCCGTCACTGAAGCTGGAACTGCTGCCATCAAAAAGACTATGGCAGAAAAAAAACAAGACTATTTATCACTGGTTAACTCCGTTAAAGAGTTGATGATAAATAACAATGGAAACTTAGAAATTGTAAAAGATTTTTTAATTAAAGAAAAAAATATGTCTGCATACGATGCAATGAACATATTTAGAATAGCTATATACGACAATAATAATGAAAGCTTAATCGAGCAGAGCTATCTTGGCTCAGCTGGAACTCTTGCTGGAAAAACTCCAACATTGTGGAAAGATATGGTTGAAAATTTTAGAGATGATAATGAAATTCTTTACAATTTTGAAGACATAAATTTTAGCACTAAATATGGAGAAATAAGGATAGATCAACTATTGGGTGGAGTAAATGCTCAAGTTGAAAGGTTCAACAAATTGGTATCAGCATCGATACAGAAGTCTGAAACAAGAGAGCTTCCATCCTTTGACCCAGATGACGCAGAGCACTATGGCATACTTCATTATATTCCAGCAGCTGATTCAGCATCTGTCGGAAAAATACCAGCTATATATCAAACTCCTGATGGTGGATATATTTTTGGTTATTCTGACAATGAGGATGGCAGATTTTATTTATCAGAAGACAACCTTCAACGTGATATGCAAACTGGAAAAGTTTTGTCTACTACAACAATTGGAATAACAGATCCATCAACGGCAGACAAAGATCCTCAAGCTGCTCATACTGGAATACCTGGAGCAAAATCAATTGATCAATATCAGATAGCATATGGGAATTCTGACACAGAAAAAATGCAGGCCGTTTCTGCGGGCAGCAAGCAACAAAATGTTGCCAGGCACTGGGAAAAGATGATGATGGACACAGAGTACAGGGATCTCTCTGGAAGAATGATAAGAGCTTATCCAACTTATCTTTTGTGGTTAATAGATGATTCTAACTTCTTTGCAGGAGTCAAACTGTTTGATAACTTTTATGGATTACAATCTGTTATAGATTTTTCTTTAGCTCAATCAGAAGATGTATTGGGAGATACTTTGGTTCTTAGATTGTCAAATACGTATTCTAAACTAAGTAAACCATTAAAAACAGTTTCATCTTTAGTTTCTGACGGTCAAATAATGAATACGGAAACAATTTCTAACTTAACGCGAAACACTTCCTTAATCATTGATAAGATCCTGCAGACTTCAATGAACATAAGATCAAATATGAGTTCTTCATATGTAACTCAAATAGGCAATATGAGAATTAAGCCTGGCGTAAGAGTACATTTAAGAGCTGGATATGGGTCTAATCCAAATTCTCTTCAAACTATTTTTAACGGAATAATAACAGAAGTTGAAAATGGAGAAATTGTTACAATAATAGCACAATCTGACGCAATAGAGTTGTCTCCCATAATAAACTCAATAAACAAAAAAGGAGACAGTGGCAAGATTGACGGTGGAGCAGACACTGGATTGTGGATGTCGGAACCAAGAGATTTAATGATACGACTCTTGTCCATGGGCTCTTCTAGAACAAGAGAGGCTTTTGCTAATGCAACTAGAGGAGCGGTCTTTTCTGAAAATAAATTTGGAATTAGACATTTTGGCAGTATTCTTTATGAGCCATTAACAGAAGCCGAAAAACAAAGGTCAACTCAATACAGACAGTCAATAACCAATGCGTTCAATGCTGTGGGCAACAACCCAATTAAAA
>Ga0194117_10001039_pt1 | contig 33923 bp, 25 predicted proteins | sample TA2MahsurfametaG_FD_160579 | JGI IMG/M metagenome (GOLD analysis project Ga0194117, IMG submission 160579) | Freshwater microbial communities from Lake Tanganyika, Tanzania - TA2015009 Mahale N1 surface | ecosystem: Environmental > Aquatic > Freshwater > Lake | place: Tanzania: Lake Tanganyika... | reverse complement strand
CCCTGCATTTTCTCAACAAATACAAATAGAAATGAAATGATTGTTACTTATGATATGTAATTGATCGTATTAGTATGATTTAAATAATGAAGTATTATCATTAAGCACGGAACATTTCTGCAAATCTAGTTACAAATTTGTCGAGTTCTTCTTACATATTGAAACGAAGTTAAACTGTATCAGCCTACGATTCAGGTTTGCTATTGAATTTGACGCCGAGTAACAAACAACTTAATTTTACAACCTGCAGTCTTGTGCTTTTATCAATCTACAGGTGTTTGGGAATTGAGTTCGCCTATTTTTTCGCAATGCTTAGGTAGTATTTGAATGCCATTTTACTTTCAATTGCCTCTAAGTAGTACTACGAAGTATTGTATTTGTCACCATTGACGTCAGTGGTTTCTGACTAATTCTTGTTGAAAGTGGGCTAGATACCACTTCTTTTGGTATTGGATACTTATAGATTGTTATTCGTCTTCATAGTTGATCTTCTAAAAATGCCAACAACGCGATACTGGATGTTGCCAAATATTTTCACTAGAGCTTATCCTGTATAAAAATACTGTTCAGAGTGACTCTGCATGATTTTAATGATAGGAGACTAGTATTAAAATATTTTGGCAAAGTCTAACTATCCAAAATATTAATGCTTCTTTATGTCGGAGATATCTGCTCTCAGATCGGGAGATTTTTGAAATATCTTTCTTAATAGAGACACCAGCAGAGGATCACTGATGCCTTAATAGTCCACTTCTTTTAGTTTGATCTGATCAATTATATAGTAAGTATTGCTCCCTTAAAAAGGATACTTTCTTGTGTACATATAATACAACACTACACCTTTTTAATCCTAAAAGTACCCAAAGACCAGATGTCAGTCTTGGAATAGCGATGTAGATCCTTACTTTAACGTGATCTCTGTATCATTTCAGGAGAGATATAGTGTTTGGAGCCCACATAGGCCTTCATATCACTTTATCTCTAGGTTTCTTTTTGCTAGGAAAGTAGGGTAAGGTTGAATTAGCTCTTTTGTAGGTCAAAAATCTAGGCATCACCAAAATCTATGAGCCTAAGCTTGTAGTTTTTGTCCAAAATTAGATTTTCTGCCTATGTTATTTTCTATTTACTTTGATATCACGATTAGATATTCCCTTAGATTGTAGATACCCTATTATGTCAATGAGTTGAGCAGCATAATATCTAAAGATTTAGTCATGCTGACAAAAATAATGTGGCCTTTCATGGACTAGGTCGATAAGTCTAGAAAAGTTGCCACCTACTCCCCATTCTAATGCTAAACATAGGTGTATCTTCTCCTAATCCTAAATAACTCCATGATCGATCAGACTGATTATGCCAGGATGCTTCAGTTCTGCTAGCATTCTGATTTCGGTCTAATAGTCTCTTTTTAGTTTTAAACGATGGGTTTTGGGATCAAGAGTGATAACTTTAAAGGCACATGGTTCTCCTTTCCAAAACTCTTGGCTTTGGCTTTTGTTACTATCATATTTTGTGGTTATTTCTCTTACTTTTTGCATTTACAATTTGAAGTTTTCCTGTTTTTGCGTTTCCTCTTTACTCTTTTATTAATAAAATCCACCTTATTGCTATTTTGCTGCTAATTCGTTTAGCTGAGTGTGTGGATACGAGATAGTATTTGAGATTTGTAAGGGTTGGTCTTTTGTTCTAACTGTCCTTCTTTTTGCTAGATAAACTTTGGCAGTGGCACCGGAGCTGATTTCTTGTTATATTCTGTATTAGTAGTTGGTGAGCTCTATAAAGCGTGGCAGCATCAAAATAATAATAGATAAACTTCTTAATATACAACAAGTATATTGATTCATTTATCATCCATTTCTATTATCTTTTGAATTATAGAAAATGAGTCTAACCAAAAACAAACGCAATTCCTCTAAACCAACCAAGGAAAAGGCTGAAGACCAGAATGTTATATTTGAACACGTTAGGAGGATAGATGGAACTGAAATTGTGAGAAAATATATCAAATGCGGACTACTCGGCAAAGGCGGCTTTGCTAATTGCTTTATTACTGAAAACGCAGAGACACGCAAAAAGGCAGCCACGAAAATAGTGCTAAAAGAGTAGCTAAAGACCCACCGCACTCGACTGAGACTAGCAAACGAAATCAAGTTGCACAAAGCTTTGCATCATCCAAACGTCGTTTAGCTGTATCATTGCTTCGAGGACAAGTAAAACGTGTATATGTTCTTATAGTTGTGTTAGAATCAATCTCTAAACGAGTTGATAAGAATCAGATCAATTTTTCTAACGCCATAGATCCAGTCATTTTTGTTCGGCATTATTTCAGGATTGAAGTACATACATAGTCAGAGAATCATGCATCGTGATTTGAAACTGGGAAACATTTTTATCGATGGGAAGTTCAACATCAAAATCGGTGATTTTGGACTAGCTACCAAGTTGGAATTCGCTCGTTAATGCAAAAGAACTGTATGTGGCACTCCGAATTACATTGCGCCTGAAGTTTTGGACGGAAGAGGATATCATTTTGAAGTAGATATATGGAGTATTGGAGTCATACTTTATACTCTGTATTTCGGAATACCACCCTTCTAGACCGATGATGCCAACACTACATACTAAAGGATCAAATAGTGCTCATATGCTGTACCCAAAACAATTCATGCTCCCAATTAAGCTATCAATTTGATTCAAAGAATTTTAGTGAGAAATCCGGCAGATAGGCCAACTCTCGATGATATACTAACCAGTGATTTCATGAGACTTGGCCAAGGTATTTTAAAGGAACTGCCTGCTATTTGCTCCAAAAAAGCACCAACCAAAAAAGATCTGAACCTCTCCATTCATCTTCCTACGAATCAGTTGACCAAATCGACTTCAATCACTCAGACACAACTTACCAAAGACTATGTTATATAATTTGAGGAGATCCTCTAAGATACTTTTTACTATCGTCTAGCTAACGATAATTGTGGGATTTTGGAGAAAGGTGTGAGAACTATCTATAAAAGATGTGATGGAAAGTACTTAATTCGTTCATTGACCAACAATTATGAAGAGGAGGCTCAAGATTAGTAGATCAAATATTTACTGATGAGTAAGTAGAAAAAATTCAATGTACTAGATCAGATTAATACACAATTTGATGGCAAAGGACCGGTTATCCTAAGGAAAGTTCAACGTATAAATAGAGGGTGGTTACTCAGATTGTCAAATAAAGCTATTCACATGTTGACTGATTCACAGAGTTACCTGTTTTTAGGCAAAAAACTTTGGTAGCTATCTGGAATTAAGTAGAAGTAGCTCAGTCTCTCTAAACTGATGAACTAAACTCTAAAAGGTCCTATTTAATTTTTAAAGATCCTGCGTCAGATCGTGAAGGAGCTATAAGATAAGTAGGAGTCTTCAAAGTAGAACATGAACAGTAAATGTTGATTTTAATATTAATCGTGTGTACTTTACAATTAGATCTGATCTTATGATACAATCAAATATCTATAGGTATTGAGTGCTTGAAATTATAATTAAATGCAAACTAACAATAAAATTAAAGCACGGGCGCAGGACATTGATGTTGAAAGTGCACAGTTCCAGCAATTTGTCTCTGCACTCAAAGAGCAGCGTCCGACTAAACAAAGTAGAGTTTTACAATATGAATAAAACCACTCTGTTGCTTCACATCCTATCATCTCAGAACAAGAATCTTCGCCCATCTCCAAAGAACTCTATAGTGAAGGTTCAAAATCACTCTATCATCAGACGAATCGCATTGCTAACCATTTTACCAACAATTTTGGAGGAGATGAGGCTTTAAGGAACAAAGCGAGGCTCGGAGTAGCCAATAGATATGCAGTTAAGCAGTACCAGTTACCTTCTCAATACTTTACTCCGACCAAAATGAAACTTCAATAATTTCTGAAAGATTCAAGGATACTGCCCAACGCTGAAAACGTAGCTAATGTCAAAAAAATGATGACGACGCAGAGAGGAGGACTAAGTCACAGCGACATCATGTCTTCTGATGAGAGCAAACTTATAAAGGGGGAGGCTAAAGGATTGAAAATATGTGAGTTGAATAGTGAGTTAGTTTTAAAATATTGCATCGCTTATGAGGTATCATAGCAATCTGAAATCAGATAGATTTAGCAGTTCTTCATGAGGCTACTACAAATACTGGACTTCACAATTGTTTCCGCCAAGATAGAAAAGTATAAAGAGTGCATTTACTTCGGAAAAGGTACCAAGAAACGCCAAAATGGCTAAGGATTTTTATATTTTTACTCAGGATCTATCTATTTTGGAGAACTGTTGGAACATTATATGCATGGAACGGGAACACAGATCTATTTCAAAATGCGCACCATATGCACAGGAAATTTTAAAGAAGGAGCTCAGCACGGCAACTTCACAGTTACAAGAAACAGCTAAAAATATTAAGGGATGATTATGAATGGACAGTATCATGGCTACGGTAAACTACATACGAAACAAGGTACCATCTAAGGAGAGTTCATCCAAGGTTAATTCGTCGGCAGTGTAACTAAAAATTCATATCACAAGAACCAGAGCCATTTTAGAATTAGGGGTGGTTCTCAGCAACGCCCTCAATATGAGGAACCTTAGAGTTATCATTACCAGAGAAACAAAAGTTTCAACGATCAATATTATAGGCAACAACAGTCTGACATCGATCCTTGGTCGTTTCCCTAACGAACTTCACGTGTCAAAAAGTCAAGGCCTCACAGTAATTTCAGCGATATGATTTAATTCAGCTACCCTTTCGGTAACGAGTTCAATGGAGAGTAACCAAAAAAGCTGAAAGTCCATATAAACACAAAATAAATTTTCCATAATCCCTAAACGAGTTTCCGCAACAAATTACCTGTTCCTAGGTAGAATTTGAGATAAATGGGCTACATGAATAGAGTGAAGCCTATCCGTGAATAGACAGATTTTGGGCAGTAGGAACCTCTGCAACTGAAGTGCTGATACTGATGTTTTGATGGTTTATAATATTTGCAATCTGGTCAATCTATAACTTTATTATGAAAAGCGACCTATCATTTCAGAACGTAGGTTCACTTCTCAGTCTTACCGCTAATAATACCCAAAACGGACTCCATGATTTCTATCATCAGCTGCTCGGCAATTGCGACTATCCTTTTCTAGCTAAAATACTCTTTCTTCAGCTAGTCACCAGATAAAACATATTGCTCTACTCTTCACGAAGGGCAGAAGTTAAGTAGGCGTGGACAGGACTAGCAAAACAGCTTAAAGATAGCCAAGCTTCAGTTTTCGCAATTGATCCATAAAGCAAAATAGATGATATGCTGAGTAATAGTAAGGGTGAAAGGAGAGTACTGTTGTTCGATTTGGGAAAAATCGGAACACTGGGAGTGAATTTTCTGCTCAATAACTCACTTGCTGGGATCACTATTTTAGCAGTTGAAGATTAAACTCGTCCTTTGAGATCATAGCTATCTGATATGTTTCCTTTGGTCTTTAAAGACGAAGACAGCCCATAAGATGAACACTCTACAGTTGCTCCTTCATCCGTTGTTTTCGATAGATTAAGATTTCAAGCTTGTATAGCTGCTAACTTTAATCTAAGTGTTTAAAACAAAGAGTAAGATGGTTTCTTTAAACCCTATGTCTCACTCTTGAAAGAAAGAGCTCATCAATACGGAGTGCAGCTACCTCTTTCACGTTGGAAAAAAATGGGTTTGATTCTAAAATTGATTGGCACAAGCAGAACACCAGGTGTTTTTAAACATTTGGGGCCTACTGATTCTTTGATGGCACCAGAATGCTTGGGGAGAACACCTCTGTAGCTGTAAAATATATCGAAAGCTAATCAGTAGACCTTAATCGATCTAATTCCCAACTACGGAATGCAGCACTGGATCAAGCAACTGACCCATCACTTCTGGATTTCTCCCCTCCGTAAAAATTATTACATATCTTTGGCTTAGAAACTAAGTAATCGTGTAAGTTTCTTTTACCCTTGTGTGAAGTACTCGGAAGTTGTAAAGTTGTTAGTGGACCAAAAATCATTCCGTAAATGTGAAATTACTCAGATTATAGGGTCACAGGTCACGATAAGAAGTTGTTATCAGATAAATATTTGGAAATAAACCCGCAAAAAGGATATCGTTTATGTTTGCAATTTCGATGTCCAGACAGTATTTTGTTACATATTGGTATAGCCTGTTACGACAAAGAAAAGAAAATTATTAATCCTGTTCAAGTAACGGTTCGATAATGTAGGTTTGTCGAGTGGAAGATTCCGCACTGACCATAAAGGCAGTTCAGGGCAACTAACTCATAGTAGTTGAATAGGGCCCATCAAATTTAGCACATTGGAAACCAGCAGCATCTTTTGCCTATTAAAAATGTATTGGTTTCTATGCCAAAGGCGATACTAATATACTGCTTTCTCAACAGGAAGTACTGATGCCAGAAGCAGACCACTATAGCCAGGATCACAATCGAGCCATCTATAGTGCAACGACCTAGAAATCGATAATTTTAACGGATATTGGATACAAGCAGTTCAAAAAATGTTAGGAGCACTTAGTTCTAGGCCAATCCAAAATAATGAACCACTTTCAAGGCGGCACTTACTGTCTAGGAGGTAGTTTCAAAGGAGTAGAGCCGGTCTGGAAGTAAGTCAAGATGGACTTTAAAGGTGTGAGTCGTTCGAACAGTGGCAGCAGTTTTTTATTCGGAAGTAAATGGATACGAGTTGTGATGTTGATAAACTATAACAGTGGTTATCCCGACTTCGCAGTGTAGAAAAAACAGGCTTCGGTGGATTTTAGATCAGTTGAATGGCATGGGATTTGAGTAATAATTAAAATGATGTTGATCATTATTTTTTTGACTGCTACATGCTCTCACTACTATCACTCGATTTCAAACCTTATTACAACTTAGTTTATGGTAAAATGTCTGCAGGTAGAGCCTATACTTTATTTTTGCGGAAAGCTATCCATTGTAAAAGTAATAAAAATGCTAGAATACCTTAATAATCTAAAGCGTACCTTCTTTGAATCTGAATACCAGATAGGTTGGCTAGGTATTGAGTGATCGAAGTCCCCATTATCCATAGCATAAGCCACCGATCAACAGTATTCTCAAGAGTGTAGTTTTTTATACATTTTTCAGTCTGAAATTTAACACGATTTGAGGAATCAACACTAAAATATAGTAGTACTAGCTGAGTAGAGCACAGAACTATGAGAAACTCCATAGAATTGAAAGAATAGGACTTGCTTCCAATCGATTCAGCACCTGGAAACCCTCATCCCATATCCTTTTGGAAGTTATAGTAGATCCACCAAATAGATGCATGCTGATGTTTACCAATACTGCTAAAATTAAACAGTTTTTGGCGATCGAAGTCAGCATAGCATCTGATTGACTCCTAGCATGTTGAATTTTATTGACTCTCCTCTAAACCAAGAAGCACACAATTGAGTGGAGCATTAGTCCACAAAAGAATATTAACAGACCTAGATACCAAATACTGGCAAGTCCGATCCTCAGGGAAAGAGCAACAAGCTGAGAAATGAGTAGAATGTTGAAGAAAGTACCGTTGGAACTAGAAATGCCTAAATTGAAACTATAAAGACAGTATGAAATCAAATCCAACAAAATCCAAATACCAAAGACAATCCATTCAATGTTTAGTTTGAGTTCACCTGCCTGTGATAACTACTTTAGGATATCGTGATGAACAAGAGCTTCTGATTGGTGTAGGAAACAAGATTGGAGGGTTTGTATTTCAGCGAGCACGAATGGTTGATTAAAGATCCATTGCCAAATTGGTCCTAGTATGTCATTAAAAGCGAGTTTGAATGTGGCGAGATAATCATGTATCGGCAGATAGTCCTGCACAATATCCAACTTATAGATATTTTTTGTGAGGAATGGTTTATAGCCATATCTCGCAATCAACTGTAATTTTTCGCCTACTTTCCTCTCTTGTCCTGCAAGAGTCTGCAGATTCTTCTTAATGATCTCCAAAATTTGATTGGGTTCCACAAGATCCTTGTTGAATGGCGTTGCGATGATAGGAAAAACGTCACTGGATCGACTTTGTATTTCTGCTAGATCCGAGAGAGCCCTCTTGTTTTAAATAAACTAGTCAGTTTTATGGATGACTCTGAATTACAAAGTAGTATTTATCCGTTGTATACTTTTGTTGATATCTTTGACTGGTAGATAGTTATCATTTGGAATGAATAGATTGGGTTACTACAGTTGTGAAGTCATTAATGAGCCCTATGGATCATAGGAGATATAGATTGAAGTTTTATTGAGAACTACTGGTTCTTTGGAAGTGATTGCGTTCAGATCAGCATATTTCATAAAAGTGAGGAGGTTCTTCTAAAAAGAGGAGTAGATTCTTCTGCGGTCTGTGATTTCTGTGTTAAGATAGTACTACGTAGTGATCTGCTTTTTTTGCTTATCCAGTTTCCATTGTACCATGAAAACAGCTGCAGCCCAATAGTTACATTTTTGAGGAAATTAGTGCTGCTAACACTGAGAGTGTGGCTCAGCGATTATGATATATTTCTGGAGATGGTCAAGTTGGTAGGTCTTGCTGCTTTGCCATCAATGACTGGAGAGATTTGCACTATGAATAAATTCTCGCTGCTGGCTGTTTATGTGAGTGAGATTGTGATGATTAGAGCAAGAACTATGATTATCTTTGGCTTCATGGAGATAGTAGTTTATAATAAGTAAATATTCAAGATAATTGTTGAGATAATAGTTAAAAGGATGTAAAGTACAATGATCAAGCGATAGGGTGGACTGCTGCAAATTTGGCACCAAAGACCAGAGAAATAATGGCCATCAGTTTCATTAAAATGTTCAAAGCTGGTCCAGAAGTATCTTTGAGAGGATCACCCACTGTGTCACCTACAACTGCTGCCTTGTGTACTTATGATCCTTTCTTGTGAAGCACGTTGTTTTCATCAGTCACACCGAAGGCTTCAATGTATTTCTTAGCATTATCCCAGGCTCCTCCTGTATTGGCAGCTGAGGTTGCGAGCATGACACCCGAAACAATTGCTCCGGGGATGAAGCCTGCGATCATTTTTGGTCCGAAAGCGAATCCAATGACCAAGGGAGAAAGTATAACCTAAATAGATTAAAATATACCAAGAGACCAGGTATGATCATTTAGATGAGAGAGGCATCAGTAGAAATAGTAATACAAGCATTGTAATCTGGCTATGATTAGCCAGTAAGAATACCAGGATTTTGCCTCAACTGATGACGCACTTAAGCAACCATTCCGAGGGCAGCTTTGCCCACAGATTTGATAGTGAAGGCAGAAAAGAGATAAGGTAGCATAGCTCCAAGTAACAATCCAGAAAATATGATCGGCTCAGTCATAGAAATAACAGCTCTAAATTAAAGACCTGCATTGTGGATGAAACCACCATACAAAGCCAAAGAAACCAAAGCTGCAGAACCAATCGCAAAACCTTTACCGATAGCTGCAGTCGTGTTACCAGCTGCATCCAATGCATCAGTTCTTGCCCTTACTTCTTATCCGAGTCCACTCATCTCAGCAATACCTCCCGCATTGTCTGAGATGGGTCCATAGCCATCGATTGCAAGTGAAAGAGGCAAATTAGCAAGCATACCAAGAGCAGCCAAAGCGATTCCGTAGTATCCAAGCCAAACATTGGCAAAGTAGGCAGTTAAAGCGATGAAGATTGCAGGTATGGCAGTTGAGATATAACCTAAGGCAAGTCCTAAAGTAACATTTGATCCTGCACCTGAGAGACAAGAGTTAGCTAATTCCTTAACGGGAGCGTAAGAGTGAGAGGTCACATATTAGGTGTAGGCAGCAATGATGAGCCCTGAGACAAGACCTACAATTGAGCAGAGGAAAGCATGGATTGGAGTCCTATTGGCGATGATATTTTTATTTCTGAATCTCAGTTCAAATTTTTGAGGTAGAGTGAGGACTGATACAGCATAAATGGCGCCAATGAGTATAATAGTCGATAGTATCAGTTGTAACTTCAGAGTAGATTCGATTTTTTATTATTTCTCTACCTTAGTGCAGATAGCAACAATACTCACAATTAAACAAATTATGATACCGAAAGCAATCAGCAGTAGTGGGTAGAATAAATTGCTGAGGTGGAAGTCACACCCTGTACCAACCAAAGTGTTACAAGATATAACCAAAGCAGCACAGGTACTCTCTGCGAATGAACCGAATAAATCTGCACTCATTCCTGCCACATCTCCGACGTTGTCGCCCACGTTATCAGCGATAGTCGCTGGGTTGTAAGGACTGTCTTCGTTGAGTCCTGCCTCTATTTTACCCACCATATCTGCGCCGATATCGGCAGCTTTGGTGTAAATACCACCTCCTACTCTACCAAACAATGCCACAAATGAGCCTCCTAAGCCATATCCTGCGATAGCTTCGAATAATTTTTGATAAGTATTCGAATCGCTGCTTGAGTCAGGAAGACCCAATATTCTTTTATAGAGAACAATCAGAACAAGCAGTACTAGAAGTCCAAGCGAAACAATAGCGAATCCCATAGCACATCCAGCTCTGTAAGCAGTATGAAAAGCATCAGAGAGTGAATCTTTTGCGCAGTATGTGACTCGATAATTGGTGCGTGTAGCGATGACCATGCCTATTGTACCGCAAACCATAGAGATGAGTGCTCCGATCAAGAATGCGACTGCAGTCCACCATTGAAAATCAGTGACCAAACCGATAACAATGAACATGATGGCGATGAAGATGAGGCATATGGCATACTCTTCTTTGATAAAGGATTTGGCTCCAGCTGAAATTTTATGTCCCAAGTCAAGCAGAAGTCTTTTTTGTTCTGAAGTGATAGTTGATTTTGAGTATTTGCTACTATAGTCGGAATATTCTTGGAAACTGATTTTTTCAACATGGTAGATGTGAACAACGGCCCATACCAAGCCTACTAGGCAGCAAGCAGTGATAATAAGGACCTAGACTGGGTAGCTTAGTATCGACTGGCAGGAGTTGCCTGTTACCGATTGAAAATGTTGGAAACGATCGTTAATTCTCCACATTAACTATTAATAAATTTTAATTTCAGTATGATTTAATTGCGACCTGCTTTTGTAAAGGACAGCAACGTTAGATCAAAGACCCTTTAGAAATACTTTTTAGTGTTATTTGAAGGTCGATTAAAATGATTGAGATGAAAATTCTTGATAACCAAAAAAAATTGATTCTTCTAAAAAACATATAGCTAATTGTCTTACTTGACAGTGTTTTAATGAGAAATAGAGAGTGATAGTTTAGCTAACATGAAACATATCTCTAACACTACCAGTGAGCTAAAATAAAGAAAAATCTTCTACTTTTATCTTTAAACAGATGGGTATTGTATTGCTCACAAGGTGACTATCACAAAAGTAAAAAGAAATTGAATTTTAAAGACTATTAGAAACATATGGGTTATGTGATCTTTAATAATTTATAATGTACCGAAACACCTACCTTGAAATGTACAAAACTGCATCAGCAGCAGATTCATCCATCACTTTCATGTTCGCTCATTTCACACAAATCTACAATACACTTGGCTGCGTCCTCCAAGATTTAGAGTACCAAATGGGCAAACTACTTCTACAGCAACAAACCCCACCCAATCACAAACTCAAATAATCATATGAGCACTGCCCTCGCCCTAAATAAAAATCCAAGGATAAATAAATCATCAAAATCGAAGAGTCCCAAGCCGAAGTCGCACCTCTTGTTGTCAGGGAAAATAATCAATTTGAAATGCAGATAAATCACTCTAAGCCAAGAAACACTCAAGAGAATAAAGAGAAAGCTTACTCAAAACAATAGCAGTCAGAAACTAGAATAATGGAGAAGAATACAGAGACAAAACAGTTCAACCCACGAGAAAAAACATAGGAAAGAGTACAAAATTATACTATATAAACCACCAGGAAGAAAATAGATAATCCAATGCCAACTGACAGCTTTGATTCTTTTTTCAACCCGAAGAAACCCTTTAAAGTGTAGATGAGCTAAAAATAACCACAAAATTATCACTTGGCTCGGAATCCAAAAGCTCCTGAGTAAATATCGAACCGTGTGATCGAAAACACGTACGATGACTTTCTGGATCGTTTTTTTAAAGAAGACAAAAGCAAGAAGAGAAATTGAAATGATATATACAAAGTTTTACTTTAGCATTTAATAACTTTCCAAGTTTGCTAAAAAAATCATCTTCTCCAAATGATTTGCTTCGGAAACTTGATTTAAGACTCTTTTGTCCTCTGTCCTTTAGTTCTTGAAAAATAAACGATAACAAATGATTTCTCGATGATTCTGCATTAATTGATTGAGGAGGGAGGAGTAAGTGACAGAGCGAGGTTTGTTGCACTAAGATTTAGCAAAGCTGGCATTTTCAGTTGAATTTTAGTAACTTTACTCTCAGGGTCTTTTTGTCAAGTCATAAGAGTAGAGGAAGCATAAAATTTAGAGAATGTAATAGAAATTATCAAGGCAGGCTTGAATCTGACCAAAAGAGCCATAAGGAACCAATTCCAAGTATTTTAAAACAAAGCAGTAAAAGCAAAAAAATAACTGTTAAAGTAGCGAAGCCTGTAACCCAAGCTAAGAGCTACCGCCAAAAGAACAAGAAGGGTGATAAATGAGGGAAAAAATAATGTGAAGTTAATAAAATATTCAAAGGTATGTAAAGTGTGCGTTAAAGTACTGAGTTCAAAAAGCTTAACTGGGTGATGCATCACCGAAAACAAGGACACCCTACCAAACGTTGGGGACATACAAGCGTTCTTCATGATGGTCGCCTTGTCATCTTTGGAGGAAACCACAAGGGAATAACTCGAGAGGGAGTCTTCAAAGTGGACTGTTAGACATTAAAAGGAGACGAATTAAGTTTGACGGTGCAACCCTAAATGCGTGAGAGTCACTCTTGCACACTCTATCACGACTGCCTATACATATACGGAGGGTGTATCAACTAAAAGGTACTTTTTTTTCAACACTACCGAACAGAGGTAGCTTTTTCCCAGTCTTTTCTTTATCTAGATCACAAGCGACCTTCTGCAGGTCAAATTAACAGGTCCAAACCCTTCTTGGCGCAAACTTGAACAAAGGAATCCTATTCCTCCTAGAGAAAGTCATGTGGCTGTCTTAATTCAAAAAAAATTTATGCTGGTCTATGGAGGTTTAACTCCTCAAGATATCATTCTCGACGAGTTTTGGATATTAGATCTTTAGGCAGTAACTTGGTACCGAGTCCAAGAAATCAGAGGTCAGTTTTAAGCTAGGATTGGCGCTAATATGACTCCTTTTGGCAACTAAATCCTTTCTTTTGGAGGTTAATGGGGCGATGACTTCAATTCTCATTATTCCAATGACATATTCAAATTGAAATTCGAAGGGGATATCAAGATCTAGTCCATTCCAGCACTCTCCATCTTAAAATTGTAGATAATGGGTCGTCGGCCGAATCCAAGGACAGGTCATTCAAGTGTAGATTACAAACAAAAAATGTTGATAGTGATTGGAGGTGAGGGTCTCAAAAGCAGCGGAGAAAAAGTTTTGTTCAATGATATCTGGGCATTCGATATAAGATCGAACAATTGGATTGAATTAGTGGTTGAAAACAGAGCATCTTTCCGACCTAGAGCTAATTTTACAGCAAATATCTACAAGAATACAATCTACATTTTTGGAGGTTTTGTTAATCTCCACAATTACGCATGTACTGACTAACTTACAACTCTCACCCTCTCTGAAAACAAGCATTCGCATAGGCAGTAGAATGAACACAGGACAACTCCTCAACTCGAGCCACAGAATGGAAATGTTCCTCACTATTGCTCCCAATGCAAATTTTAGTTTGTACCTCACTAGCGACCACTTATCAACAATTTATAACAGAGTATTCCCAACAATAATTTTTTGGTATCTTCCACTCAGAACATCATACATGCTGCGAGATCAATCGATTCGCCTTTTGAGGGCTTTGGACTTGTGCTACAGGCACTTAGTTCTTTGGTACCTCAACAACGCAAATAAATCTATATAGATTTGATCACTTAAAAATTACCCTTACAGCATCAGTAAATTGCTGAGTTTTTTGAAAAGCCATATCTTAAAATCAATGTCAAAGGACTCACTCTGACCAAAGATGAACTGCAGAGAGTTGTTTACTCGTACAAATGCGAGCTAAACGATTAAGGTTTTGATCTAAAAAATGGACTTTTTAGATTGGGAAAGGAAGTGTTGATATGCCAGTTATTTGAGGATGGAATGTTACACGCCTATTTATTGACAGGTGAAGGTATCTTTCGCTCTGTTTTGCATCTGCAAACCATAGTTTATGAGGTTGAATGCAAAGAGAACAAGCTGGTTGGTGAGTATCTAAATCATTATAAAATCAATCTGGAGGATATGGAACCTTTTAATCTACGCATTAATGTTGGATCTCTCACATAAGAAAAGAATAAGACTTTATAGTTAAAAATAAGTTAAAAAGATTTTATTTGGAAAAAATTAGAAAAAGTCTTTATGTTTCGAGAGTTCATCCGAGAATACTTTCTCAGCTAAAAAAATACTACACTTAAAGTCAACGGAGAAAATATCTAACTCATCGCTTATGAAGTACTTTACTTTTTATAAAGAATTAAGTAAGGAACCAAAGTAAACAGCTCTAGCAGTAGCCATCGACCAAACACTTCTCCAAAGTCCATTTATTCGTGTCTTAACACGAAGAAATCATAGAGCCAGCAACTGCCTTTGTGAAACTCTACGCTTTGGGGCGAAAAGTGGGCGTTTACAAAAAATATCCATTCATTTCAGGATTCCTCTAGCTGAGCGATATTTCAAATCTAAACTTCGCGCGAACCAAGTGTGTGAACTGGTAAATTTAGGCCGTTTTGAAAGAATAGATATAGTCTTGGCTGTAGGAGTGTAATAAGAGAAAAAGTCAGGTTGGAGTGAGCTAACTTTAGCGTTAAGCTTTGAATTGATATCTAACATTCACCTCCATTGATTCAATCATAATCTGTTTAGTAGAATGAGATGTTTGTTTACGAAAATGACAACAAATATATTTATTGTGTGCACAAGATAATGACTTAATTTATTACATTATAAATTATCTACATGAGAGCACTCAAACTACTCCTCATTTCTTGCATACTTGCCCAAGCTTTCGCTTTCCCCTTCACCACCCAAGAAATCTCTGAGAAGGTTGTCTCCTTTGTTGATCTTGTTCTACAAAAGAACAACAATTTAGGAAATGACTCATGCACAAAAAGTTGCTGTGCATCATTACCATCCCGACCTGCCATGACCTACTACTATTATCAGAACACTGGACGTTTTAGAGGAGGATCTGGTGCCTATGCTGTTGATACTCATGGATACTCAGGACAAGGCTAAGGTTACAACAACCCTTCAAAACAATGTGTTGTGAATACTGGACCACTTCCTGCCACCACATATAAGTTAGGATATTGTGTGAATGTGATGCACGATACCGTTCAAAGACCATGTGCATTTTACCTCTAACCTCAAAAACCTGCTGAGATGTGTGGTAGAAGTGCCTTTTTCATCCATGGATGCGCTTGCTGCACTCCAGGTGATGATACTAATCCTCCTTCTGCTGGATGCTCAGCTGGTTGCATTGTATTGAGTTATGCGAACAGACTAAAATTGAGAGTTGGTGATAATTTGATCGTTGAGCATTTCGAACCCAAGTTGGAAGAGTTGGTCCAACAATGATTGAGCAATCAATAGATAAAAGTATTTGTTTATCAAATTTTATAAATGTCCTTATGGATTTGTTTATAATTTATGGATAGGAAAACCATACTTGGTTGCAATATCATCGTCCTCATAGTCTCCATCATACAGATTATAGGTAAAACTCACTACATCAAGCTGGAGCTCTTGCCATACGACTTGGCAATGACATCACTACTTCCACCAATAACCAACTCTACTCTATCGTCTACACACCATAAGCCAACTTTTATGTTGCAGCTGGAGTGCTCTCCCTGTTGTTGAGTGGATATGCTATTTTTGTCAACTTGAACAACAGCATCAATGCGACTATGACGAATTCTGTCTTTTTTTCGACGATGACTGTGCTTTGTTTTCAGTTCGCAATGGCAATCTACAGTTCGATAACTGCCAATGTGATGAGCCAGAGTGCTAATAGTTTTTCTGATTTTCCCAAAAATCGTAAAGATAGATCAATACAGAATGCAGTTGTATCACAGTAAATAACATATTCATCGCAGTCGCCATTATCACGTGGGTTATGAGTCTGCCTGCTAGCTTGCTATAGCTAAACAGCCGTTGGTAGGACTGCAATAAACTGGTAGTGTAATAGTAGCCACCTGCTATCTAAGCACCTGAGGTCAATGTGGGCAACAGTATCCGTGATTCTCTGCGTTGAAGTTTATAAAATATCTTTTGTATCATCTAGATAGTTCGATTTGATGGCTGTATGTGATTTGGGTGGATTTCGAATGAGAGGACAAACACTATAATATAGAATTTCTATGCCTCACAAATACACAGATTATAGTCTAGGCGTACGATTGCGAGTTATAACGGGCAATCTGATTACTCCCTTTGCCCACCATGATCAGCTGTATTACTCCGATCAACTTCGGAACATGTTGATATCGGTGTTTAAGTTCAAAGATTACGAGGTCAGTGTGGAGTTGATGGAGATACTAGCTTTTGGGAAGAACAAATATAAAAATTTACAGTTGGAAGAACTGGTAAGAAATATTGTATGTAGATTAGCTACCTTTTAGAGAAATATGTCGGAGAGAAAGGTATATTGAAATACTCCAAAACCAAGAAATACAGTTATGAACAAGAAAAACTCATGGTTAGAGATGAATTTGTGGAGACAATCAATTTAGGACTCAATTTCATTGAAGAGAGGGATTTACATTCCGATAAAAATGAATTCGGAAAATTGTTTGATTAGATCGCAAATTATCCGCTCCAAACCATCACGCACAAAGAATATTTCCAATTCTTAAAGGAGTACTTAGGAAGTGAGAGTCCTATGGCTGTCAATCCAACAGAACACGCGATCGAACTATAAAGCGAGGAAATAATACCCGAATAATTAAACTCCTAAATAACTTAACAACCGAAAACCGAGGTAAATACAGACAAAGTTGTGATATCCTCTAATGTGCATCGAAGTGGTTTGTAATAGTTGCGGGATCTGCTGGTATCCGAGATCAGATATAAGTGCAGTCAGTTGGATAGTGATATGGATCAGAAATTGACGAGATAATAGACTTTTGCATTTTTCTATCAGATACTCCTACTTGAGAGGCATTCGATCGAATTCATCCTTGACAAGTACTTCAACTTCGTACATAAAAAAACTGTCAACTTTGCAGAAATAGTGGAAGTAATCGGAGAGGTGCATTTTAGGGAGATACTTACCACCATGATCAAACAAGAGACAAATATCGAAAATACTAATAAAATACTTATGGACAATTCATACTTTAAGAAGAAAGTTGTTGAGGCTTGCTTCTTCTTCAAAAAAAAGCCAACCCATGCACTTCTCGATCGAGTGTTTAGGGAGCTAGTTACAAAATCACAGCTGGCAGCTTTGAATATTATTTGTTTGTAAGATTTTAGGGCCTATATTCTTGCTTTTTTATGTAATCGAAGACTAATCTTTCGTCATTATTCAAAAAAACAGACTATAGCAGCTAATGTGCCTTTGAGTATTGCAGAAGTATCTAACTCTAAATTCGAAGAAGATTCTGAGTATAGCGAGATGCGTCCTAGATAATTCGAGTTGTAGATAAACTAATCCAAAATATAGGGTAAATCCATCGATCATCGATTGTAGAATTAAAGTAAATATTCAGCCAAAAAAATGAGTGGGCTGAGTATTGTAAATCGAGAAAACTCAGGAATCACTCCCTTCAGTTAAAACAGAAATCCATTTGAGGTCAGTATCAAATAAATCGAATCTGGAGATCAATAAAACAAGGAAGTTAAAACTTTTATTAACTACATGCTCACTCCCTAAAAAAACAAATAACCGCCTTAATTCATCAGCATAGAGAGGGAATCACTTTAGAAAGAGGAGGATCTAGAACTGAAGTACGAAAAAGTAGAGCTGAAGGAAGAATTGTGGAATGGACTCGATTTAAGATTTAGAAAGTACGCCAGCAATCATGAGAAGTTGGGCAGAGATGAAGCTGCAGAATTCATGCGCAATGAGTTAAAGTATACGAATAAGTTCCACGATTTCGATAAAAAACTACTAGCGTTTTTCAGCAACAGAAAAGACGCTCCTTTCCAGGCATTTTTGAGCTATACGGTGCATTTATTAGGGTAGTAAGGACTATTTGATTTCAATAGGAGTCAGATCAAGGGAAAGTTTACGTTGAATGAGTAGTAGCTGTGTGAGATAATAAAGAGAGCGTATGGTCAGCTAAATAATTTATCAGATGAGATGTGTTTGGCGTTGGCGAGGAAGTTGATAAAATAGAGAGGTAAAGGTAAATTCACGTACAGCAACTGGCTGCAGGTGGTTAAAAATAAACTGTCTGTTTATTGATTTATATTTATATCATTCACAAACCAATTCAATCTGAATAGTAAATAACAACTATCAGATACGAGGGTTGTTTATTCGATTGTAAAAATTATATTTTTATTTTCTCGGTTTGTCTGTAATTCATCTTTCCATACAAAGATTGCTCAATTAAAATCAATACTCGTTTTCGCAAATACAAGGAGCATTCATATTTAAATAAAACGAAATAGCAATAAGTTCCATGACTTATATTAATACCAATTAGAAGAATGAACAGTTTTACCTTCTAGGGACTCTTCAAAACCACCTACAAAGGCATACCTGACACTTAAAATCTCCCATCCTCCACCACCATGACACGCTCTTATTATCTCTTCTCTATATTCATACAAAGCATAATTCTCCTATTTTTCATCCTCTTTTTCATTCTCTCCATCTACCGAGTGCTTAAAAAGATAAAGAATCAGAATTTCGGAGAAGTACCTGAGTAGTAGAAGAAGCAACAAAGTGAGGGAGATAAAGAGGAGAGCGAGATGAAAAATTAGCAATAGGAGTAAGATGGTAACAAGTAGAAAGAAAATGAACAAAATCTAATCTACAAATTTGATGAGTAAGAAGACTAATAATAAAAGAAAAAGTAAGAAAATGTATCAGAAGATTTTAAGGAGAAAGAAGATGATTTGAAAAAGGAAGAGGAACAAGGCAAAGAAGAGAATACAGAAGACGACTTTAATGACTATCACGACGCTAATTAGTAGCTTTTCATCGACTTGGATTAAAAGTTACTCTTCTTCTCACCTTTTCTCATTGGCTTCGTGATCACCAACAATCTCTTCTAGGCAGATTACTTGGTCCTATCTAGCTTGATTCTGATGTTCATTACCTTCTTCCTGATCAATATCAAGGGATATTTGAGTCAGGTGAGGCTAGCTCCGATGATATTCATGGTCTTCGCTTTGGTGCCCTACATTTCATTTTTCAAGGGAGATCACAACCTCAGCAAATGATATTTATGATGTTCTGTTTATAATATTGTCAATCAAGTTAGATATCAAACTGATCAGTTCGAATTAACTAAAGTTGGGAAGTCATTCTATTGTACGCTAGGCTTGTTACCTGCTTTATTCTTATGTCTTTTCTGGGGGTGACCATTTCCATTCGCCTTGCCATTAATTTTTTTCTTAATCGATTCTATTTCTAGTAATTCCTATTCTTAGTCTGAACTCTAGAGTGCTTTTCTGATGAACACTTCAGGTGGAGATGTGAGAGAGTACCTCACTTTTCCGATAGTAGTTTTCTTTTTGGCATGTTCAAACTTCAATTTGCGTATCCTATCGACACCGAATTTGATATCTTCGAGTAGACTTGCGTGTTTGAAGTCGGCGTGTGGGTTGATTTTTTTGATGAGTGCTTCCAAAAATTGTAAATTCTATGAAAAGATGGTGAGGTTTATATACTGATTTTAATCGTATCTCTTGGAAATCTAAAACTTGACCTTCCTAAATTCAAAAATACTTCTTTCTGTTCAAGGATGTTCTCAATCTATCGGATAACTAGATGATCATTCAGATTAATTTTCATCGTTGCGTGCTCAATAATCTTTACTTGTTTGCCGTTCACAACGCGGGCCAAACCAGTGTCTACTAAAGCCTGAATTAAACACAAAAAACATCCATAATTAGATCGTAGTTGCCGCTGATAGATGCAACAGTATTCTCCTCAACGATTACATTAAGTGGAAGTGTAAGATCGCTCTGCATCTTCTTGAAGAGGTAGGTGTTGTGGCAAAGATTCTCCCGCTTTAGTAGCTTTTTTAGCTGCATAGATTAGGTGTTACATACTAGAGCATTTTATAGTAGGTATCCTCTTAATCTTAAGGGTAATTCATCTATTATTATAAACTGAAAATAACAATTAGCTTCCTGTAAAAAAATGAATGAACATAAAACATACAAAGCCTGAACCCAAATCACAATCGCTTCTTGACATCGATTTAAGCTCAATTTTATTAGCAATAAACTAGTTATAAATTACAATAATAATTGATGATATAATCACTTGTCGACTACGTACTCGAACGCGCTCACAAAGATTACGGAGAGTTTGCACCGAGAGATAACAATGATCCTAATACTGCCATATACAATCATAGAAAATTACTCGCTTATCTCTTTCAAGAAGATGAAAATGCTCAAACGTATATCTCTTATAAGCAAGTACTTCCGAACAAAAACTCCAAATAAGGATTTCTGACTTGAAGCTGGAAGAGATACCGGGTCAATTGAACTATTTTTCATAAAAAATCCATGCATAGCTGAGCAAGTAAGTTGAGTCCAATGTAGGAAACATCTCATTTTGGATGGCGATTTGTATCGAGTTGAGAACGAGTGGTTACGAAAGAAATTGCCCGACTTCTACAACTATTATTTTATCAAATTTGCCTACGCTAACTCCTACACGCGCATGCACGAAATCTTCCTATCATAAATCGAAAACATGGCAAAGGAAAAAGACACCTACTACATTATAAAAAAGACTATCGAAGCGAGATAGTCTTGTCTGCATAATTTGAGAAAACTTATAGTGGGATTGAAATAATTGGAAATCGAGGAAAGTTTGCATACGATCAAGGAAGAAAAAGAAGCCAAGCGCAAAGCGAAGGTTGCGAAAGAACATCGGGAGTACAAACAGAAGGAGAGAGCATAGTAGGGCGGTAAAAGTTGGAAAAATCAACTGTAAGTTGTATTTTAGAATATCAACCATTTCAGAAAACTGACTGCCTATGTAGTATAACTCATAAAAATGTGGAAAAATTCAATCTATAATCTGAGCGATGACCCGCGAAGATTCCGATAAAGAGTCATCTTCTATCACAATGATGCGAACTATTTGCTTAAAATGTTGTTTGATGGAAATTTCATCAGAGACAGCATATTGCAGAAGCACCTGACTTTTAGCAAACACTTCGATCCATTTCTATTGAAACCTGCTATGAAACTATAAAAAAAAAGCCATAGGACCTAAAACGAAGATATTTTTTTAGAACTCATCAAACCTAATGAACTTGATATGGACAAAATTACTAAAGCTTTGGTCATATTAGCAGAATAGTAATACGATGAGGACCAGCAGAGCAGATTTATCAATGAGAGGAAAAATTTTGGAGAACTTGAACATCGTAAACAGTTTATAGAGAGAAGGAGAGATACTCTCGGAATTAGAAAGAATTAATCCTAAAAGGTGTTACCGGGCAAACCATTTACTTCCAAAGACTCTAGACTCTAAAAAATAAACTAAAAATATGAAAAGTAAGACATTTTTACTAATGACAAGAGAGCTGGAAACACTGAGAAGGAACTGCAGTAAATCAAAGCGTAGAAGGAGTAGATGGACAAAAAATCAAGAGTGGAGACTTCACTCAGTAGATTGAAACAGATGAGATCAGTCGATCTTAAAAAAATATCGCCCTATTTAAGTAGAAACTAACGCATCGAAAAGGCTCAGAAGGTGATAGAGTTGTAACACAAATTTAGAGTTGCCCAGTCGTAGTACATGGAGTCCGTAAAAAAGAAGAAGTAGTAGGAGATGAAGAGCAAGATAAAGAATGCAATCGACACCAGTAAGGAAAGTTTCAATACTAAAATATTTAATCGCTATATTGAGGAAAATCTCAAACTGATGGACTAGGCAACCAAAAAATCATTTCTTTACAAAAATCAAACACAAGTCACACAACAGAGGATATCTTCCACTCTCAACTACAATAAAGTACCTTTTCATCAGAGAAAAGAGGCCTAGTATTAAAGAAATTTGGAGAAATACTACCCCAAAGAACAAATTAAAGGATCACCCCTCAAAAAACAGGTGAGCCAATCTGCGACCAAAGGAACTAAAGCTGTGATTGAGATCACCAACAAAGGAGTGAGGGTAAATTAAAAAATAATCGAGTTTGAACTTACCAACAGGAAGGGTAAGAATGTTGGGCAAATACTAAATGATAGAGAGAAATAAATTAACAAATAGATGACTAGCAGCAAGTATGAGCCTCAGAAAGAAGGATATGTAAACTAGTCGAGGGCAGAAAAAGGAGAGATCAATCTCTTCGATACTGAAAAACACACTTAAGTACTGATTATCAGGCAGTAGCCTTAGAAACTATAGGAAATAAAGCAGTTCCTGTATGCAAAGATAAAGGAAGAATTAATTGAATAGATGAAAAAGAATGCCGAAAACAAAGAAATAGAGTTGAATAATATGATCGAAGAATAGAAGCGAAAAAAACTCCAAGAAATCATCGAGTAAAGGCGAATAGAGTAGGAGAGGAGAAGACAGCAGTAAGAAATGTAGAGAGAAATGTAGAGATTGGCAAAACTATAAAGAGACCGTAAGAAACTCAGTTTTGAGATAAGAGTATAACCCATTCAATACGCAGAGTAAAATGTTGACACCTTCTTCACTAAAATATTCTCCATCGACGAAAATACTTATCATAGACTATTTACTGAGAAAAAAATAGAAAACCTCAAGGAACATATCACTTCCCAGTTCTACTACTTCTTCCTGATTGGCTACCATTAAAACGAAGAAGTTGCATTCTGTATAGTACATTATGAATGGCAGTATGATCTCCATAGGAAATTGGTAATTGACTATCTGGCTCTCAAACAGAGCCACCTGTATATTAGCAGTCTCTATCGATTTTCAGAGTATATGTGGACTCACGACCCTTGCTAATAGTTGGAAATGGTGATGTTCAAAAATTCCGAAAACAGTTAGGGTTTAAAAATATTATAGGATGTAGAAGATTACACTCAAAAAACTGGGCAGATATTTGAAAAGCAAATTTATTCGAATGTGGCGTAGGTGAGACTGGTGTGGATGCGGCCACAAATTCACTCCTCGTTGGTTTTTCCCTACAAAAACTACCGCTTTAGTAAACTGCTGAACTTTAAATCTGAACTGCTTTCTGCCAGCATTTCGCTAAGCGCGAGACACACTCCCAAAATCGATATGACTCTATAGATTTATACCGACTATATTTTCTTATTAGAGGAGTTGTTTAGATGTTACTTGACTCCCTAAGAAGTTGTTTAGTTGCGGGAAAGCTCTAACAACATCAGGCGATTGAAAGACATTTTTAGAATAGTACTTGATTTGGAGAAGACTAACCCAGTTGTAGATTAGTTAACAGTTGTTGAGGGAGTCAACCTCGATGATTTGTATTCTAAACTCAAGTAAAAGAAAATGGCCCCATACGATAAATATTATTGGCATCACTTCTACGATAGAGTGCAAGCCAACAGACTCCTCTTATCAATGCTTTAGATGAGGCCTGAAGTCAATTACGGTATGCAATCGTGTTATTTGATGGACCGTCGCTTTCTGCGTATAAACTGCAAACAAAAACTGTTGATTCTTCGCTCTTCAATATACCCTTAACAAAACATTTATGTTTTGGACACTCATATCCCAAAGATAAAGATGTTTCTGACTGATAGTGAACACTACAAATTGATGAGAATGTAGCTTTTCATTTTCTTGAACCTCATCTTCAACAACATCGTAGAGGATACGTAGAAGTTTATCAATTGCATTTGGGTACCACAATTTACCATTTGTGATGGTTAGCAGGGAAAAGAAGTGAAAAGGATCACCGATTTCAGTATAAGTATGAAGAAAAGTTTCTTCCTTTCAGAATAGATTTACTTTGCAAATCACGAGTACATAAAACATGGAGTGAGTCTTCTGCCTAAGGGTGCAGATCTCATCTTCCGCTAGTCTATCATCATTGGTTTTTTGCACAGTGAGATCGAAAAAGCCTCAACGGGCATGCCTATCTATGCGAAGCTGATAGATAAAAACGAGATGTTCTCTGAATGATAATAATTGAATAATTTTATTATAGAATTTATGAGTGCTTTCAAGTCTCTCGAAAATACAAAGAGCAGAATTACTTAGGAAGAAATATAAGAAATATCACAACCTCCTGCTTAACTCTTCCAGAGCGGCTTTGAATAAAGATACTGGCTTAGAAATCACGGCAAAGAAGAATTTATTAATTTTACTGACAAAGCCCTCCTCGAACTAAGGAAGTACTTTGAGTCTCTCGACTAAACAGGTACAGGATCGATCGGAGTGTAGCAGTTAGAAGACCCCTTCATCGCTTTTGGATTAAGCTAGAACAGATAGTAGGTGGCATAGCTGATAAAAAGTAACTGTCATCTTAAATAGCTGTTGATTTGGACGGTTCTGGCACGATTGAGTTTAACGAGTTTTTGGAAATAATGAGCAATATAAAACGTGGCAAATCGAACTAGAATTCTAAGAGTTCTGCAATCGTCGATTTCTTCAAAAGTAGTTTACTGTCTATAAAGAGCTGAGTACAGGTGAGTTGTAAGAATTCGATAAGTCAATGAACTTTAGAATGAATGTAAGTCAATTCAGACGCAAGCGGCTGCTCGAATCGATTATGAGTGGTGACAAAGACAAGAAGGAGCGTGGGGCGAAGATCATGCAGAATTTTAAAAAACAAGTGATAGCAAACAACAGCCTCAAATAGATTTTGACTTAGTCGAAGAAGAGTAGTATTTTTATCAATGGTTTTGATGTGCGTGGCAAAAAAATGCATAAATGATCTTTTACTAAACTGTTATTGTTTTGATAATGTAATGATAGCCTAATAGACATAAATCAACAGTCACAATACATTGCCCATCCACAACTATAAAAACACCATCGAAGAAACAGTCAAAAGGAATACTGTCACTCTCATCTGTGGAGAAACTGGAAGTGGTAAAACCACCCAATTGCCTCAATTTTTGTACCCGCATTTCAATAGGATAATCGTATCGCAACCTAGGAGGATCAGTGCCATCACACTCGCAGAAAGAGTGGCTTTTGAGATGGGATATGAAATTGGAAAAGAGATAGGCTACAATGTGCGTTTTTAGTAGAAGAGGTCAGCGCAAACAAAGGTTGTTTTTGCGACTGATGGTATGGCGATCAGATAGCTAATGATCGGCACTTCCTATGATTTATTTGTTTTGGATGAGGCACATGAAAGAAGTATCAATACTGATGTTCTGATGGCCATTTTGAAGAGGAAGCTAAACTCAAGACAAAAAGGAGAAAAAATATTTAAACTGGTCATCATGTCAGCTACTATTGAAGCTTGCAAATTTATGAAGTTTTTCAACACGGATTCACTCATCAATATTGAAGGCAGGTCTTATGAGACATAAATGTTTAATCTTCTATAACCAGTAGAGAGTTATTATGAGGCAGTTTTTAACGCTATTCTACAAATCCACTTTACTGAACCTTTGGGAGATGTTCTAGTGTTCCTCACAGGATAAGACTAGATCGTGGGCCTGCAGAAGAGAATATAAAAAACAAATAGAGATTTTAATATTAACAATTTTTAAGTTTTGATGCTGTACTCAGCGTTGCCACATGAGTATCAGCATCATGTATTCGAGAAGAAACAAAATTAGCAAACCCGAAGAGTTATACTCTCTACCAATATCGCTTAGACTAGTGTCACGATCCCTGGAGTCAGATATGTTGTTGACTGTGGATTTATAAAAGTGAGGACCTTTGATAATCATCGCATGCTTGATATGCTAACTGTTATCCCAGTCAGCAGAGCAAATGCTTTGCAGAGGGCTGGTAGAGCAGGTAGAGAAGCAGCTGGAAAATGTTATCAACTCTATCCCAAAAATACTTTTGAGGAACTAAAACAATACAATACGCCTTAAATACTTAGGAGTGAACTGAGTGGACCAATCCTTCAGCTCAAAGCTATAGGCATCTAGAACATCCTCTAACTTTAATTTATGGATAATCCACCCTCATAAACCTTTAAAGAGTGTTTATCGATTCTCAGAGAAATCGGCTGTTTATCGCCTTAGCCATAATAGTCGATTACAGCATATGGAATGGAAGTAAGTAGGCTACCTTTACCTCCTCGCCTTGCTCATCTTCTGTTGCTTTCTCTAGATTTCAAATGCTAGTCGATTATGTTAAGTTTGCTGAGTATCCTTTCAATTGAAAATATGTTTTTATCTTCAGCTGTAGCCTAAAAGGGCAATCGTAAGAGTAATTTGCAGTAGGTATTGACGAGATTTTTGCCAGTTTCAAGTGGAAGCATTAACGTAATAGGCAAAGGTCCAGCAAACAATCGTGTGTTGACTTCTGATCATTTGGCTAAAGTGAATTTATTGCACGAATATATAAGGGCGCAAAACAAAGCATTATTTTGTAAGCAGAATTTTGTAAACAAAAACAATATCAAAAGGGCAGTATTGATAAGAGAACAACTTTAAGAGTATTTGTTGCAGATAGTTAAGGAAAGGCAAAAAAAAGATTTCTTTAAGATTGGATCACAAACTAAAGCACTCTCCACTGAAATTCACAAAGAATCCTTGGACTCCACCTCTATCCAAAATTGGATCAAATGCATGTCAAAGGGATGTATGTACTCCACTGCAAGACTGGCCAAAGATGGGAGATATAAAATCTACCGGTCAGGACAGGAAGCTTTCATCCATCCTTAATCTTTAGTTTTCTACTTACCGCAAAAGCCCCAGCTCATAGTTTTCAGTCAGGTAGTAAGAACAAGTAAGGTTTACTTGAAGGATATTACTCCTCTACCTTAAAACTAAATGTTGACAAAATGATATATAATGATTAGATTGATAAGAATTAGCTATCATATGAGCAAATTAGTACCCTTTGACAAATTTGAAGAAGTTTTCGAACCCTTAGTCGCCAATCAAACCAAAGCGATTGTTCTGTTCACAAGTGAGAAGAACAATGACGGTACCTACTGGTGTCCTGACTGCGAAGCTATCAAACCTTTTTATCCAGCCATCGAGTAGTAGGCCAAGAAGGCAAATTTGCCACTTTTCATATTTGTGGCTGGTGATAGGCCAGCTTGGAAAAATCCTGATAACAAGTTCCGTAAGCACAAGCTGATACAGCTGAAATCAGTGCCAACTCTGGGTCTGTTCGACGGGAAGAAAGTTGTAAACAAGTTGGTGTAATCTTAAATAATGGACGGAAGCCAGCGTGCGATGATTTACGGTTGATGTTCATCTCATCCAATGGATATCTTTTTAATAGATTTTGGTTTGTGACTTGAATTTAAATATAAATATAACTTAATCTTCAAATGACAGCTAAAGCCTAGCAATCGCGAGTAATCGGCAGCTTCACAGTCAGAAAAGCCACCCTACAAGATGTGTAACCTCTCAATCAACTCATTACTGAGGATAACAGGGCTGATCTTAATCTGCTTTTTGACTATCCCAAACTTGTAACGTTGTTCGAAAGGTAATACCTTGTACATTTAGATCGTACATTTCACTAGTAGTAGTTGACTCGGATCAGAGAGTAGTGGCAGGTGCTTCCTTTGACGATGCACCACCTGGTCTTAGAGGAAAGTATGACGACAAGCATTACAATATTTGGTAGGAATGGTTAAGAAAAGCGTTCAATTTATAGGGATTACCCATTCTAAGTACCAATTCGTTATGGATCAACTTCATCTTCATTTCTGATGACTATCTCGACCAGATAGAGACAGTTTCTTAAAGAATATTCCAACAATTATACAGTCTGCAACCTCAGCTCGATGGACTGCTGTTTCTGAGGCGAGGAGAAGTCGAATCTATTGAAGAGATGTAGGCACACTATAGAATACTACATGGCCATTTCTTGTAATTGAACCCAGGCAGTCGATAAGTACTCAAGGGACTCGTTGGCATCAGTATTAATTCAAGACTTTTCTATACTCCAAAATCGCATGTTGTTGAGGATATGTAAATAAGAATGGCCAGATAAGAAGACCATGATGATTTAGCAGAAATCTTTAACAAACAATCAGATGTATTGACCAGTCAGTTTGGAGAGTTCTTCATTGCCGATCTCATCGCCACTCAAAATCTTACGAGAAGAATGACCAAAGGGTCCACTTCAGAAGGAAAAGCTGTTGTGGGACAAGTGGGTGACAAGGCTATCGGTCTGATGAGCATTTCAACTGAAATCGATTACAAATTATTGAACCAGCATTTTGAACTGGGCACTTTCGACAACTTGATAAAATCAGATTTGATAGCAGCTATCAACAACCGTTATGACAAGTTGCTTCATGAGTAGAGATTCAAAAAATACGAGAGTGAATTTCAGGTGAGAAAATTAATATAGCAAGAAAGAGTAAAGTGTTTGAAAATCGGCCAGAGGATAATGCTGCAACAATTCTGTCAGGAGAAAGAGAGTGAGATTAAGTTGTAGCTTGAAAATATAGCCAACAATGATGCTCAAATGAAAGCCTTGGATATTCCAGGGTTTTAAGCTTTACTCAAGAGATGGACTACTGGATTTGATATCTACTATCCTTCAGATTTGTTTAGTAAGTATCCTCAGCACTCACAAGATTTAGAAACTATCATCATGAATTCTTGGGAGTTTTTGATAGAAACATTAGAACTATTTGGTCTGCCCAAAAATTATATGAAGAAAGAAGGACACTGGAAAGATTGGGCCAAAAAGATCATCTAAGACAACATTGCCGCTCAGTTGAGAAGACCCAAGAAGAACACTAAAAAGACAGTGGCAAAAAAAGGAAAAGATAAAAGAGACTAATAAAGCTTAAAACCACCCTAATGGTTTGATACAGCTCCTTTCACTCAAGCCTTCACACGCTTTATCAACTGTGGGGCTTAAATAAGAGCAGTCTTCAGAGAATAGCTCAAGGACAAACTAAAAACAATGATAATGTTGTTCTGTGATGCAGACGGTCAAATGATATAAGAGAAGAGTGTAGATCTGAATAGTTTGGGTAAAAAGATGAATGAACATGGTATTAATGTGAGTCAGCAAATTTCTGAAAATATGAGTAACATTTTATAGGCTTTTGGAGGAATCAGATATGAGGAAAAGGTGGTTAAGATGCAATAAAAATATTAGTAAAAGAAAAATGCGGCTATCAAGAAAGATGCAGATCCAAAATTTATCGACGTCACTCAAAGGTTGGTATCTTATAAAGATTTTGCTGATGCATTGAAAAAAATAGCCCATTTTGATGCAAATCTAGCTCGTATAGGCCATCTCAAGTCACAAAAACTCTAAGCAGAAGTGAAGGAACTAGAGGCAGAGTAAATAAAGTAGAGAAACAAATGGCAGGCAGCCAATGCTCGCGATTTCAACTATGGAAAATTTGCTGATATTGTGACCACTCTTAAACAGGGTTAATTACCAGAGGTTCCTTATAACTCAGCAAATGCAATAGTTATAAACTTATTCTGTATTGATGAGGTGTATGAATCTAGAAGCTTAGACTTCGTAGAATTTGCTTTTTCACTCTTCCCTGACAGAGACTATATGATTATAACTCAACCTTTTACTATTCCTTAGAACTCACTAGTCAAACACTTCATTCAAGTGCCAAGAAAGAAAAATTCAACTTTCTAGCATTGTCTTTATATTTATCACAAAGATTCTCTATTTGCCAAAGAACTTACTGTAAGAAGAGCAAGTTTGTCTGATTTGAATAAAGCAAGACATTTACTATCTGAGGCAGTAAATAAAAAAGAAATAGAAAAAGACATCCAGGATTCAATAACAAATCCATCATCAAAGTACTTGACCTTTGTAGTCAACTGCGGGGGTGAAGTAATCGGATTGTATACGATTTCAAAAACAGTAAATCTAGACTACTATATCTCACACTTCTTCGTGCAAGACCAAATCAGTTTAGATTAACATCCCAGAGATAAACACTCCAAAATTGTGTATTCTTTCATCAATCCTCTTTTTATTAAGAATGTGAGGTTTATTCTAAAGGAAATAATGAGATTGACTAACAAAACTTGTCTTTATTTCGAAGTGCATAATAGAACTTTACTACCTGATATCTTCCATTAATTTACTCCTTTGAGGATGAGAATATTCCCTCATTTCCTTAAGAAAAAGTGGAATTTTACATTCGAAAGATAAGACAGAGAGAGACAACTAGTCAACAAAGGAGGTATTGATCTATAGAGGAATCCTTATGATCAAGAATAGGCTCCTTTCTCTTTGTCCATGGTTACAAAAAAACACCTGAACACTCTCAAAATTTAAAACAATACCCGAATCGTAGTGGTGGGTGCTTCCGACACAGGTATTTCTTTCATTGAGTCTTTACTAATGATTAAAGAGGTTAACTTTACGAATGTGACTTTGCTTAGTCCCGGAGGTATCTTGACAATGCACGTTAAAAGCCAGAAAGATTACTTGAGAGCTGCGAGTACAAGCTATACTTTGTAATAAATCAAAAACTTAATGATAGATGCAAGGACAACAGTTCTAGACGCCAAGATGGTGAAGTTGGATAAAAAATAGAAGAGAATTCTCATAGATAAAAATGCCTACATTCCTTTCGATATACTAGTACTCTGTGTTGGTCTTATAGACACACAGTTACAAAACGCAGGTTTGATTTCATGTGGATTATCGAAATCTCCTTATTACAAGGATAAAAACTATATTGAGGGAGTTTATTCAATTGATGATCCTTACTTATACCAAAGCTTTGCTACTGATTCCAATAATGTGAGGCTGTTGAATAGAAAGAAAAAGCCACAGAATATTACTATTTATGGTCGTACGCCTCACACAATTGCCTTTATTAGTGGATTGATAAACAGAGGTGTATCTCCTTAGAGAATTTATTACGTTTGTCCAGTGTCCAACAGAAGAAGATTGCATGCATTTTAATCAAATGAAGAAAGAATAGAGTATGAATCTCAGATCATTAATGATCCTGATACTTTTGAGGACATAAATGTCGAGAAGATAGTCATTGATCACCTCAGGACAATTGGTGTGCATGTTGAACTTGGGTTTTAATTTTATGAGTTTCAGGGTAATCCTTGTAGTGGAGTCAGGTTTAGAAAGAAAGCTGATGATTTTGAGGAGTTGTAGGAGTTAATCAAAAAGAAAAGAGCTTAAATCCAAAGTAAGCTACAAGAAATGGGAAATAAAGTGACATAGTAAATTTAGTAGGATTCAGACGATGCTGAGGAAAAGATTTCACCTGAAAAAGAGATTGAGTTATTGCAACAAAAGCAATGGCTTTAGCTCATCACTCCCTGCGCCTTCTTCGTAACTTCTGGTCCTATCGACATAGATAGGGAAATCTTCAACATTATCCACTAAAACGGTCTAGTCTACAACGGTAGATTAATTGTGAAGAGCAATTTCCAAACAACATAAAACGAAATCTTTGCTTGCGGTAGGATCTGTGAGTTCAGCCAACGTTACAAAAACTTCTCAATCGGAAAAAGTCTGAGACTTGATCGTTACAATGGCAGAGAGTTAGGTTCAATTTTATGCAAACAAGTGATGGAAATACTCAACCTCGGACACTTGACCAGTGAGAAAAATAGTTAAGAAGAACTTCCTCGTTTGTATATGCCTATTGGTATTGGTAGCTCTTTGTTCGGAGATATGGTGTACTATCACATCAAAAGAACTGATAATTCTCTACCCAAAATAGTGTTAGAGAGAGGAGTTAAAAGCCAAGAGTTGATCTCCAAAAACATCAAAGGATTTAAAGGACATTATATAAAATTTTCGATTGACCCTCACGGAATAATTGAGTATGTTTCTTATTTGGGTAGTGAACAAGTAGTAGTACCTTCTTTAATGTCTTTGGTTGGCCTTTCAATCGAATATTTGAACAAAGTTTGCAAAAGAAATGATAACGGTCTTATTCCAGACATAGTGGAATTCCTCAGTGAGAACTGGGCGATATGTTTATATCACTAACTTTTTAGTGAGTTTAGAAACTTAACTAAGAAGTTGGTTTCTTCTAACCCTGTGGCAGAAAGATTCAACAACCGTGCTGCTGAGAAAGCTTCGGAGGGAGGATACTGCGAGTCAAGTTTCATGAAATCTATTCGGGAGTTGGTTCCAAATGAAATTGTGAGGTAGATTCGAGATGGCACTATCGATTTTATAAAGTAGAATAAAAATCATCTGCCCATTTACTACGTGCCTAAAAAATGATCAGTTAGATATTGGATATTATAATTATGAAAGATAAAGCAACACTTATCAATAATTTATATGTATTGACGAAACGTAACAGGTGAGATTGAGTGTTTCACGGAATGTAACTAATACGATTTGTAATTTAAGTTCTTGCATTATTAACATTCTAACTGCATATATGAACGATTAAAAATAATAACTGTCGGATTCAGAGTCAGAGGATAGAGAAGTCTCACCTTCGCCCAATAGGAAGAAGGAAAAGAAGACCAGTAATAAAAACAAAAAAAATATTGTCATCAACACCGCAGGTATCTCTCTATTGAAATAGATTGCCAGTATCCAGTCGTAGGCAAGGTGGCCAAACATTTCGGATGGAAAAAACAGAAAACATCGGACACATTTGATTGGGATATATGTTGGACTGACAACGCAGTGCAACCTGAAACACTCGTCAAAATGGAACTTCATCAAAAAATCAATCATTTTCCAGGAATGTACAACCTAGCACGCAAAAATTTACTAGGCAGAGGACTCATGCGTATGCGCAAGAAATTTCCAGAAGAATACGATTTCTTCCCCTTGACATGGATGCTACCCGTCTAGTATCACGAACTCAAAGCCTATTTCGATGGCAAAACTAAAGGAAAAGCTCGTACTTTCATAGTTAAACCTTAGTGTCTATCTCAAGGCAAAGGCATCTTCTTGACGCGAAAGTTGGAAGACATAAATCCGAGTTCTCACTGTGTAGTTCAGAGATACATTCATAAACCTTATCTCGTCGATGGACTCAAGTTTGACCTAAGAGTCTATGTGCTAGTAGCCAGTGTTGATCCTTTGACGATATATCTGTACGAAGAAGGTTTGGGTAGATTTGCAACATAATAATATGAAGCACCAACGAAATAAAACATGGATGATGTGTGCATGCATTTGACAAACTACGCTATAAATAAGGACAATCCTAAATTTGTGTTTAATCAGTCTGAGAAAGACATGTCGAAAGGTCACAAAAGATCATTGACTTCTGTTTACGAACTCTTAAAAAACCAGGGAGTGAATGTAGATGAATTAAAAGCAAAGATTAAAGATTGTATCATCAAAACTATGATCTCAGGATTGCCTCATCTGACTAGTACTTACCGTTCTTGTCAGCCTTAGAACTATGCAGCTAACATGTGTTTTGAGTTGCTAGGTTTCGATGTCTTGATAAACGATAAGGCGTAACCTATAATTTTGGAGATCAATCATACTCCAAGTTTTACAACTTTT
>Ga0194117_10001028_pt1 | contig 34115 bp, 30 predicted proteins | sample TA2MahsurfametaG_FD_160579 | JGI IMG/M metagenome (GOLD analysis project Ga0194117, IMG submission 160579) | Freshwater microbial communities from Lake Tanganyika, Tanzania - TA2015009 Mahale N1 surface | ecosystem: Environmental > Aquatic > Freshwater > Lake | place: Tanzania: Lake Tanganyika... | reverse complement strand
CCTCACCAGCCAGGTCGTACTGCGGGGTGGTCATGTCGTGGCGGCGGGCCATGTGGGCCACCGCCAGGGCCAGGCCACCGCTGGCCTGATCGCCGTGGCGCAGCTCGCCGGAGCGGTGCAGCTCGGGTGCCGCAATCTCCTTCACCTGCAGGCAGCTGAGCTCGGCATGCAGGCTCACCACCGCCGTGCAGGGCACCAGCAGCCACACGTTTTCGTCGGTGAGGCAGAGCAGCAATGGGAACTGCCCCGGCCCCTCCACCTTCTCCACGATTACCGCGGGCGTAACGCGGCCGCGCAGCGAAGGCGCCTTCAGGCTCACCAGGGCGCCTTCGCTGGCGAAGCGCAGCGCCAGGGTGAGCTCGTGAGCCAGGGTTTCCTCGGCCTGTTGCTGCAGGATCCGCAGCAGGCGCCGCTCTTCCCGTAGGCGGCCGCGCTGTTTCTCGTAGTCCTCGAAGTCGTCCCAGGCAACCTCCACCGCTTCATCGCTGAGATGGCTGAGCTGCTCGCGCAGTTCGGTGATGCGGGCTTCGTCGTCGGCCAGATCGAGCGTGGCCAGGTAGCGGCCGAAGCTGCGCTCCACCAGCTCGCGGGCTTTGGTGAGGTCGTAGCGCTGCAGCAGGTTGAGCACCATGCCGTAGCTGGGGGTGAACTGGCTCACCAGCGGATCGGCGGGTGCGGTGGCCAGCTGGCCCGCCTCGCGCACCCCCTCGAAACGGCTCTGCACCGTGACCACATAACCCTGGGTATCAAGCCCGCGGCGGCCGGCCCGGCCGGCCATCTGCAGAAACTCACTGCCCATCAGCGGCCGGTGGCCCCGCTCTGTGCGTTTCGACAGCGCCGAAATCACCGTGCTACGCGCCGGCATGTTGATGCCTGCCGCCAGGGTTTCGGTGGCGAACACCACCTTCACGAGCCCCTGCTGGAACAGCTCCTCGATCAGCTCCTTCCAGGCCGGCAGCACCCCGGCGTGGTGGGCGGCAATGCCGCGTAGCAGGGCCTCATCGTGGCCGCCATCGCGCACGGCTTCCGGGGTGGCCGCCACGAAGGCATCCAGGCGAGCGGCGATGCGGGCCTGCTCTTCGGGCGTCACCAGGCACACCTTGCCGAGATCACGCACGGCCTTATCGCAGCCGCGGCGGCTGAAGATGAAATAGATGGCCGGGAGCATCTCCCGCTCCGCCATCTGCGCCACCACAAAGCTCAGCGGCGGCGCCTCCGGCTGGGGCGGCTTCGGGGTTTTCGGACCCTTGCGCTTGCTGCCCTTGGGGGCCCGCCACACCTTGCAGTTGGGGTGCAGGCCCGTGCCCTCATCGTTGAGCAGCGGGTGCAGGCCCTTGGCACTGCAGAAACTGAACTGCAGCGGCACCGGCCGGTAATCGCTCATCACCAAGGTGGTGGGGCCGTGCACCCGCTCGATCCAGTCGGTGAGCTGCCCGGCATTGGCCACCGTGGCCGAGAGGGCCACCAGCTGCACCACCGGCGGGCAGTGAATGATCGATTCCTCCCACACGGTGCCCCGCTGGGAATCATTCATGTAGTGGCACTCGTCGAGCACCACCGCTTCCACGTCTTCGAGCGGATCGTCGCCCTGATCGGCCTCCGCATAGAGCATGTTGCGGAAGATCTCGGTGGTCATCACCACGATCGAGGCCTCACGGTTCACCGTGAGATCGCCCGTCATCAAGCCCACCCGCTCGGCACCGAACTGCTCGCGGAAATCGCGCAGCTTCTGGTTGGAGAGGGCCTTGAGCGGGGTTGTGTAAAACACCTTGCGCCCATGGGCCAAGGCGCGGTGAATGGCGTATTCACCCACCAGGGTTTTGCCCGAGCCGGTGGGGGCGCTCACCACCACCGAATGCCCCTGATTCAGCGCATCGATCGCATCCATCTGGAAGCCATCGAGCGGGAAGGGGAAGAGCTCCCCCAGCGGCGGCACCACTCCGGAGGCGACGCCGGGGAGCGACGCGGCGTCGGAGGCCTGGGTGCTGCTTGCCATTAGCAGATCCTATGGGCACCAGCTCAGCGGCAGGCAGACTGAACCTTCCCCCAGCGCAGCAGCGGCCTTGGTCGAGGTGCACGCCACCGGCGCAGAGAGCTCCTGGCGGGCGCCCCTGGCGAACGATCTCGAGCAACTGCCCGCCGACCGGCGCCGCCAGCCGCGCCACTGGCGGCCAGCTGGTGTAGCTGGCCTGCAAAACACAGCCGCCGGCAGCCCGGCCCTGCTGGATCTGGCCAGCAACGACTACTTAGGGCTGGCCGCCCATCCCGCCCTGGTGGAGGCTGCCAGCCAGGCGATGCGGCATGAGGGCGTGGGCGCCGGTGCATCGCGGCTGGTGAGCGGCGGGCGCAGCGTGCATGCCCAGCTGGAAACCGCCCTGGCCGCCTGGCTGGAGCGCGAGCGGGTGCTGCTCTTCCCCAGCGGCTTTCAAGCCAACCTGGCGGCAGTTCAGGCCCTGGCCGATCGCCACACCCTTGTGCTCGCCGATCGGCTGATCCATCACTCCCTGCTCGTGGGCATTCGCGCCAGCGGTGCGCGGCTGCAGCGCTTCGCCCACAACCAGCTCGATGCGTTGGAGCAGCGCCTGCAGAAGACGCGCCGCGAGCAGCCCCAACGCCGGCTGCTGGTGATCAGCGAAAGCCTGTTCTCGATGGAGGGCACCTCCCCCGATGCGGAGCGGATCAATGCGCTGTGCCAGCGCCACAACGCCGCCCTGCTGCTGGATGAAGCCCATGCCCTGGGTGTGCTGGGCCCCGGCGGCCGCGGCCTTGCCTACGGCCTGCCGGGCGTGAGCCTGATCAGCGGTACCTTCGGCAAAGCCTTCGGCAGCGGCGGTGCCTTTCTGGCGGGCGAGACGCTGGTGGGGGAGTGGTTGCTGCAGCACTCCGGCCCTTACCGCTACACCACGGCCCTGGCCCCGCCCCTGGCGGCAGCGGCGCTCGCGGCCCTAACGCAGATTCAGGAGCAGCCTGAGCGCGCCAACCAACTGCTGGATCGCGCCCATCGCTGGCGCGATCGGTTGGAAGCGGCTGGCTGGCCGCGGCCGCCGGGGAACGGCCCGATCCTGCCGCTGCTGGTGGGCGACAACCAACGCGCCCTGGCCCTGCAGCAGCAGCTGGAGCAGGCCGGGCTGCTCAGCGTGGCGATCCGCCCGCCCACGGTGCCTGCTGGCACGGCGCGCCTGCGGCTGGTGCTGCGCCACGATCTGCCCCCTGGCAGCCTGGAGCGGCTGATCGGCGCCCTCGGATCACCATGAGCCAGGCGGCCTGCACCACCCAGCTGATCGCCGTGCACGGCTGGGCGGGCGATTGCCGCGCCTGGCAACCCTGGGCCGAGCTCGCCGAATCCCGCGGCTGGTACTTCAGCGCCGCGGAACGTGGCTACGGCACCCTGCCGCCCAAGCAACCCAGCTGGGATCCCCAGGCTCAGCAGCGCGTGGTGATCGGCCATTCCATGGGGCCCCATCTGCTGCCGGCTGCGGTGTGGGCCGAGGCCACCAGCGCGGTTTGGCTTGCCAGCTTTGCGGCGTTTGCACCCCCAGGGCGGCAAGGGCGCAGCATTCGCGCGGCCCTGCAGGCCATGGGCCAGCGCATCTCCAGCGGCGACACCACAGCTCAGCTGCGGGATTTCTTCCGGGAAGCGGCCGCGCCCTTCCCGCCCTCGGCCCTACCGCTCGGCCCCCTGGAGCAGGGCATCACAGCCACGGGGCGCGAACGCTTGCTGGAAGATCTGGAGCGGCTTGCCAACAGCGCCGGGCTGCCACCTGGCTACCCAGAAGGGGCAAGGGCCTTGATCGTGGAAGCGGCCGACGACCGCATCGTGCACCCCGCCAGCCGCGCTGCCCTGCGGGCACAGCTGCCCAATGCCCAGGTGTGGAACCTGGAACCGGCGGGCCACTGCCTGCTCGATCCCACGCTGGCCGCACGGGTTGTGGAGTGGATCGCCGATGCGCAGCCCTGATCCAGCCTTCAGCACGCGGGTGGAGCGCTGCTTCAGGGGCGGAGCCGCCACCTACCAGAGCAACGCCAGCCTTCAGGCGGCGGTAGCCGCCCGGTTGGCCCGCCTGGCGCGGCCGCTGGCCTCCGCCTTGCCGCCGGGGCCCCGCGCCGATCTGGGCGCCGGCAGTGGCCTGCTCGCCCGCGCCATCGAAGCCCAGCTGGGCGGGCCCTCGCTGCTGCGCCTCGATGCCTGCGAGGCTCTGCTCGCGCAGGAGTCCAGCCCAGGGCCAGCCCTGCAACGCCTCTGGAACCTCAACGCGGGGTTACCGGAGGAGCTGAAGGGTTCCTCCCTGCTGGCCTCGAGCTTCGCGCTGCAGTGGCTCGAGCAGCCCGCGCAGCAGGTGACCCGCTGGTGCAACGCGCTGCGTCCCGATGGAGCGCTGCTGCTGGCCGTGCCCTGCCGGGGCAGCTTCCGGATCTGGCATCAGGCCGCCGCCGCCGCGGGGGTGCCTTGCACGGCCCTACCCCTGCCGGATGCCGCGGCCTTGCAGCAATGCGCCGCCAGCGCTCTGCAGCTGCACCACAGCCAACTGCTGCGCTTCAGCCGCCCCAACCGGGGCGCCCGGCCGTTCCTGCATCAGATCAAAGCGATCGGCGCCCAGGCCAGCCCCGCCGCTCGTCTGCAACCGGGTGCACTGCGGCAGCTGATCCGCCACTGGCCGGGGCCGGAGCACGCCATCGTGTGGCAGGTGCTGGTGATGGTGGGGCAAAAGCGATGACCAACCGCCTGGTGGTGTGCGGCACCGACACCGAGGTGGGCAAAACCGTGGTGAGCGCCCTGCTGGTGCAGGGGCTCGGGGCCCACTACTGGAAGCCGGTGCAATGCGGCCTCGAAGATGGCGAAGGCGATCGCGACCGAGTGCAGCGCTGGCTCCAGCTGCCGGCCGAGCGAATCATCCCGGAGGCCTACCGGCTGGCGGCGCCGGTGTCCCCCCACTGGGCCAGCGCCCTGGAAAGCGGTGATCAGGAGCAGCCCGGCCCTCCGCTGGATCCCGATCGCCTGCAGCTGCCGCCGCATCAAGGCCCCTTGGTGGTAGAAACCGCGGGTGGCTTGCTGGTGCCCCTTCGCCTCGACCTGCTGCAGATCGAGCAGATCCAGCGCTGGCAGCTACCGGTGCTGCTTGTGGCGCGCAGCGGTTTGGGCACCCTCAATCACACCCTGCTCTCGCTGGAGGCCCTGCGGCAGCGGCAGATCCCGGTGGTGGGGGTGCTGCTCAATGGCCCGGCCCATGCCAACAACCTGAGCACCCTCGAGCAGCTCGGGGGCGTTCCGATGCTGGGCTGCCTCTCACCACTGGCGGCGATCAACGCCGACACATTGCAAGAGCAATGGCAGGAGCTGGAGCTCTCCCATAAGCTCCAGGCATGACACACCCCGGTGCATGAAAGGCTCCCACGTTGCAATCAGCGCCGCCGTTGCCGCCCTCTGCGCCGGCATCCTTGTGCTGTTCACCGACATCGAAGTGTCGATGGTGCGCTGGTTCAGCTGCGGACCCTTCTCCACCCCGGGGGAAGAGCAGAGCGAAGTGTGCAAGCGCAAGCTCTGAAGCGCGCCGGCTGAGATCAGTGCAAGCGGCGCGCCTTGATCGGGCAGTGCCCGCTGATCACGGCCACATTGTTTTCGGCCAGCGCCAGGGGCCAGCCCTGCCGCAGCTGATCGTGGATCTGCTCGATCTGCAGGGCATTCCAGCCCCGCGCTTCAAGCTGCACCCGCACGCTCTGCCACTGGCCTTCCGCGAACACCTCGGTGAGGCTCCAGGCGCGGCCAGCCTGAGGCGGGGCGAGCTGTTCGGGCTGCAGGAAGCGGTTCGACACCTGCGGCTGGCGGTGGGAGGAGCTGTCCATCAGGCCCCGCGATGGTGTTCCCATGCTGGCGGCGATCGGCGCTCCTGTCAGGAGGGCGTCAGGGTCCGGCGAGAATCGCCGCTTCCACATCGGCGCGGCTGAAGCCATAGGGGAAGTGGCGCTCCACCGGCGCCCCAGCGGCGTGCCAGCGGATGCTCAGCTCCTCCACCTCCAGTTCGATCTGGGCGCTCCAGCCCCCCAGCTCCAGATCCCAGAGACAGGAATGGGGCCCGTGCTGCACGGCTCCCAGATCCCTGAGCCACTGTTCAAGGGCCGGTAACGGATGGTTGTACAGCGGCGCCTGAGGGGGCGGCAGGGACGACATCCGCAGCAGGGGAGGGCAGAAGAGTCTGAGCAGTCTGCTCGCCGCCCGGCCACCAGCTGGGCTCCCGCAACAACTCGGTGCCACGGGCCCAGGCCAGGCCCACGCCCAGCACCAGGCTGAACACCACGGCCAGGCCCAGCAGCAGCAGCGCGAACCATTCCCCGCCGGAGAGGGCCCGCCGCACCGGCGCCGGTTGGGGCACGCTCAGCCGCACCGGCCGCCGCAGCGCCGTGGCGGGCTGCAGGCTGCTGTTGTAGGCCTGACGGCGCTCCGGATCACTCAGGATGAGATAGGCCTGCTGCAGTTGGCGGAACGCCTCCTCGGCCTGCTCGGCCGGCAGCTCGGTGGTATCGGGGTGGTAGCGCTTGCTCAGCCGGCGAAACGCCTGGCGCAGCTCCTGCGGCGAGGCGTCCGGGGCGATCTGCAGCAGCTCGTAGTGATTGGCAGCTGCCACCAGCGCGGCACCGGGTGTGGGGGATCCTAGAGAGCAGGAGACAATGCCGCTCGAGGGGATGCCCGCTGCCACACCCGACACCGCCCTCTGGCAGGAGCTGGGCTGGCAGCCGAGCCCAGAGCAGCTGCAACAGCTGCTGCAGCTGCAGGAGGAACTGCGCAGCTGGAACAGCCGCGTGAACCTCACCCGCCTGGTGGAGGGCGACGACTTCTGGATCGCCCAGGTGTTCGACAGCCTCTGGCCGCTGCGGCAGCTGCTGCATGAGCAAGCCCAGGCGCCGCTGCGCTGCATCGATGTGGGCACGGGCGGCGGCTTCCCGGGGCTGGCGGTGGCGATTGCCCTGCCGCAGGCGCAGCTCACCCTGGTGGATTCCGTGGGGCGTAAAACCCAGGCTGTGCAGGCGATGGCCGCGGCCCTGGGCTTGGCGGAACGGGTGCAGCTGCGCTGCGAGCGGGTGGAACTCACCGGCCGCCACGGCCACTGCCGCGGCCAGTTCGATCTGGCCATGGCGCGCGCCGTGGCGGCCGCACCAGTGGTGGCCGAATACCTGGTGCCGCTGCTCAAGCCCGGCGGCCAGGCCCTGCTCTACCGCGGCCAGTGGACGGCGGACGACCAAGGCGACCTGGAGCGCGCCCTGCAGCTGCTGCGCGCTGACATCCAGCGCTGCGAGCAGCGGGAACTGCCCGCCGGCCGCGGCCAGCGCACCGCCCTCTTTGTTGCCGCCAATGCCGCCTGCCCCAAGGGCTACCCACGCGCCGTGGGGATCCCCAGCAAATTCCCGCTCGGGCAGAGCAGCGGCGTGGCTTGAGCCGGGTTCAGTTGTCCATCAGCCGGCGCGTGCTGGCGCCACCCACCCGCTGACGCAGATCCCTCAGCAGCTGCGGGATCTGATCGGCCCAGGGGCTGGCGGCCAGCGCCTGCTTCAGCTCCGCTTCGCTCACGCTCTGATCGAGGGCATCGGCATTGGCCCCGGGGAACCAATGGCTGCCAGCCCCGAGCAGGCCATAGCGGGCTTTGGCATAGCCCTCCAGGCCCCAGGCCTCCACCAGGTTGTGCAGCCAGAGCAGGGTGGGCAGATTGATCTGGCCCGGGGTGTCCTGCCAGGCGGGCAACCCCTGCTGCCAGCTGGATAGCCACGCCTCACCGAGCACCTCGCGGCGCACCTGCTCCAGCCGGGCCACGATCGGAGGCAACAGCTGCGCGGCCTGAGGCAACAGCTGCACCGCCTGCAGATGCAGCTCCAGATCCTCCGGCCGCGCCGCGCCCACGCTGATGGTGTGGATGCCGGGAGCGCTCAAGCAGAAGAGGTCGTTGAACACGATCGGATGCAGCGGCGCGCACAGCTCCCGCAACAGCGGTGAGGGCGTGTGCAAGTGGCCGCCTTTATCGGTGGGGCTGATCACAAACACGCCCATGTCCTGGGCGATGGCCGCCTCGATCGCCGGGTGATTGTCCTGCCGGATGAAATACCAATGCAGGTTCACGTAATCAAAGGCGCCGCTGTTGATCGCTTCCACGATCAACGGCAGGGGGCCATGGGTGGAGAAGCCCACCGAGCCCACGCGGCCCTCCGCCTGCCAGCGCCGCACCACCTCCAGGCAGCCCCCGGGCCGCAGCGTTTGCTCGAGATGCTCGGGCAGGTTGAGGCCATGAATGGCGAGCAAATCCACCCGCGGCACCGCCAGCCGCTCAAAGCTCAGCCGCAGTTCGGCTTCAAAAGCGGCAGGGTCGGCCTGGGGCGGCACCTTGGTTTGGAGGATGCGGCCGGGATCGGGCACCTGGGGCAGCAACCAACCCAGTTGCCGCTCGGAACTGCCGTAGTGGCGCGCGGTTTCCACATGCCGAAATCCGGCCGCCACCGCCGCCTCCAGGGTGGCGCGCAGATTGGCCTGGCTCTCGGCGCTGATCTGATCAGGGGGCAGATCGTTCCAGCTCTGCTGAAAGCGCATGCCTCCGAGGGAGAGCACGGGCATCGGCAGCTCCGTGCGGCCAAAGCGGCGAACCGGCAGCATCAGGCGTGGGCGCGGGGCAGGGTGCGCCGCGGCCGCGATGGCGTGGGCAAGCCCAAAGGCTGGAGCTCCTGATGGCGGGTCTGCTCCTCCAGCTCGGGCAGCTCCTCGTAGCTCACCCAATGAATGCAATCCACCGGGCAGGTGTCGATCGCTTCCTGGATCCGCTCGGTGCTGTCGCCGTCCTGGCGGATGGCTCTGGAGCGGCCCCAGTCTTCCTCCACCAGAAAGGTGTTGGCCGCCACGTGGGTGCAGTAGCGGCAGCCGATGCACACCGCTTCATCCACCCACACGGCCTTCTGGCGCAAGGCACCACCGAGCACAGGCTCCCGACCGGAAACAGCAGCTGCCGGTGCTGCAGCGGCTGCGAAGGCAACCGCAGGATCGATGCTCACTCCCAGCGGGTCACCACCAGCTCGATCGAACCATCGGCAGCCTGGCGCTGCTCGCTCACCTGGAAGCCTTCGGCGCTGGAGGCCGCAAGGATGCTGCGCAGGGCATAGCGCTGAGTGAGTTTGGCGAGGAAACGCTCCACCGGGATGGGCTGACGCCAGAGGTCGAGATCGGTCACCAGCTCGTAGCTGCCGCTGGCTTCGCTCCAGCGAAACCCGATGTCGCCTCCCTCGTCACCCAGCACCGCCAGATCAGCCCGCACGGTCTGGCCGCGGTAGCCGCGCACGGGGCGCTCGCCTTCGCTGGGATCGTGGCCCAGGTCGCGCAGGGCGTCGATCAGAGCTGTGCGATCGCGCAATTCCGTTTTAACGGTGCTGAAGTGCGACATCAGGAGACCGGCGATGAAAGAGTCTGGGTCTGCTCGGGCGTCACCACGGCAGTGGAAGCCTGGAAAGCTTCTGAGGTGGCCTGGCGCTGCTGAACGCTGCCAAGCTTGGCCTCGATCTGCTCGGTGAGCTGCTCGCAACCACGGCCCGCGATGCCTTCCACCAGCTCTTCTACCCGGCCATCAGGCCGGATCCGAAAGCGGATGGTTTGTTGAGCCATTCCCGGGCAGGGGCGTGGTTTCGCGGATGCTAGCCGCGTTGCCCGGAAGCTGGGGGCTCAGCTCAGCAGCCCCTCATCCACCAGGGTCTGCAGCCGCTCCAGCACCACGGGGTCTTCCAGCTGCTCAAGCGCCAGGCGGGCCTCATCGCGCACCGCCAGATCCGCGTCGTGGAGCATGGCGCCGAGCAGCGATTCCACCACCTCCAGCTGGCGCGGCTCCACCAGATCGCCATAGAGGCGCCCGAGTGACCAGGCGCTGTTGCTGCGCACCGCCGCCTCGCTGTCGATCCGCAGGGCTTGCAGCAGCTGACCCGCCGCTTGATCGGCCTTGGCGAGCCCGGTGGAGCCCGCATCCGCCAGGGAGCTGGCCGCCCAGAGGCGCACGGCGGCGATATCGGTTTGCAAGGCGCGGATCAAGGGGTTCATCACCGGCGCATCCGGGTAGCTGCTCAGGCTCCAGGCCACCGCTTTACGCACATAGCCGTTGCTGTCGTTCTGAAGCAGGGCCAGCAGCGGGGTGACCGCCTGCAGATCCGGGTTGCGGCCCAGGGCATACACCGTGCTCATGCGCAGGATCGGGCAGCTCGCCTCGAGCAAGGGCAGCAGTAAGGCCGGGGCGCGGGGGTCGCGGTGTTCACAGAAGATGCGCAGCCCCTGCATGCGCTCCTCATGGCTGCCGCGCAGCAGTTCGAGCCCGAGATCGCACTCCGCCGCCACATCGGCCAGGGCCACGGGGGGATCATCGAGCTCGTCGAGCGGATCACCCAACAGCTCCTCGGCCAGTTCACGCGCGAGCAGTTCCGGATCCAGCGCCAGATCAGCCGGACTCTGCGAAAACTCGGGGAACGGACCTGTCATGCCGGGGATCGTAAGGGCCGGACCCGTTGTGATCCGTTCAGCTGATGGGGGCTGGGGCGAGCATGTCGCCCGGCAGCCAGATGCGGGCACTCACCGCAAACAGAGCCAGGCCGAAGAGCAGCACGATCGCCGCCGGCAACAGGGTGGAACGCAGGAACTGCACTGATCAACGCCTTACTCCCTGCATTCTCCTCGCCGAACGCCACCCCTAAGGTGCCGCCAACCTGCAGAACGCCGCATGGGTGCGTCGGATTCAACGCTGGCTCACTCCCGCGGCACCCTGCGGCGGCTGATCGCCGTGAGCGCCGAAGGCGTCGCGAGCGGCGCGCCCTTGATGGTGGGCAGCCGCCTGCTGCAGGGCTGGCTCACCGCCAGCGGGGTGCCTCTGGCGCTGATCGGCCTGATCCCCCTGGCGGAACTGCCCTACACGCTCAAGCTGTTCTGGGCACCCCTGCTGGATCGCTGGCCGATCCCGTGGCCGGATCGGCGGCGGGGCTGGCTGCTGTTGATGCAACTGCTGCTGGTGGCCGTGATCGCCGCCATGGCCTTGTTGCGGCCGAGCAGTGATCCCAGCCAACTCACCGCCGTGGGCCTGGCGGCGCTGGTGCTGGCGATCTGCAGCGCCACTCAGGACATTGCCGTGGATGCCTACCGCACCGATCTGCTGCCAGAGGCCGAGCGGGGCGCCGGTGCCGCGGCAGCCGCCCTGGGCTATCGCGCCGCCATGCTCAGCGTGGGAGCCGGAGGCTTCCTGCTGGCGGATCGTTTCGGCTGGCCCGCCGCGTTTCTCAGCGCCGCCGCCCTGGTGGCGGCGATGGTGCCGTTCACGCTCAGCGCCCCGAAGCTGGCTCCGGTGGAGCACGCCATCACCAGCCTGCGGCAGGCGGTGCTTGGCCCAGCTCGGGAGTTTGTGCATCGAGCCGGCCCCAACCGCACCTGGCAGCTGTTGCTGCTCGTGCTGCTCTACCGCTGGCCCGATGGCCTGCTCAATGCCATGGCGATCCCCTTCCTCAAGCTGCAGGGGTTCAGCGAGGCCGACATCGGCCTGGTGCAGGGGGGCTGGGCGATCGGCGCCACGATCCTGGGCACCGTGATCGGCGGCAGCCTGTTCGCCTGGCTGGGCATGAATCGCTCGCTCTGGTTGTTTGCGATCAGCGGCGTGATCGGCAACCTCAGCTACTGGGCCCTGGCCCGCTTCGGCGGCGGCGTGGCTGGGCTGATCACAGCGGTGAGTCTGGAAAACATCAGCAGCGGCATGGTGGGCGCCGTGTTTGTGGCCTTGCTGATGAGCCTGTGCAACCCACGCTTCTCAGCCACCCAATATGCCCTGCTCTCCGGGGTGTATGCCTTGAGCCGCTCGATCCTGGCGGCACCGGCCGGTGCCGTGGCCGAGCGGGCGGGCTGGCCTGGCTTCTTCCTGTTCACCGTGGCGGCTGCGCTGCCGGCCTTCCTGCTGCTGTGGCGAATCGCCCCCTGGGGTGAACAGGAGGCGCGGGGAGCCTTCGACCCCAGCCGCGATCCCACCTAAGGGCTAGCGGGCCAGCACCGGCTCCAGGCTGCCCTCAAGGCGCCGCCGCAACTGGCCGCAGGCCGCATCGGCATCGAGGCCGCGACTGGCGCGCACGCTCACGGCCACATGCCGATCCTGCAGGGCCCGGCGGAAGCCATCCACCGCAGCGGGGGTGGGGCGCTGGAACTCTTCCTCGGCGATCGGGTTGTAAGGGATCAGGTTCACGTGGCTCTGGAAGCCGCGCAGCAGCTGGGCCAGGGCCACAGCGTGGCGCGGCTGGTCGTTGAGCCCCCCGAGCAGGATGTATTCAAAACTCACACGCCGGCCGGTGATCGCCACGTAGCGGCGGCAATCCTCGAGCAGATCCTCGATCGGATAGGCGTGAGCGGTGGGAATCAACTCCTCGCGCAGCCGCTGGTCGGGAGCATGCAGGCTCACCGCCAGGGTGAACTGGGCCCGGCCCAAGCGTTCCAAGGCCAGCTCCGCCAGGCGCGGCAGGGTGCGCGGCACCCCCACGGTGCTCACGGTGATCTGACGCTGAGCCATGCCCAGATCGGTGCAGATGCAATCGATCGCCGCCAGCACCGCCTCGATGTTGAGCAGCGGTTCGCCCATGCCCATGAACACCACATGGCTGGGGCGCTGCTCCATCACCTCGCGCACGCTCAGCACCTGATCCACGATCTCGTGCACGGCAAGCGAGCGTTGCAGCCCGCCCTTGCCGGTGGCGCAGAAGCGGCAGGCCATGGGGCAACCCACCTGCGAACTCACACACACCGTGAGCCGGCCTTCCGCCGGAATTCCCACGGTTTCAATGCTCAGCCCATCGTGGGTGCCGAGCAGAAGCTTGGTGGTGCCATCGCGGGCCACGCTGCGGTGCAGCTCGCGCGAGCGCCCCATCCAATCGAAGGCCCCCTGCGGGGGATCAGCGGCCAACTGCTCCCGAAAACCCTTGGGAAGCACCGACACATCGCCCAGCTGGCGTGCACCTTTGGCGTACAGCCAATCGTGCAGCTGACGGCCGCGGAACGCGGCCTGGCCGTGATCGCGCGCCCAGGCCTCGAGCTCAGCGAGCCCCATGCCCAGCAGAGGCTGGCTCACCAGATCAGCAGGCCGTGGCCGAGTTGATACTCAACGGCCAGAAGGGCCATGAACCCAAGCATGGCCACACGGCCGTTGAGACGCTCCGTGTGGGTGTGGAAGCCGTAGCGGGGCAAACGCCGCTGGGGCACGAGCTTGGGCTGAATCATGGCCAGGGTGCGGTGGGCTGGTGAGGCAACCGATGGATCGGAGCGATCCATCGGCACGATCAGTCGTCGGTGAGCAGACCTTCTTCCTGCAGACCCTCGAGGGCAGCGGGATCGGCAATCAGCTCCTCTTCCAGACCTTCTTCAACCGTAGGGCGGGTGAAGGCGGCCATGGTGCTGGCCGAGGCCTCGATGCCATGGCGGCTGCGGGTGGCTTCGAGGTCCTCATCGGAGGGATCGTCGAGCAGGGCACCGGCGTTGCCGGGCGCAGGCGCTGCGGGCATCTCCACCGTGTAATCGGGGCGGAGGTTCTGCATGCGGCGGTAGTTCATCGCATCCTCATCGAGGATGTCGGGATGGGGGCCCGCCTCGGCGCGGAGCTCCTCCTCGAAGCCGCTGAAACCGGTACCAGCCGGGATCAGGCGACCGATGATCACGTTCTCCTTGAGGCCGCGCAGCCAGTCGCTCTTGCCTTCGATGGCCGCTTCGGTGAGCACGCGGGTGGTCTCCTGGAAGGAGGCCGCCGAGATGAAGCTGTCGGTGTTGAGCGAGGCCTTGGTGATGCCGAGCAGCACCGGGGTGAACTCGGCAGGAGCACCGCCAGTGATCGCCATGGCGCTGTTCACCTGCTCCACCTGACGCAGCTCGATCAGCTCACCGGGCAGCAGGGTGGTGTCGCCAGCGTCCTCGATGCGGACCTTGCTGGTCATCTGGCGCACGATCACTTCGATGTGCTTGTCATCGATGGTGACGCCCTGCGACTTGTAGACGTTCTGCACTTCCTGCACCAGGCGGAACTGCAGCTTGGAGATGGCCTCCATCGCCGCCTCGAGGGTGGGCTTGCGGCTGCGCAGATCTTCGAAGAAGCACTCGAGCAGCTCGTGGGGGTTGATCGGACCGTCGGTGAGCAGTTCACCGGCGGTGACCTGCTGGCTGTCGCTCACCATCACGTTGCGGCCGAGCAGGATCGGGTACTCGGTGATGGCGTCGTCGGCTTCGATCACGGTGACGGCGATCGAGTCGTCGTCTTCGCCCTGCTTGATCTCCACGGTGCCGGCCTTGCGGCAGAGCACCGCCGATTCCCGCGGACGGCGGGCTTCGAGCAGTTCCTCAATACGGGGCAGACCTTGCACGATGTCGCCGGTCTTCTGGCGCTCGAACACCAGCAGGGCCAGGGAGTCACCGCGCTGCACCAGTTCGCCGTCGCGCACGTGCAGCACCGAGTCGGGCGACACCATGTAGGGGCGGCCCAGACGAATGGTGACCGTGTTGCCGGACACCGACTCCACCTGACCGCAGCAGGGGGCTTCCACACCCTTGGCGAGCATGTCGCCATCCACCAGGCGTTGGCCCTCTTCCACCTCGGGCTTGGCGGAACCCAGATCGATGCTGCGGGTGTCGGAGGCACGCTCCACGATCAGGCGGCGGATCGGCTCACCATCCACGGTTTCGGGCAGAGCCAACACACCGTCTTCCTTGCAGAGGATCTGGGTGGTGGCCACCACATCGCCGGCCTTCACCGTGTCGCCGTCGTTGACGGAGAGCTCGGTGTGGGTGGAACCGTGGCTGGCGTCGGAGAGGGTGTCGCGGCGCACCAGCAGGCTCTCGAGGATCACCAGCTGCAGACGATCGATCGTCTTGGCGCGCTTGTCGGGCACCGACTCCACATCCACCGTCATCTGAGGGGTGGTGTCGAAGGTTTCGAGGATCAGCTGCGTCTTGAGCAGCTCCACGCCCTCCACGCTCTTGATCAGTTCGCCGTCCTTGAAGGCGAGGCGCTGGGTGGCCTTGAGGCCGAGGCTTGGGCCGTTCTTCTGGGTCACGCTGCCCAGCTCAGGCAGGTGGGCCTCATCGGGGATGCGGTACTCCTCAACGGGGCGCAGCAGCAGTGCGCCGCCCTCGGGAGTGTCGACGGCCTCCACGAACACCATGGCCTCGGCCTTGAGGCCCTTGGCGATCTCCTCGCCGGGGTTCACCATCTTGCCGTCGCTGTAACGGCTGATCGCCTTGGCGTCGGAAACGTGGTGGAGGGTGCCGGAGCGAACGATGATCTCGCGCAGAATGTCGTTCTTCTGAGTCACCGTCACGATGCCGGCGGTCTGGCTGAAGATGTCCTTCACCACCTCAGTGCCGGCCTCGATCCACTGGCCGTCCTCGATCATCAACAGGGAGATGTCCTTGTTGATCTCGTGGGTTTCCTGCGGGATCCAGAGCAGGGTGCCGCCCTTGCTCACCTCGTAGCCATTCTTGGCACTGCGGGCCTTCTTGATCGCCAGGCCGGGCGCGAACTTGACGGTGCCGCCGGTCTGGGTGCGGAAGCGATCGTCGGCCAGTTCGGCGATCACTTCACCGCTGGCGATCTTGGTGCCGGGGTGGGTGTTGAGGCGGTAGCGAATGCTGTCCTTGCCCTCGAGGTGCCAGAGCTCACCGGAGTGGGTGGATTCACCCACGAGCTTGCAGTCCTTGAGGGTGAGGCTGGTGGTCACGATCTGGACTTCGCGCGAGTCGCCGGCGCTTTCGCGCAGGCGCACGGCACCCCCGTACTCGCTCACCAGGCGGCTTTCGGCCAGCACTTCACCGGTGGTGACGGCCTTGTTGCCGCTCACCACAGGCTGGGCATTGGGCGGCAGGTTGTACACGTCACCGCTGTACACCCACATCCGGCCCAGACGCTGGGCCTTGAGGGTGATGTTGCCCTGGCGGTCGGTGACCTCCTTGGGCTGAATCACGTCTTCGAAACGCACCTGACCAGCCAGGTCGCAGATCACGTCCTTGGTGGCCTTCTCCACGCTCTTCTTCACGGCAGCGCCGGAAGAGATCTGGGCGAGCATCACGTCGGCGGGAGTTTCCGCGCCGGCTTCCACAAACAGGATCGAACCGGAGGTGATGCCGAGCTTCTGGGCCTTGCCGCTGCCGCTGGGCTTCACGGTGAGGGTGAAGTCGGTTTCAGCGATCTGGGCCTCCACGCCGTGGGGCGTGCGGTAGGGGCGCACGCGGGCCTTGCTGTCGAATTCGATCGTGCCGGCCACGAGGGAGCGCACCACGCCGGTTTCAGCGGTGGACACACCACCGGTGTGGAAGGTCCGCATGGTGAGCTGGGTGCCGGGCTCACCGATCGACTGGGCGGCCACGATGCCCACGGCTTCGCCGAGGTCGACCAGTTCGTTGTGGGCCAGGGCCCAGCCGTAGCACTTGCGGCACACCGAGCGGGCGGCTTCGCAGGTGAGCGGCGAGCGCACCACCACGGTTTTCACGCCAGCGGCTTCGATGCGGGCGGTGGTGGGGGCGTCGATCTCGCCATCGCGATCCACGATCACGTTGCCGTCGCCATCAAGCACCGGCTCAGCGGCGAGACGGCCCACGAGCTTGGCGGCGTAGCGGCCCTTGTCGTCGGCGTCGATGGGAATGCCGCGAGTAGTGCCGCAGTCGTCCTCACGCACGATCACATCCTGGGCCACGTCCACCAGACGGCGGGTGAGATAACCCGAGTCGGCGGTGCGCAGGGCGGTATCCACCAGACCCTTGCGGGCGCCGTAGGAGGAGATCACGTACTCGGTGACCGTCAGACCCTCACGGAAGTTGGTGCGGATCGGAAGGTCGATGATTTCGCCCTGGGGGTTGGCCATCAGACCGCGCATGCCCACCAGCTGACGCACCTGGGACATGTTGCCCCGGGCGCCGGAGTTGGCCATCATCCACACCGAGTTGAGTGGATCGTTCTCGTTGAAGTTCTTTTTGACTTCTTCAACCAGACGCTCGTTGGTTTCGGTCCAGGTGTCGATCACCTTGGTGTGACGTTCCACCTCGGTGATCTCACCGAGGCGATAACGCTCTTCGGTATCGGTGATCTGCTGCTCGGCTTCCTCCAGCAGACGCGCCTTCTCACCCGGAATGCGCAGGTCGTCGACGGAGATCGACACGGCGGCCTGGGTGGCGTAATGGAAACCCAGATCCTTCAGCTCGTCGGCCAGCGACGCGGTGGAGGCGGTGCCGTGGTTTTTGTAGGCCCACGCCATCAGGTTCCGCAGCTGCTTTTTATCGATGGTGCGGTTGCGGAACACCGGGGCGGCCTTGCTCAGGGGTGCCGAGGCGCCGAGCACGGGTGCCGGAGCTTCCGCTGCGGCCTTCTTGCTGGATTTCTTGCTGGTCTTCTTGGAGGGAGTGGCGGTCATGGCTGCGCGCGAAGAGGAATAAGGAAGGGGGGAAACGTCCGGGATCTCAGGCGGCTGCCACCGCGTCGATGATCGTGCTGTTCATCACCACGCGGCCCACGGTGGTGAGCACATAACGGCTGATCAGGGCACCGTCTTCATCGAGGCGATCGCGGCGGTAGTTCCACTGCTCGATGCGGGTGCCATCGCTGAGGGTTTCTTCCTTGATGGGCTCCTTGGCCTCGTCTTCGCTGTCGACTTCGCCGTTGAAGCGCACCCACACCCAGTCGTGCATGGTGAGGTGCTTTTCATCAAAGGCGGCGAGCACATCGCGCAGGCCGGCAAACGTGCGGCTGCGATCGCCGAACTCAGGCTTGGCGCCGCCGGGCTGCACCGCGGTGAGGTAGTAAGCGCCGAGCACCATGTCCTGCGACGGGGTGATGATCGGATCGCCGGTGGCGGGCGAAAGGATGTTGTTGCTGGCGAGCATCAACATGCGTGCCTCGGTCTGCGCCTCGATCGCCAGGGGCACGTGCACGGCCATCTGGTCACCGTCAAAGTCGGCGTTGAAGGCGGGGCAGACCAGCGGGTGCAGCTGAATGGCGCGGCCATCCACAAGCTTGGGCTCGAAGGCCTGAATGCCGAGGCGGTGCAGGGTGGGAGCTCGGTTGAGCAGGATCGGGTGCCCTTCGATCACCTCCTGCAGCACCTGCATCACTTCATCGTCGGCGCGCTGAATCAGCTTCTTGGCGGCCTTGATGTTGTTAACGATGTTCTGGCGGATCAGACGGTGAATCACGAACGGCTGGAACAGCTCGATCGCCATCTCCTTGGGCAGACCGCACTGGTGCATCTTCAGCTTCGGACCCACCACGATCACGGAACGACCGGAGTAGTCGACGCGCTTACCGAGCAGGTTCTGACGGAAGCGACCCTGCTTGCCCTCGATGATGTCGCTCAGTGACTTGAGCGGGCGGTTGTTGGCGCCCACCACGGTGCGACCGCGGCGGCCGTTATCGATCAGGGCGTCGACGGCCTCCTGCAGCATCCGCTTCTCGTTGCGGACGATGATTTCGGGGGCCAGGATCTCCTGCAGACGCGCCAACCGGTTGTTCCGGTTGATCACGCGGCGGTAGAGGTCGTTGAGATCGGAGGTGGCGAAGCGGCCGCCATCGAGCTGCACCATCGGGCGCAGGTCGGGCGGGATCACCGGGATCACATCCAGCACCATCCACTCAGGGCGGGCGCCGGTGGCGATGAAGTTGTCGATCACGCGCAGGCGCTTGATCAACTTGGCGCGCTTCTGGCCCTTGGAGCCGGCGATCTCCTCACGCAGCTGCTCTGCCACCACGGGCAGATCGAGATCCTCCAGCAGTTGCTTCAGCGCTTCAGCGCCGATACCCACGGTGGGCTCGTTCTCGATCTCCGAATCTTCGGCGTAGATCTCGTCTTCAATCTCCAGCCACTCGTCTTCGGTAAGCAGCTGCTTGTAGGTGAGGTCTTTGTGGTCGCCCGCATCGAGCACCACGTAGCAGTTGAAGTAAACGATCTGCTCCACATCCCGCAGGGGCATGTCGAGCAGGATCGCCACATAGCTGGGGATGCCCTTCAGATACCAAACGTGCGACACAGGGGCCGCCAGCTTGATGAAGCCCATGCGGTGCCGGCGCACCCGGCTCTCCGTCACCTCCACACCGCAGCGCTCGCAGACGATGCCGCGGTGACGCACCCGCTTGTACTTACCGCAATGGCACTCCCAATCCTTGGAAGGGCCAAAGATCTTCTCGCAGAACAAGCCGTCCATTTCCGGCTTGAGCGTGCGGTAGTTGATGGTTTCGGGCTTGGTCACCTCGCCCACCACCTGACCATTGGGCAGCGTGCGCTGCCCCCACTGCATCACCCGCTCCGGCGAAGCAAGGGTGATCTTGACGTAGTCGAAGTGGTTCTCGGTGCGGAGATTGCTGTTGGTCATGGCCTAGAGCGCGCGGATGGTTCGAAGAAAACGGAGAGGATTTCAGTCGTCGTCGTAATCCGCGACGCCGAGGGATTCGTAGGTGGGCCGGTTGGGGGTGCTGCGGCGGGGGTTGATGTCCTGCATCAGGTCCACTTCTTCGCCGGCATCGGTGTACACCGCGATGTCGAGACCAAGGGACTGCAGCTCGCGCATCAGCACCTTGAACGACTCGGGAGTACCCGGGCGGGGGATGGGCTTGCCCTTCACGATCGCGTTGAGCGCTTCGTTGCGGCCCTGCATGTCGTCGGACTTGACGGTGAGCAGTTCCTGCAGGGTGTAAGCGGCGCCGTAGGCCTCGAGGGCCCACACCTCCATCTCACCCAGACGCTGGCCGCCCTGCTGGGCCTTACCACCGAGGGGCTGCTGGGTCACCAGCGAGTAGGGGCCGGTGGAGCGGGCGTGGATCTTGTCGTCGACCAGGTGCACCAGCTTGAGGATGTGGGCGTAGCCCACGGTCACCGGTTGGTCGAAGGCTTCGCCGGTGCGGCCATCGATCAACTGGATCTTGCCGGGGTTCTCGGGGTCGTACACCCAGTCTTTGCCGGGTTGCGACTTGGCGGCCTCAAGGAACGCCTGCACGGTGTTCTTGGAGGTTTCAGGGCCGTGCATTTCATCGAACGGCACCACCTTCACCCGGCAATCGAGGTGGGAAGCGGCCCAGCCCATCAGGCACTCGAACACCTGACCCACGTTCATCCGGCTCGGCACACCGAGGGGGTTGAGCACGATGTCGATCGGGCTGCCGTCAGGCAGGTAGGGCATGTCTTCCAGGGGAAGAATGCGGCTGATGATGCCCTTGTTGCCGTGGCGGCCGGCCATCTTGTCGCCCACCTGGATCTTGCGGCGCTGCGCCACATAGACCCGCACCACCATGTTCGCGCCGGGCGGCAGCTCATCACCCTGTTCACGGGTGTAGATGCGCACGTCCACCACGCGGCCGCGCTCGGTGCTGGGAACGCGCAGGGAGTTGTCGCGCACATCGCGGGCCTTCTCACCGAAGATCGCGCGCAGCAGCTTCTCTTCCGGCGGCTGGTCGGATTCGCCCTTGGGCGTCACCTTGCCCACCAGGATGTCGCCGCTCTCCACGTAGGCGCCCACGCGGATGATGCCCATCTCATCGAGGTTGCCCAGGCTTTCCTCGGCAACGTTGGGGATCTCGCGAGTGATCTCTTCAGGGCCGAGCTTGGTCTGACGGGCTTCGATCTCGTACTTCTCGATGTGCACCGAGGTGTAGAGGTCGTCGCGCACCAGGCGCTCCGACACCAGGATCGCGTCCTCGTAGTTGTAGCCCTCCCAGGGCATGTAGGCGATCAGCACGTTCTGGCCGAGGGCGATCTCGCCGCCTTCGCAGGCCGAGCCGTTGGCCAGCACCTGACCGGCGATCACCGGATCGCCGAGCTTCACGATCGGTCGGTGATTCAGGCAGGTGTCCTGGTTGGAGCGCTGGTACTTCTGCAGGTAGTGGGTGTGGTCGTTGCCCTCTTCATCGCGAATCACGATGGCGGTGGCATCCACATAGGCCACCGTGCCGTTCACGGTGGTGATCGGCACCATGCCGGAGTCGCGTGCTACCTGGGTTTCCAGGCCGGTGCCCACCAGCGGACGTTCGGGGCGCAGCAGCGGCACAGCCTGACGCTGCATGTTCGAGCCCATCAGGGCGCGGTTGGCGTCGTCGTGCTCGAGGAAGGGGATCAGCGAGGTGGCCACGGAGATCACCTGCACCGGTGAGAGCTGCACGTAATCCACCTGCTCCGGCGGCACGGTCTCGAAGTCCTGGCGGTAGCGCACGGGCACGAGATCGGCCTTGATGCGGCCGTCGGCGTCAGTGGCCACGTCACCGGGGGCCACGCGGCACTCGTCTTCGAGGTCGGCCGAGAGATAGAGGGGATCGCCCTGCTTGAGCACGATGCCGTTCTCCACCTTCCAGAAGGGGGTCTCGATGAAGCCGTACTCGTTAACGCGGGCGTGGGTGGCCAGCGAACCGATCAGACCGGCGTTGGGACCTTCCGGCGTTTCGATCGGGCAGATGCGGCCGTAGTGGGAGGGGTGGATGTCGCGCACGGCGAAGCCAGCGCGCTCACGGGTGAGACCGCCTGGGCCGAGGGCGCTGATGCGGCGCTTGTGGGTGAGCTCAGCCAGGGGGTTGGTCTGATCCATGAACTGGCTCAGCTGGCTGGAGCCGAAGAACTCCTTGATCGCCGCCACCAGGGGCTTGGGGTTCACCAGCTGGGCCGGGGTGAGGCTCTCGGTCTCACCGACGGTCATGCGCTCTTTGATGATCCGCTCGAGGCGGTTCAGGCCCACGCGCACCTGGTTCTGCAGCAGTTCACCCACGGAGCGAACGCGGCGATTCCCGAGGTGGTCGATGTCATCGAGGGTGGCGCCGCCCACATCGAGCTCGAGGTTGATCAGGTAATCGATCGTGCTCAGCACGTCCTCAGGGGTGAGGGTGCGGGTGGCGTCGGGGATCGTGAGACGCAGCTTCTTATTGATCTTGTAACGACCCACGCGGCCCAGGTCGTAGCGCTTGGGATCGAAGAAGCGGCTGTGCAGCAGGGTCTGACCACCGCTCACCGAAGGCGGTTCGCCCGGACGAAGCTTCTTGTAGAGCTCCAGCAGGGCCTGGTCTTCCGAGGCGATGCCTTCGTCGTTGGCGGCCTCGATCGACTTCTGATAGTACTCGGGGTGACGCAGCTTGTCGAGCACGTCGTTGTCCGACAGGCCGATGGCCCGCATCAACACATGGGCGTTGATCTTGCGGGTCTTGTCGACACGAACGTGCAGCAGATCGTTCTTGTCGGTTTCAAACTTCAGCCAGGCGCCACGGTTGGGGATCAGGCTGGCGTTAAAGGTTTTACGACCGTTCTTGTCCTGCTCGTCTTTGAAGTAAACGCCGGGTGAACGCACGATCTGGTTCACGATCACGCGCTCGGCGCCGTTGATGATGAACGTGCCGCGCTCGGTCATCAGGGGCAGTTCCCCGATGAACACTTCCTGCTCCTTGATCTCGCCGGTTTCCTTGTTAACCAGGCGGCAGGTCACATACATCTGCGACGCGAAGGTCGCATCACGACGCTTCGCCTCTTCCACATCGTGGCGGGGGCGCTTCAGGCGGTACTCGCTACCGATGAAGTGCAGCTCAAGCTTGCCGGTGTAATCGGTGATCGGCGAGAAGCTCTCCAGCTCCTCGATCAGGCCCTTCTCCAGAAACCATTTGAAGCTCGCGCGCTGTACCTCCACCAGATCGGGCAGGTAAGTGGCGGTCTTGGCGACCTGGATCGCGCTGCTCATGCGGGGAACCTGCAGGAACGGGTGGGGGACGACGGGGGCCTGGACTAGCGGGGCCTGATGGGCGGTGAAGGGAGCGATGGGCCTGGAGCGGCGCGCTCAGCGCCGACTGGCATCACGAATGGCACGAGAGACGACACAGCCAGCCCCTCCGCGCGGAGAGGCTGGCCAGCCGGCAGACCTATTCAGCTCGCTTCAACCCAGGAGACAACGACAACTCGAACCGGAAAGACAACAGCACCAGGGGGACGGGCAGGCGCGCCAGAACACTGGCGCGCGCTTTCAGGCTGCAGAGGGCTCGGATAAACCACAACCCGCTGCCAGGCCAATGAAACATCATACATTGTGAAGCCCGGCCCCAAAAAGCGCACAGGCGTTCGCCGTGCTCTGGCGAGCCACCGCCTGCAGGGTCTCGCCGCGCAGCTCGGCCACCCGCTGGGCCACAGCCGCCACAAACGCCGGCTCGTTGCGCTTACCGCGACGGGGCACCGGTGCCAGGAACGGGCAATCGGTTTCCACCAGGTAGCGATCGGCCGGCACCAGCTGGGCGCAGGCGTGGGTGTCGGTGGCCTTGGGGAAGGTGACGTTGCCGCTGAAGCTGATGAACAGACCCAGCTCGAGGAAACCGGCCATCTCCTCCGGGGTGCCGCTCCAGCAATGCATCACGCCGCGGGGGCAGGCGCCACGGCCCTTGCGCTCCCGCAATTCAGCGAGCATCGGCTCGGCGGCATCGCGGCAGTGAATGATCACCGGCAGATCGAGCTCCACCGCCAGATCGAGCTGGGGGCGCAGCATCGCCAGCTGCTGATCGAGGTTCTTATCGCGGAAGAGATCAAGGCCCAGCTCGCCGATGGCCACCACACGGGGGTCATCAACAGCGGCGGCCTTGAGCACGGCCGGCGTGTCGCTCTGCCAGTGCTCGGGATCGAGCGGATGCACGCCCACGGCGTAGCGCAGCTCGGGGAAGCGATCGGCCAGAGCCCGGATCGCCGGGATCTCCGAGGGCTCCACACACGCGTGAAGAAGGCGACCCACACCGGCATCACGCCAGCGCTGGGCCACCTCCTCCAGGTCGTCGTCGAAATTTCGAAAAACGATGTGGCAGTGGCTGTCGATCAGGGGAGCATCCAGGCTCTCGAGGGCGACGGCCGCAGCCATAACAAAGGGTTCAGGCGATGCCCGAACCCTAAACAATGCGGCTCCGCCGCTGATCAGGCCTTGGCCGCAGGCTCAACGGCCTTCTTCACCGCTGCGCTCAGGCGCGACTTCTGATGGGCACCGTTGTTGCGGTGCAGAACACCCACCTTCACGGCCTTGTCGATCTTGCTGAAGGCCGCGCTCATCGTGGTCTGAACGGTGACCTTGGCCGCATCGCCAGGCTCCTGGGTGTAAGCCGCGCAGGCGGCGAAGCAGCGCTTCATCAGGGTGCGCACCGCAGACTTGTAGGTGCGGTTGTGCAGGCGATTGCGCTCGGCGATCAGAACGCGCTTCTTCGACGACTTGTTATTGGCCACAGGCTGTACTGCACTGGCACGGCAAACGAAGACTCTACTCCCAGGCCTGACCGAGCCGAGCAGCCCGGGCCACTAGCTTGATCCAAGAACGCCCGACGCCATGAGCGCCACTGCCAGCGCTACCGCCAGCGCCGCCGCACCAGCTTCAACCCTCGGCGACCAAGCACCGCTGCAGATCGAACTGCTGCATGACCTGGAGGCCGCTGGGCTGCGCCTGGAGGCAATCGCCGAGCGCACCGGCGGCGGCCAGAGCCGCGAGGCGGCAGAACGGGTCGACGCGATCTTGGAGCAGGTGCGCACCCAGGGCGACGCGGCGCTGATGGAGCTCACCGAGCGCTTCGATGGCGTGCGGCCGGATCCCCTGCGGGTGCCCGCCGCTGAGCTGGCAGCCGCCTGGGCTGCCACCCCCACCGATCTGCAGGAAGCGCTGCAGCTGGCCCACCGGCGCATCGTGGATTTCCACCAACGCCAGAAGCCGGCGGATCTGGACGTGACCGGGGTGCATGGCGAGCGGCTCGGCCGCCGCTGGAGACCCGTGGAACGGGCTGGCCTCTACGTGCCCGGTGGCCGGGCGAGCTATCCGAGCACGGTGCTGATGAATGCGGTGCCCGCGCGGGTGGCCGGTGTGCAGCGCCTGGTGATGGTCACCCCGCCGGGCCCCGATGGCCGCGTGAATCAAACCGTGCTGGCCGCCGCCCATCTGGCGGGCATTGAGGAGATCTACCGCGTGGGTGGCGCCCAGGCGATCGGGGCCCTGGCCTACGGCACCGAATCGATTCCGCGGGTGGATGTGATCACCGGCCCCGGCAACCTCTACGTGACCCTGGCCAAAAAAGCGGTGTATGGCCGCGTGTCGATCGATTCGCTGGCGGGCCCGAGCGAGGTGCTGGTGATCGCCGACCACAGCGCCAATGCCGACCACGTGGCCGCCGATCTGTTGGCCCAGGCGGAGCACGACCCGCTCGCCGCCGCGATCCTGCTCACCACCAGCCCCGAGCTGGCAGCGGCGCTGCCGGCCGCGCTGGAAGCGCAGCTGGCCGGCCACCCCCGCGCCGCCATCACCCGCCAGGCCCTCAACGACTGGGGCCTGATCGTGGTGTGCGACAGCCTGGATCAAGCGGCCCGCCTGAGCGATCGCTTCGCGCCCGAGCACCTCGAGCTGCAGGTGGAGCGGCCCGAACCCCTGGCCGAGCAGATTCAGCACGCCGGCGCCATCTTCATGGGGGCCTGGACCCCCGAAGCCGTGGGCGATTACCTGGCTGGCCCCAACCACACCCTGCCCACCTCAGGCACGGCCCGCTTCGCCGGTGCACTGTGCGTGGAAACCTTCCTGCGCCACACCAGCCTGATCCAGTTCAACCGCCAGGCCCTGGAGGCCACCGGCGGCGCCGTGGCCACCCTCGCCGACAGCGAAGGCCTGCACAGCCACGGCGAATCGGTGCGGTTACGACTGGGCTGATCCCCGGCCGAGGCCGGCTCAGCGCTTCACCAGATCGCGCACGCCGGCCACGCCATCGTTGATCTCACCCACCAGCACCTGGTCGGTGATGTTCACGAACAGGCCGTTCTCCAGAACGCCGGGCAGGTTGTTGATGTCGCGCTCGAGGCCTGCCGGATCGATGATGCCGCCGGCGAATTTCACATCGAGCACCAGGTTGCCCTGATCGGTCACCACCGGGCCCGCCTTCTTCACGGCCATCCGCAGCTGGGCCTCACCGCCCATCGCCTTGAGCTGCGCCTGTACCTGGCGCCAGGCACCGGGCAGCACCTCCACCGGCAGCAGGAAACCGAGGTTCAGCGTGTCCACGAGCTTGGTGGAATCCACCACCACCACAAACCGCTCAGCCCGCACGGCCACCAGCTTTTCCTGCACGTGGCAGGCGCCGCCGCCTTTGATCAGCTGGAAAGAGGGATCCACCTCATCGGCGCCATCAATCGCCAGATCAATGCGGCTCACCGCGTTCAGGCTCTGCAGAGGAATGCCGAGCTCAGCCGCCAACACCTCACCCTGGAAGGAGGTGGTGACGCCCACGATGTCGGTGAGCTCACCGCTCTTGAGCTTGGCGCCGAGGGCCTGGATCATCAGGGCAGCCGTGGAGCCGGAGCCCAGGCCCACCACCATGCCGCTCTTGATCTGTTCGGTGGCCGCAGCAGCCACCGCTTGCTTCATCTGATCCTGAAGATCCGCCATCACGCCGTTCTTTCTGGCCCGTGACCGTAGCTCAGGCGCTGGGGAGCGCCTCCGGCCGGATCGAGAGCTGCAACTCCTGCTCACCCCGGAGCACCGTGAGTGGCAAGGCCTCACCCACCGTGGAGCCTTCCACCAGGCGCAGCAGCGTGGCGGGATCGGGAACGCTCTGATCAGCTGCGGCCACCACCAGATCGCCGCGGCGCAGGCCGGCCTTCTCAGCCGGACTCTCCGGCAGCACCCGCTGCACCAGCGCACCATCGCGCTCCGGCAGCTGCACCAGAGCGTTGGGATCTCGGTTGTTATCGCGGGCCAGGCGGGCGTTGAGGGGCACCAACTGCAGCCCCAGGTAGGGGTGCACCACCGATCCACCGCTGCCCAACTGGGCCGCCACGCCTTTGGCCAGGTTGATCGGGATGGCAAAGCCCAGGCCAGCACCGGGGCCGGAGCGCACCAGGGTGTTGATGCCGATCACCTCACCATCGGCATTGATCAACGGGCCACCGGAGTTGCCGGGGTTGATGGCGGCGTCGGTTTGGATCAGCTCAAGCCGCTTATCGGAGAAGCCGAGGCTGGTGATGTTGCGGTGCAGGCTGCTCACGATGCCCAGGGTCACCGTGCGCTCCAGGCCGTAGGGCGTGCCGAGGGCGATCGCCCAGTCGCCCACCTCCAGCGCTTCGGAATCACCGAGTGGGGCCGCCTTGAGGCCGGAACCAGCGGGAATGCTCACCACCGCCAGATCGGTGATCGGATCGGCGCCGAGCACACGCCCCTCCAGCTCACGACCATCGGGGAGGCTCACCTCCACCCGATCGGCCCCATCCACCACGTGGGCATTGGTGAGCACCAGGCCCTTGGCATCAATCACGATCCCCGAGCCCTGGCCGCGCTCCCGGGTGCTGGGCATCTGATCACCGAACAGTTCCCGCAGCAGTGGGTCGTTGAAGGCGGGATCCAGGCCGATGCGGGGCACGCTGCGCTCGGTGTCGATCCGCACCACCGCCGGCGCCACCCGCTTCACCGCGGCGGCCACAAAGCCGTTGCCGGATCCCGAACGATCCGCCCAGGCTGGGGCTGCCAACCACAAGCTCACCAGCAGCAATAGCGGCAGAGCAAGAAGGCGGCGCACGTCAGGTCAGACGGTGAACGCGCAGGCTAGGCAGCCTGGGCGGGCGGCCAACGCAGCAGCTGGGTGGTGACCGTGCCATCGGCGCCGAGCAGCAGCAGCCGGCCGCCGGGCCAATCGGCGTGACCCAGGGGGCAGGGCTGCACGGCGCTGAAGGCCGCCAGGGTGGAGGGGCAGGCCCACAGCGGCAGCGCGGCTCCGCCGGGGCGTTCGAGCGCGCCCTGCCAGTGCTGGTGCACATGACCAAACACCACCCCAGCGATCCGCGGGCTCGCCAGCAGCGGGCGCAGTAACCGTTCAGGCTCCTGCAGGGCGATGCGATCGAGCTCCGGGCTGCCGATCGGCAGCGGTGGATGGTGCAGCGCCACGAGCGCCGGGCCCTCTCCCGCCTGCAGCTGACGCCGCAACCAGGCGAGCTGAGCCTGGTCGAGCCAACCGGCCACCGCACCGGAGCGATGGCTGCTCAACAGGATCAACTGCCAGCCGGCCAGCGGCACCACGGCCGGCGCGATCCAGACCCGTCGCCCTAGGGCCGCCCGCAGCAAGCCGGGGTTGTCATGGTTGCCGCACAGCAGCGCTGTGGGCACAGCCCAGGCCTCCAGCAGCTCGCGCAGCCGCACATAGCCACCCAGGCTTTCGTCTTGGCAGAGATCACCGCTGATCAGCAGCAGATCCGGCGGCTGGCCGAGCTGCAGCAGCGCCTGGCACCAGGCCTGCTCCAGGGCCTTGAGGGCCATGACGCCGCGGCAGCGCCCGCGCGGATCCGCCAGCAGATGGGGATCACTCAGCTGAAGAACGCGCAACACCACCCGGCCCTCCTGGCGATGGACCTAAGTTGCCCGTTCTGCACTTGGCTGGCATGGCTGCAATCCCTCCCGGCACCCGTCAACGCTGCTCCCTCTGCCAGGTGGAGATCCAGGGCATGGCCGGCGGCGTAGATCTGGTGCACTTCAGCCAGGGCGGCCCCTCCACCCGCTCCAAGCTCTACGCCCGCGTGTGCCAGTACCTGCGCACCGACGAGCAGAAAGCGCAGTGCCTCAATCAAGACCCCGCGCTGCGGGGCGAGCAGAAGCCCGGTGATGCCTACATGGAGCCGCCGGCCATGGACCTCAATGGCCTGGGGGGCTGAAGCCGCGGGGGAGGCGTTCACCCTGATCCTTTAGGGTCGTTATGTGCCCGGCGGGCACCCCTTGCTGTCTGTTCAGGTGTGAAGCGGCCTCCGCTTCATGGCCAAGCGGTCAGCCAGGTTGCAGATCACTGCAGGTGCCGGACGGGTTGCCCGTCCCCCATCAGCGATCCGGCTTGCCGCATCCCCTCATCCCCGACCTCGAGCGCCTGGCCAGCCAGGTGGCCGCCGACGCCGGATTCCAGGTGTGCGGCGTGCAGCTGCTCACCCATCGCATCCCGATGACGCTGCAGGTGCAGCTGCGTTTGGCCGACGGGGGTGATGTGAGCCTCGACAACTGCGCCAGCTTCAGCCACCTGCTGGACGACGCCCTGGAAACAGCCGCTCTGATCGAGGAGGCCTATGTTCTGGAAATCAGCAGCCCTGGCATTCCAGACACGCTGAGCGACGACCGTGATTTCCGCAGCTTTCGCGGGTTTCCGGTGTGCGTTCGCTACCGCGATGCCAAAACCGGCACCGAGGCCGAACGGGAAGGCCTCCTGCTCGAGCGCACCGACGACAGCGTGCTGATCAATGTGCGCGGCCGCACGGTTCGCCTGGCCCGCGCCGATGTGATCAGCGTGCGCCTCACCACCCCCACCGAGGGCTGAAGCGCCAACCGCTCTCAACCCAACCCAACGACCACCCGTTTCTCCCTCCACCTATGGCCCTGGTTCTCCTCCCCGGTCTGTCGAACCTGATCGAGGACATCAGCGAAGAGAAGAAGCTGCCCGCCCAGGTGGTGGAATCAGCTCTGCGCGAGGCGCTGCTCAAGGGTTACGAGCGCTATCGCCGCACGTTGTATCTCGGCATCAGCGAAGACCCCTTCGAAGAGGACTACTTCTCCAACTTCGATGTGGCCCTCGACCTCGATGAGGAGGGCTACCGCGTGCTCGCCTCGAAAATCATCGTGGAGGAGGTGGAGAGCGAAGACCACCAGATCGCCCTGGCCGAGGTGATGCAGGTGGCGGAAGACGCCCAGGTGGGCGACACCGTGGTGCTGGATGTCACCCCGGAGAAAGAAGATTTCGGCCGCATGGCCGCCGCCACCACCAAGCAGGTACTGGCCCAGAAGCTGCGCGATCAGCAGCGCCGGATGATCCAGGAAGAGTTCGCGGATCTGGAAGATCCCGTGCTCACTGCCCGGGTGATCCGCTTCGAGCGCCAGAGCGTGATCATGGCCGTGAGCAGCGGCCTGGGCCGCCCTGAGGTGGAGGCCGAACTGCCCCGCCGCGATCAGCTCCCCAACGACAACTACCGCGCCAACGCCACCTTCAAGGTGTTCCTGAAGGAAGTGAGCGAGGTGCCTCGCCGCGGGCCGCAGCTGTTCGTGAGCCGCGCCAACGCCGGTTTGGTGGTGTATCTGTTTGAGAACGAAGTGCCCGAGATCCAGGAAGGATCCGTGCGCATCGTGGCCGTGGCCCGCGAAGCCAATCCCCCCAGCCGCTCGGTGGGCCCGCGCACCAAGGTGGCCGTGGATTCGGTGGAGCGCGAGGTGGATCCGGTGGGTGCCTGCATCGGCGCCCGCGGCTCCCGCATCCAGCAGGTGGTGAACGAACTGCGCGGCGAAAAGATCGACGTGATCCGCTGGTCGCAGGATCCCGGCCAATACATCGCCAACTCCCTCAGCCCGGCCCGCGTGGAAGCGGTGCGCCTGGTGGATCCCGAGGGCCAGCACGCCCACGTGCTCGTGCCGCCCGATCAGCTCAGCCTGGCCATCGGCCGCGAGGGCCAGAACGTGCGCCTGGCCGCCCGCCTCACCGGCTGGAAGATCGACATCAAGAACAGCACCGAATACGACCAGGCCGCTGAAGACGAGAAGGTGTCGGAGCTGATCGCGCAGCGCCAGGAAGAGGAAGCGCTGCAGGCCGAGGCCGAAGCACGCCTGGAGGCCGAGCAGGCCCTGCGCGCCGAAGAGGATGCCCGCCTGCGCGAGCTCTATCCCCTGCCGGAAGACGAGGAGGAGTACGGCACCGAGGCGGCCTACGAAGAGGTGGCCGATGAGGCGCCAGAGCAAGAGCCCGCGGCTGAAGAGGTTGCTGAGGAAGCCAGCGAAGACACCAGCGACGAGGATGGGGCCCGGTGAGTGAGCGCAGCGTCCTCAGGCGCTGTGTGGCCTGCCGTGAGTTGCTGGATCGCCGGCAGCTCTGGCGGGTCATCCGCCTGGCGGATGGAGGCCTCGCGCTGGATCAGGGGATGGGCCGCTCGGCCTACCTCTGCCCACGCCGCGACTGCCTGGAAGAAGCCAGACGCCGCAAGAAACTGCAGAAAGGCCTGCGTTGTCAGGTTGCAGATTCCATCTACGCGGCACTGGAGCAGCGCCTGCACGCCACCTCATCTGCAGGCTCTGAGGCAAGATGAATAGTGGCCTCACCGTGTGTGGAGGCCCGGTGGCACCCGTGGCACCGACCCTTTGGAGCACTGAATGACCAGCAGCGGCAAAGTCAGGATTTACGAGCTGTCCAAGGACTTGGGCCTTGAGAACAAGGACGTGCTCGATGCCGCCGAGAAGCTGTCGATCTCTGCGAAGAGCCATAGCAGCTCGATCAGCGACGACGAAGCCGCTCGCATCCGCAACCTGATCAAGACAGGCGGTAACGGCTCCAAGGCCGCTGCCCCTGCCCCGGCTGCACCGCCCCAGAAAGCGATTCTCTCGGTGAAGAAAGCACCGTCTGCACCGGCCCCTGCCGCTCCTCAGGCGCCGAAGCCGGCAGCCAGCGCTCCAGCCGCTCCTGTGAAACCTGCGCCGGCGGCGCCGCCGGCCGCCGCCAAACCCGCTGCTGCCAAACCGCCCGTTTCGGCACCGGCCCGCCCCGCTGCACCGGCACCGGCACCGGCCGCCGCTAAACCCGCCGCACCCGCGCCACGGCCGGCCGCCCCGGCTCCTCAGGCCGCCAAGCCAGTGGCACCACCCGCACGCCCTGCTGCACCCGTAGCACCGCCGGCCCGGCCAGCCGCCGCCAAACCGGCTGGTGCACCCGCACGGCCCGGCGCTCCCGCCCCCGGCCGCCCGGCTCCGGCGATCGTGTCGAAGGCCCCCGCCGGCGCACCGCCGGCGCGCAAGCCTGCGCCGCCCAGCGCCGCCGCTCCGGCGCGGCCCGTGGCGCCCCCGCAACGCCCCGCCGCCGCGCCTTCACGCCCGGGCGCTCCGGCTCCCACACGACCCGGCGCCGCTGGCGGCAACAAGCCTCAGCTCGTGGGCCGTCCCCAGAGTGGACAGGGCGGCAGCCGCCCAGCGCCCCCATCGGGGCGTCCATCCCTGAGCCAACGCCCCGGCATGCCCACCCGCCCGGGTGCGCCGGCACCTGTGCGCGGTGCCAAGCCCGGCACACCGCCGGTGCGGCCGCAGGTGGAACTGGTGGGCAAGCCCATCCGCCGCGATGTGAGCGGCCCGGCTGGCGGCGGCAACCGCCCTGCACCGCCCACGCGCCCGGGCATGCCCGGCATGCGCAAACCGGTGGCGCCCGGCGAGCTGATGCAGCTGCAAAAACCCGGTGCACGCCCCACCGCAGCACCGCCGCGGCGCCCTGGTGCGCCTGCTGGCCCCGGTGCGGGTGCAGCGGCCCCCGGCGGCGATGACGCCGCCCGGCCGGTCGCTACACCGCCCACAGCGCCGCGGCGCCCCAATTTCCGTGCGCCCCAGCCTCCGGCTGGTGGTCGCCCCCGGCGCCCCGACTGGGACGACAGCGCCAAGCTGGAAGCGCTGCGCAGCCGCTCGCCGCAGAAGCAGCGCCAGAAGGTGCACATCATTGGCGAGAACGACGACGCGCTGACGGCGGAAACCGGCGGCTACGCCGGCGAACAGGAAGCCGTGGTGCTGCAGGCCTCCCTGGCCCGCCCCGCCAAGCCGAAGAGCACCGCCCCCGCGCAGCGCAAGCCCACGGCCGTGGCCCGCAAGCGCAAGAAGGAAACCACCCGTCAGCGCCAGCGCCGCCGCGCCATGGAGCTGCGCGCCGCCCGCGAGGCCAAGCAACAGCGGCCCGAAATGCTGATCGTGCCGGAGGGCAACCTCACGGTGCAGGAGCTGGCCGATCGCCTGGGCGTCGACAGCTCCGAGATCATCAAGAGCCTGTTCTTCAAGGGCATCATCGCCACCGTCACCCAGACCCTCGATCTCTCCGCGATCGAGAACGTGTCTGAGGAGTTCGGTGTGCCCGTGCTCGAAGACGACGTGGAGGCCGCCGCCGCCAAGACGGTGGAGATGATCGAGGAAAGCGATCTGGCTCACCTGATCCGCCGCCCACCCGTGGTCACAGTGATGGGCCACGTGGACCACGGCAAAACGAGCCTGCTCGACTCGATCCGCAAAACCCGCGTCACCGCGGGCGAAGCCGGGGGCATCACCCAGCACATCGGTGCTTACCAGGTGGAAGTGCCCCACGCCGGCGAGCAGCGCAAGATCACCTTCCTCGACACCCCGGGCCACGAGGCGTTCACCGCCATGCGTGCCCGCGGCACCAAGGTGACCGACGTGGCCGTGCTGGTGGTGGCCGCCGATGACGGCGTGCGCCCCCAGACCCTGGAAGCCATCAGCCACGCCCGCGCCGCCAAGGTGCCGATCGTGGTGGCGATCAACAAGATCGACAAGGAAGGCGCCTCCCCGGATCGGGTGAAGCAGGAGCTCTCCTCCCACGAGCTCGTGGCCGAGGACTGGGGCGGCAACACCGTGATGGTGCCGGTGAGCGCCATCAAGGGCGAGAACATCGACAAGCTGCTCGAAATGATCCTGCTGGTCACCGAAGTGGAAGACCTGCAGGCCAACCCCGACCGCATGGCGAAGGGCACCGTGATCGAGGCGCACCTCGACAAGGCCAAAGGCCCTGTGGCCACCCTGCTGATCCAGAACGGCACCCTGCGCACCGGCGACGTGCTGGCGGCGGGCCCGATCCTGGGCAAGGTGCGCGCCATGGTCGACGACAACGGCAAGCGCGTGAAGGAAGCCGGCCCCTCCTATGCGGTGGAGGCCCTGGGCTTCAGCGAAGTGCCCACCGCGGGCGACGAGTTCGAGGTGTATCCCGACGAGAAGGCGGCCCGGGCCGTGGTGGGCGATCGCGCCACCGAAGCCCGCGCCACCCGTCTGGCGCAGCAGATGGCCTCCCGCCGGGTGTCGCTGGCGTCGATGTCGGGCCAGGCCAGCGAAGGCGAGCTCAAGGAGCTCAACCTGATCCTCAAGGCCGACGTGCAGGGTTCGGTGGAAGCCATCCTCGGCTCCCTCGAACAGCTGCCCCAGGAAGAGGTGCAAGTGCGGGTGCTGCTCTCGGCACCGGGCGAGGTCACCGAGACCGACGTGGATCTGGCCGCCGCTTCCGGCGCCGTGATCGTGGGCTTCAACACCTCGATGGCACCGGGCGCCAAGCGCGCCGCCGATGCCACCGGCGTGGATGTGCGCGATTACGACGTGATCTACAAGCTGCTCGAAGACATCC
>Ga0194117_10001006_pt1 | contig 34459 bp, 15 predicted proteins | sample TA2MahsurfametaG_FD_160579 | JGI IMG/M metagenome (GOLD analysis project Ga0194117, IMG submission 160579) | Freshwater microbial communities from Lake Tanganyika, Tanzania - TA2015009 Mahale N1 surface | ecosystem: Environmental > Aquatic > Freshwater > Lake | place: Tanzania: Lake Tanganyika... | reverse complement strand
TCAACTATCAGCTTTTTTAAGGTTTACCATTCATATCTATTACTTGTATCCTTATAGTTTACCTTAAAGATCTGATTTAAGTTTGCAAATCTTCGCCTTTGACTTTGAGCACCGTGATTTAACTTTAATACCTAGCTATTTTCTAGAGCAACTCCTAAAATCTTTTCTACTTGATGGCTTTATACATTTAAAGATTTTGGATCTTTTACATAAATTTCTAAATATCCTTAAATAATTTATGTTCTAAACAATAAAATCAATCCTCGTCCCAGTTAGTGTTTTTTTGGGGTTTAGGTCCACCAGCAGGCTTGGCCACAATAATTTGGTCAACGCGAAGAATTGTAATAGCTGCTTCTGATGCAAGTCTCAATCCCCATTCTTTGGTTTGTTTATGATCATAAATTCCTAATTTAGAAACTTATTCAGTCTCACCGTTTGAGATGTTGATTCCTCGAGCAACATCATTGCTGTTTGCTGAGATCATTTTGGCTACAAAGTCGTTAGCATTGATTCCTGAATTTTCAGCTAAAATTCTTGGGAAAACCTCAAATGCCTTTGCGAATCTGCTGTAACTGTATTGATCAAGACCAGTCAGCTTTTTAGCTTCAGCCTACAATCTTGAGCTAAGGATCTATATTATTGATAATGTACAATTTCAGTGCTGCCGGCTCCTGGAACAAAATCAGGATATCTGATGAGTGATCTGTAGACATGAACAGCATCGTCTATGGCTCTTTCAATGTCTTCGAGGATGTTAGTTGTGCTTCCTCTAAGGACGATAGTTGATAATTTGCAGTCAGCTGTATTTCTTCTGAACACAACGAGCTTTTAAGAAGCGATTTCTTCTACTCCGACATCATCTGAAGTACCAGTCTCATCGGGTGTTGGTGGTTAGAGTTTGGACAAGATGGTAGCTCTAACTGCTCTGGCAACTCTTCTTAGTTCGAACTTTGACAAAATTTTTACAGCCATAATTTTGTATTTGTCAAGGAAATGGAGAACAATTTCAGAAATAGTACCTCCACAAACAACAACGTTGATGTTGGCATTAACAAGTTTTTGAACAAACTTTTCAGCTAAGTCTTCCTCTCCTTTTGAGTAGTTTAAGAGTTAATTAGCGTTTTGAATGAGAACAGTTCCTTTGGTTTCTGATTGCATTGTATCGAGAGGGCAACTGTAAGCTGCGATTCTTGGCTTAACCATTCTATCAATAGCTCCTTCAGCAGTTCTTTTGACTAAAAATCCACTCAAGAATGTTGAATCCTCAACTGATGAACCAAGAATATGGACAACTCTAATGTTATCGATGTCAAAATTTCTTGCAACATCTGGAAGACTGTTGATACAGGCTTTAGCAACTAAATCAGCGAAAAAGGAAGCGTGATTAGGAATCTTTGAAGAAATAGGAGCATAGAGGGTTTTAGCGACTTGATCGTGATTTCTTGGGTCTTCAACTTTGTAAGCAACCAATCTCTATTCGTTTAGTAAAGAGAGAGCTTTCTTTGAAGCTTCTTCGTATCCACTGATAATTTGAGAAGGATGGAGTCCCATTCTGATTAAATTTTCGGCATGACTAAGTAGTTCTCCAGCCAAAGTAACTGTAAAGTTAGTGGCATCCCCACACTATTCGTCTTGCATTTTGCATGCGAGAACTAACATCTTTGCGGCAGGATGTTGAACTTCAAGCTGTATAAAAGAAAGATTACTTATCTGAGAATGGTGGCGGCGTCAGAAGTAACAAAAGTTTTGTCAATATGGTTCACAACCATTTTCTTGAGACCTGAGTTATTTAAAAAGATTTAAAAATAGCAAAATGCTCAGACCCTTCCATAACTCTATCCATTCAGCTGAAAAGTTATGTAAAAGTTCTTTAAACATTTTGCAGTGTAAAAGAATGTTACCATTGGGTCCTAGAGAGCGTTTGATTTTGGCGGTGATTTCTTTGCAAGCATTGATGTTCTTGAGTACAACTTCTTCGAAACCTGAGAAGTGTTTGTGTCCCTAAGTGTCGAGATATGTACTTCTTTGAGAAGATTGTTGAATCCGTAAGAGCTGTCGAGCATCTCTGTTTGAGGTAAAGATATAAATTATAAAAAGATTTAAATTCACCAACTATTATATGTCTATAAGTTTATGAAATAGATCTTTGACTATCAGATTTTATTTATTTTGAGTTTGCTTCCTACATCCAGATCTTTTACCATTATTTTGAACTACTAGTACGAAATTTTACCATCATAATCCTAACTAAAAATATGCTTACAAGATCAGCTTTTATGATTGTACGGTCGACCAGTTGCTGCAGTTGTAAGTCAGTAAGGTTATTTCCCACCATCATCTTCAAAACGGTAAAAAGTTCGCCATTTGTTATGAAGCCATCCTCGTCAATATCGTAAATTTTGAATGCAAAACGAAGTTTGTGCTATTCGTCTGTTCCGTAGAGAGAGGCCAAACCTTGATGAGTTGATAATTACCAGAAAGGAACTAGCTGAAGGATATCTTTCCATCTTTATTTTTATCGAAGATGGAGATGACTCTTTTGACGAGAGGATTTTGATTGAGTTACGGGACATTGAAAATTTAATCGGGGTCAAGGTCACCAGAGTTATCTTCATCAATTTGTTTAAAGCGGGCGTAGAGTTTTTGTATTTCTTTTTAGCTGAACTGGGTTGGAAATTCTGTGTTACCCATTTAAAATAATATAAAGAAATAGCAAGATCGTTGTAAGATATTGATGGCAATTTATGATTATTATCTATCAAAAATAGTTTGTCTCCCAATATCATAATTTATAAAAGACATGTATCGTAATAACAGGCATTAGGACATTTATCGCATAAACAAAAGAAACTATGGATATAGATAGGAAGCTTAGCTTTAATAAGACAGCCCTTACTATAATAATCACTATGGGCATTATCAAAATAGAAATACCAAAAAACAGGGCAATGGTCTACTCCATAATAATAGAAAACCTGATAAGTTTAGTTCTGAATATTTGAGAAATTTGGTTCAGCCACTAAAAAAGCCTGAGAAATAGAAGAAATAGGATTATAAAATAGATAATGCCAAAAATTAACCTGTGCCTATAAAATAGTCTATTCCAAGAGGAGGAAAAATTTATCTGTCGCAATACGAATAATAAAAGAAGATACTCGATCAACAGATCTAAGAATATAAAAATGAAAAAAGCAAACCTAACTACTTGCTTTCCTAAAATAGAAGAAAAACAAGTACTAATAACAGAAACTGCGATGATTCAGACTGGGATATTGGCAAGTAGGAAATTAGAAATGAGCAAAGCTAACAGATATCATCGTTATCTTTTAGTTTAGATATTCCACCTTTATAGATTCAGAATCAGCTACAAATATCTGAGTAAATCAAAGAGTAAGAAAAAAAAGAGATAGATGAAATTTAAGAAGAGGATATAAAATATATAAAGTAAGTATAGTAGTAGCCAAAACATATGAAAAAGGATGAGAAAGCTACATACGAAATAAAAAATGTGCGAATTTTCAAAGAAGTTAGTTAAGAGAATGAAGAAGAATCTGAAAAGACTAACATATAAGAAAATAAGCAAAGAGAATAAAAGAGTACAAAATTATAAAATAAAGTAAAAAATGTGAAAGAAACAAATATTTTATCTTTAGATTAACAGAACGAAGATAAGAAAGTAAATGATTATGCCTTTATAAAAAAAAAAGTGTAGTATTAAAAACAGTAAGTCAAGGAATTTGTAAAACTTATAGATGCCATCGATTTTGATTCATAATAATAGAAGGATCACTTTGAAAAATAGTAAGCCAAAAAAGAGAACACATCTAAAGGAAAATAGTAACAATAGTAAGATAAAATAAATAAAAATGAAGAAATAATACTAAAGCTGTAGCAGTCACATAAAAAAGCAAAAGTATTGCTGACTTTTCAGGCTATCTCAAACATCCAGTCTTTCACTATAAAAGAAGTATAGTTGACATAGCTAGAACTATCTCTTAAATTGGACTCGAATGGAAAACCTAAACTCAAGTAATCTCACAATATCACATTTAACTAGTTGGGTAAATACATAAAATTTATGAAAACAAGTCATTATTTCCCCAAAATAGGACATTTTCAATACGAAGGCTAACATTTCGTAGATGTAGCTGAAAATAGAGAATTCATCTAAGATTAAACAAACAGAATTGAGTTTGAATTCTGCTAGATCAAAGTATCTGACTCATTCTCCATGGCACAAAATTAAAAAAGTAGAAGTTTGATTGGTGTAACTATAATTTCTTTGCTGTGTATGATTTGTGGGTCTAAAAACTAAGTAGTAGTCTTTCAGAATGACATGAGTGTAGTTTGTTCTTGCAAAGGAAACGATTGTTCAGAAAAGTTATAAGGAAAGATTTCCAAAGTTAAAACAAAAATTGTTGACTAATGATCTATCCGTATTGATTATTCCAACTTTATGCTTATTGATCAAGAATCTGACACACTTTATCTGTTCGCATCATAAACCTCCAATAGCTTCTGGACGTGGGCTTCTTTTTTGGCGAGAGCAAAGTCAAATGTTCCAAAATTGTATTTTTTAGCCTAAGTCTATTTTATTCTTACAAGTTTTGATATGACTGGGCTGGTTTCGAGCATGCGACCTTATTGAGTTCTCCAGAGGGTAGAGTTGACTATAGTTGCGGAATATCCTGCAAGGGCAGTCCATATTGCGATATCTCGGATTGCAGTAGTTCTGCGTCTTTTGAGTACAACTGCGGCTGTGGGTACTAAAACACCTACGAAGGTGGCGTATGTCCAGAGCATGATTGAGCTTCCAAATCTTTAGTTTCTTGTTGTGGCAAGTGATACCTGTCGCGTAAATATTAAAGATGATCTCCGGTGGCTAGTTTTTGAGGAGTATGTTCAGCTATGAAATAGAAGATAAGTTTATTGCGAGTTTAAGGTGAAGCTGCATAGTAAAAAAGCTACCGTTGATGAGTAGATCATGGTTAATGAAGTAACCTGAGCGGCTTTTATGATATTGAGTGATGAAAAAACCTGGGAAGTAACTCATCTCCAAATTTATATAACAATATAAACAAAATCAACTGCCCAAATATCAAATCTTTTAACACCTATCTAATACACATACTATTTCAAGACAGAGATTCAATCTCGTTAAGATAATATTAAGATCAATGTTGTTTTTATTTTTTAGGCCCGTATTTTTCACGCCATTTCCTGTCGGCTCTTTGAATATTCTCTAATCTTTACTTCTATATTTGTGAACGGGCCAAATCATTTAGAACGCGGTAGTAAAGATCCTAGCGATAATTTGTATTAGAGGGTAAAGGGTAAGGGTATTCATTAAGTTAGTAGGGCAGATTACGATGAAAAGAGTAAATCTCTACATTGTCACAGTAGATTTAATGAGTCCACCTACCAGTTAGCTTGTTGTGTCTATCTAAGATGTCTTTGCTTGAAGGACTAAGTTTTTTATCTGGAAAATTAGCTATAAAGTTATTTAGAAATTCTGACTTTACAGTAAGTATTTAGGCTTATATTTGATCCTTGAATTTCCATTTTTTCGAAGAGAACAATCCAGATGTATCCTCAAAATTCATCTAAGAATACAAGTTATTTGCCATATCAAAGTAGTAGCCTTTTTTAGTGTAATTGAATTTACGATCACCTATTGCGAAACCATTGAATTCTGCGGGAGGTGTTTGAAAACATACCTACTGACCATCGTCAAAAACTATATGATACCATCCTTTGTTAATACCATCAGCTGTATTAATGTGGATGTTGACAGTTGCCTCCAGTGATGCATGGATTTTATAGCCACGTCCGTACATAAGTAAAAATGAAATGGGAGGGTGATGACTGATCTGCTAAGCATACACTGGGCAACCAGTTATATTGCATTGAAAGGTTTCACCTAAAATAGGATTGAATGGTTTTTCTATGTCTAAAAAGAGTATAGAGTTCGTTAGACCAAAAATCATACAAAATTTAAATCTCTCGATAGGATCTTTTGATTTAGCAGCAGCCTCTAAAAACTAAGGTGCATTAGACATAGCAAAGCAAAACCTTGATAAATTCGAATCAGTATGAAAAACAGTGACAGGAAGTGATATATTAAGACCTCCTTTACCTGAAAACAGATTTTTCTTAAGTGTGCTTAGGATAAAAGAAATAACACTATCTTGGGCTTATTTTTTTTTTTTATTTACAAGCATGAGTCCTCCTTCTTAAAGATAATTCCATTGATCTTTAATTAGGTAATCTTTAAATTTTGGAACTATTTTATTTCGAGGTGTTTTTTCAATGATATTTACAGGGTGGTGGACTCTGAGATAATCTTTTGGAATTATAACTAAGCCCTATTCGTTTTTACGGATAGTGACTGGTGAAAAATCAAGGTCAGATTTGTTATTAAGAATTATTTACTCCTCATTTATTTAGTGTACACTTTTTCTCAGATTTTCTTAGATTTATTGATCATCTTGAATGCTGAAAAATAGATCACTTTCATCTATTCTGCTTACAACTTATTGTACATCGAATTCGGAATCATGCATCTAAGATTCTTAGTTATTTTTCATATTTTTAAGAGATTCTTCATTGGGAATCTATCTAACTTTCCATAAATGCTTTAAATAGTTCTTTAGTTTCTTCTTAAATTAGCTTTTTAAAAAATACTACTACATTTTTCGAAACCCTTTGAGATATCGAGTGGTGAGTTAGCATATATGTGGCCTATTTAAAAGTCCTCCATGCTAAAAATGACATTAAATAACAAGTTTACATCCAGATGTACTTGGGCTCAGCTTCATAATTTGATACTAAATTTTACCTCGATGTATGCTATTGAAAGGAATATAGTTAGTATTCTAAATAGATTTATCAGCAATATAGTAATCGTTGCCCATTTGAAACTGATGTCTTAAATAAAGATAGTCTCTTTATTTGTACCACTAAGAAAATGATTTATGTTTTTGGTAACAAATTATACTATTTTAGGATGATATGCCAAGTTTTATTTGGCCTTAGAGTATTTAAGGATGCCAGTTTTTGTAAAGAGGAAGATTTGCTAGTGCCTACAAAGCATCATTTATCTACAGACGATTCAGAAGTAGTTATAGCTTAAAAATTAGAGGGTTTTGAATACTTCTAAAAACAAAGCAGTTTTAACTGTTTTCTCCTTTGCCATCACAGAGTTAAAATCTTTCAAAATGGTCCAAATTATTCAAATTGTAGTTTGGAAACATAATGAAAAAAATATTTTTATGCCACGTTTATTTATTATATTTCTTTTAAACTTTGGAAACTATTTCTTCATATTTTTAGTATTGTTAGTTATCTTTGGCAATGATTTAGCTCAGCTCATGACTTAAGTTTTGTTATTCTGGTATTTTTAAAACTTATTAAACTATACGACTATCCTCTGGTCTATATAAATGAATCTATTCCTACAGGTCAGGTAAAACTTTTAACACTGAACTCATTTAAACTGGTTTGAGATTTTTTTATATTTTTGATTTTGTAGGTGAAGTTCCTCTACCAAAACCATTGGATACTGATTTTACTTCAATATTATACATTCTTTTAATCATTTAGGTGTATCCCTTTTGGATGAGCTCGTTAAACAGAGGTAGAATTTTTTTCGAGTCATTGTTAGTTAAAAAACAAAATCGAACAATTTCAGGTGTTGACATATGGATTGCTTACAGTACGTAACAGTCTTTATCTGTTTTTTTTGAGCGTCGAATGAGGTAATTTCTTAGATCAAACTGCATCTCTTCTGATGAAACCTTAAATCCATCAATATTTAGATATACCTGATTCCAACTTCTGAAGCCTTTTTAGATCTAAACTCTAAACCTAACAGGCTCTTTTTTGACAGTTGAAGTTATTTAATCATCTTCTACGTTTATATCAATTAAACTTTGCTTTGTTTCTGTTTACAAAGCTTGAATCTAAATGGCGATCTTGATGGTTTTTTAGTATAATTCGACTTTCTCGAAGAGCGAGAGGTTGGAAAAAGCTTTTTAGAAGAAAATATCTACCATAAACTTACTTCTTTCACTGCCACACAGAGATAGAAGTGTAAAGGTTTTGACCTCACTTCTTATCTTGTAGTCCATAAACATGATTAGCTCTTGGAAAACTCGAGTCTGATTGAAAAGATTGTTTGTTTTCAATAGATTCGCTTTGTTAAATCTATCTTGAAGTTCTTCCTTGCGATTCATAATTATACAAACTTGATATTATTAAAAATTATTTACAAATGTAACGAAAGTTTAACATTTCAAAAACTAAATCATCATTTGTAGCCCGATCTTAGAACTTTGATCAACGTTTCAGCTGCCTCTCTTTTGAGTTTTTCGTCCTACTCCCGCCGCTTAGGGCGCTTACTTTGCAGCTTTATCAAGTACTCTTTTTTGGACAGACATTAAGCAAGATTTACAACTCTGCCTACAATGATTTCAAGTTCATGGATAGCATGCCTACGTTTTTAGTCTGCTTGGGTGATGTTTGTTTTTATTGTAGTTATTTCCTCGTTATATCTGTTGATTTTATTTTTATATTCTACGAGCTTTTTCTAATTGACGGCTTGTGTTTATTTGATTTTGTCAATTGATCCTATCGTATTTTGATATTCTTAAGTTGTGTTGTCTTTGAGTTGATTGATCTCTTTGATAGCTAGCTGTCCAGTTCTAATAGACTATCTCATTTCTACTTTTAATATTTTTAGGCTTTCTAAGCCTTCCTCCATACTAGTTTTATTTTTCTAAAGTTCCAAAACATGTTAATCCGAACAATTTTTGATAAAATCTCCCGAACACATAGGTAAAACTTCGGTTTCAGAATAAAGCTCAAGTAATTTGTTCAGTTAAAAAGTATTTTTTGCAATCTGAGCTCTGATTTAGGTAGTATCTTGTCCTAATTTATTGCTCTTTACAAGTGCGCTATTATATTTTTAAAGTATTCTGCGTTTTGATTCGACTTTGCTTTGGATTTCCCTCAAGTCAACGCCTGTAAATACTTATTTCAATCTTTAAATAATGACTTTGCATATCTCAAGCTCTTTTTTGTTTCTTTGGCATTATTCTACTTGAGCCCTTGTGATATTTAAGTCGTAAGTAAGATTGAATTCTTTATTTTCTAGGCCTATCAGAGTTTAGTTCTTCTATCTGACTAGTTGCTCTACTCTTAGAATGTCTTTATTCAAGGTCTAAATTTTTAAACGATAATTTTCATAATCTTCTTCGTTGCTATCTTGGTCATCTTTCAACAATTTTTAAATTTTGTGTTGCTACTCATATTTTTCTTCAATGATGACTTCAAGATTTGATTTAATGAGCGTAAATTCTTTGTCTGTCTCAAGATATCGCGCATATGATCCTTTACAGTCCCAATCTTATTTAAGGAAATCATCTCTGCATTTTAGAAAATCTTCTCTGGCTTCTCGCATGCCTCTGTTGTATGATTGTTCGTATTCATTCAGATTTTTGATGTTTTCGTAGGCGGTAATGTATTTTTTGAATTCAAGGGCTAATCTATTAGCAGCATTTAAGTCAAATTTTGAGGCAGCTGCCTTCTCCTAATGCTTCTTTATTGTGGAAATAGAAAAAGGAGCTATTTCATTTGTGAGATTTAACAAATACTGCTAAATTGCTTTTGATTCGTTGAGATTAGACTGTGACTAGTAACAGCCAATATGATAAGAAACACCTTGTTTATCTTCAGGAGAAGCAGAGATGAGTCTTTATAAGAGCACCCGTAGGAAATAGATGCTGATGATGATTAGGGCGACTGCAAAAGCTTTGAGTAGCATGCTAAAAGTAGTTAATTATAAATTATCGATGAGTTTCTAACTTAATTTTAAAGACAATCAAAAGAAATACAACAAATCCTTTTCTAAGTTTTCAATATGAATTCATGCCAAGAAAATAGAAAAAATAAATTTATAAAGACACAATTTTCTTTTTCTAGAAAAATCTTTAGAATTTTTATAAAAATTCTAATATCTACATCTTATCTTCCATTTATTTACTTTTATTTTTTGCACCTTATAAAATGAATTGGGCTCACGGTTATACAGATAGTTTTCTAAGTTTATAATAATTGAAAAAGGCTTCAGGAGGATAATCATGAAAAGACAATCTAAAGGAGATAATAGAATACATAAGTCACTTTTGGTCGCAAAACCAGTCCCAAGTGTGTCTCCTTCTAGAGATAAAATAAAGGAGGATAATGCAAATCAGGCAAATAACAATAATCTCAGCAACAAAGCTCCACATCTCAAAACCCACCGAAGCACATCTCACGATATCCAAAAACAGAATTTCGTTACTTTCAAGGAGTATCTTTAGTGTTTGATTAAAGATCTACAAGAAAAAAAATAACGATTATAGGCCACTGTGAAAATGTACAGTTTGTTTCAAGGGCATTCTGGCACTCTTCGCTGCATGGAACACAATAATCAACAAACAGTCTACTGTATCACAGAGAGGAGAGTACTTTGTACAAATTGTGTTTTTGGGGCAGGTCGTCATCGTACACACAAATTGAAACCCTTGAAGGATGCTTATCAGTATATTTAGTAAGATAACGTTCTTTTAAATAAAATCGTTGAGCATGACATGCAGAACATGAGCGAATGCACAAAAAATAGTCAATATAATAGTATGAAGCTTTAGAATCAGTTGAAAAGTTAGTTGGAGAAACTAGAAATGGAGTATAAACGCAAGAAAGAATTTATCGATGAGAAGTATGCTTTGGATAAATAGCGACTGAAAAGAATATTTGAGGGACTTATATAAAAATCAAAAATGTGTGAAAGAATTAGTGAATAGTTAAAGTTCAAGACATGGTAAGCAGCTGCGAAATTAGGTACAGGTAAACGTACAGACGTGATAAACATTTAGGCGAGTGTTTCACGTCAGGTTTTTTTGGTGAAATTATCGTAAATAACGCAGGTAAAGGTCAAGACAATAACAGACAAATAGATTGACAAGCTAAACAAGCTTATTCTTAAGTCTTGATTTTTTTATTTTATTTGTGATCAATTAATTTAAGAAAAATTTATCTAAAATGATATTTTGTCTTTCATTTTCTTATTGCTTCACAAACTGTTTATTTATGTTTGAAAGATACTATAATGCAAATATATAGTAATTACTGTGACTATTTTTGATTATATTTATTGCTTGAATGACTAATCATTTCAACTGGAACTTTCCCCAACGCAACGAAACTATGTTTCTTGCTACCATTGGTATACTAATGTTTACTGATAGAATCAAGTACACGACCTCTATGTCAACATAATCGTACTTCTTCATTTCTCAATAATGACATTCCAGGTGCACAAAATAAAGCTCAAATACCGTAGAAAATAACGAGATAAAACTTCGCTCATTCGACCTTTATAGAACCTGTGCCTAATTCTCATGTGATGAAAAATAAATTTATAACTACGAATAGTCTCCGCACAGATGATATCTAATATGCTCAGCCAAGTTGTCATTAGTTAAAAACCAACAGAGTTACTAATCCTTTGGTTCCCCGCTATCAACTACCCTATGTAGCACCTGTAAACCTTGAACCTCCTCGAAAATTCATGAGAGATAATCTAGACATTTCAGATTTGCAGACCAAAATCCCATCAAAACTTGCCAAAAACCACATTAAAGATCCAATATAAGGTTCATCTCCATCTAAACTTTTCAAGACTGTTGAAGCTGTGAGCCGTTTAGATGTAAAGGATATCAACAGAGATGGTTTATTCGAAACTCGAAGAAAAAATAATCCAACTAATCCTCTAGATCCAGTTTATACATGGAGAGATACACGAATGAGTTTAAATGAGAAATATGGTTAGATCAGTAATAAGCCAAAGGAGATGATTCCAAGTCGTGTAAATAAGCCACAAGATCTATCACTAAGCACTTATGATATTTCTGGTGCGAAGGCTAATAGTTACAACGAACAAAAATACTTTTTTTCAGTAATTATTGTTTAATTGAGAAACGTAAAGACTATAGAGATACTCTTAACACAACAGACATTCCGAAAACGAATGCTTCTAGTTTGAAAAAAGGAATTTCGACAAATCGCCATGTAAATCCTTTAATGCCCGTTTACCGTTATCTTGAGCCTTACTGAAAATTAAGAGATGGTTTAATAATATTTATATTTTGATAAATTGCAATAAAGCCATTAATTTTGATATGTCACACATCTAAACTTTTTAAAAAGGAGAAACTTCTCGCTTCAGAAAAAATACTTGCAGGGGAATACCAAACAGATTATTGATAGATCTTTACGATTTAATAATCATAATCGATTATTATTTTGATATCAATAATTTTAATTTAGTAAATGAACGTTATCTAAAAAAATGCGAAGTTGAATCAAAAATTTAATGAAGCCGAAAAATATGTTAAGAAGATTTAAGGTATTTCGAGAGCGACTAACTGGTTTGAAACCAGAACAAAGTATGAAGGAGCTAAGAGAATCCTTTAGTCACATAAACTTATGGAGAAATAACTGTAATTTGGGAGGAGAGAGCTAACTATAAAAAGAGCAACTAGACTAGAGGCTCTCTATAAAAACGAGTATTAGCAATGGGAGGGTGCCCTGAGATCACAAGGATTAGCCATCCTCAAAAATAAACTTTGATTTATCTGATTTGATTGATTTTTAATTTTTGAGTAGATAAGTAAAGAGAGCTTGTAGTATAATTTTAAAGTCAATACTTCGTATAATTTTTTAGTTCTGCTATCATCATTTAATTATATCAGATGCAGGGAATTCGTAATAGATTCAATAGCTTGGGAACTAGTTTTTACAATTTGTACAAGTGTACCTTCATCAATAACTCTCTAACTCCCTACGTCCAATACAGCGTCAACACAATTATAACTCAATTCCCCAAAATCGCATATCAAAACACATTTGAACCCGAATACACCAGACCTCTTGTCAAATATAACGCGCCAATAGTTTTGGGATTAATTTTTGCTACTCTTTGGGCTAGCCGTGCGGCAGTTGCAGAAGAATAGCGACAACATATACATAATGAATGATATATTCAACCTAAATCACAACTCTAAATATCATATTTCACTTTTTTAAAATGGAGAAAAAAAGTTTGCCAGATCCCAGATTCAGCTAGTTTACAGAAGAACTCAATGAAGAAGGTACAGTGATTGGCTTTTCGATACCCAACCGCAACTTTATCTTTAAGTATGACCGCAATGGTGGATGGTTTGATTAAGATGGTAGATACTATAATTCTGAGGGTGTTCTGCGATCTGATGAAGAAGATGATGTTGAAAATTTGGAGTCAGATGATGAAGATTTGTCTGAAAATGATGATGAATTGATTGATTAATTCGAAGATATGCTCAGAATAGAGGAGGAAGGATACGTGAGAAAAGAGACAAAATAAGTCAAAAAAGTAGAAGAATAACCAATACTTTCCCCTCAACAAAAAATTGAAAAAGATCTAGATCTAAAAGACTTTGAAGATCTTCTAAGCAAGTATCTTAAAAATTAACACTTAAAAGAGAATCTTCCAGGGGAACTTTTTATTTATTTCAAACAAAAAGCAAAATACTTCGAACCTATCAAACCCTCAGTTGAAGGTAAGCAATCTACACTTTAAAAAAATAAAGAAATCGAAGCCATTTTAAAAGGCGTAAACTAAAAGAGATAATCTTTAATTGCGGCTGATAGATGGTTGTCAGAACCTGAAGTTTTTCTAGATTTTTCTGGAGAGAGTTAGGTGGAAAGTGAATATGAAAGATATTGGTACGGCCATATTAAAGCGAAAGCCGACAAATATTTACAATTCCTGAAGCAAATAAAGGAGAGCTAAGTATTCTATCTGCTTGAAAATAAAACTTATTATGCTTTGAAATCAAAGTTCTACCATAAGAAAAGTGAATAAAATATTAAGAAAACTATAAAAGAGTTCTCTGAGAAGATCGAGGGACTGACTGATAAGCAAACCATTGTAATCAGACTTGATAATTTGCCACAATATTTCCCCTTGAGCGCAGTGTATGACCTCATTTAGTTTGTGAATGGAAATCCTGCTGAAATTTAGGATGCTTTTATAATTGACGAGTATGCAGCTGAATTAACTGTTTTGAAGAGTACTGCTCTCAAAATATTGAAGTATATTTTTAATTATTTAGTCTTTAAGCTTATAATAATGACAAAGGATAATATTTGGAAATTTCTCTAAAAGAAACTAAGGATAGAACTGTTGAAAATATTTAGAAAAGGTACTACTCTGTTTCAATATAAGGAGCCTTCAAAGTACATGAAAGATAACTTCATGATACATTGGCCCTATTAAATTCAAGGCTATAAGTGGCCAGAAATTGCCCTCTTGAGATATAAAGATAAAGCAAAATAAGATTCGTTTTGGGATCATACCGAGCTTTACGGAAAGTATTAATGTTCAGAGGATAAAGTCTTAATGCTTTACATGTCAAAAGCCAGTTGCCTTCATAAAAATGATTGTAAAAACCTACGTCTTAGATTAATCATCGAATAAGAGCAAAATTTAAGAATAAATCAAATTTATATTTTTATTTAGAATGTAGATGCAAGGCGTACATGATACTCCCTTAAACTATAAGGTGATCATATTAGGTGACGCAAGTATAAATCTAATAATTAAGATGTTGGTAAAACCTCTTTTATCAAACAGTATATAGATCACGAATTCGTTGAGAGATTGAGACCTACTTGTAATGTTGATTTTGTAATGAAAAATTGTCAGGTAGATTAATTTCAGGTTAAATTGCATATTTTTGACACTGCGGGACAGGAAAGATTCCGTTCTTTGACACGTTCGTATTTTAAAGGGACAGATGCAGTCCTTTTTATGTATGACATGAGCAAGTACAGATCTTTGGATCAAGTAAAGATTCGTTTATTCATCTCAGCGATTGGGTTTAGTTCTACGAAAGGGAGACAGATACTAAAAATTAAATAAGAGTATTGGTTGGAACAAAAAAAGATAAACTAACTTCTCTAATTAAAAGCAATTAAAAAAATGAGAGCAGTATACAATAACAGAAAAAGTAAAGTGTTAAGGTGGTGGAGAAAGACGAAATAAAATTATTTGTGGAAAAATATAAATTTGTCTTTAAATTTGAGACTTCAGCCAAGTAGAATAGTAATATAGATGCAGTTTTTGATGAGTTGACAAGAAATCTTATATACAATAGTTTGCAACTTAAAAAAAATAACCCTATCCGTGAATAAGAATGGTCTATAATCCTTAAAAAAGACAAACAACATCTTTTAAAAGAGTAAGAGAAGAACAATGGATGCTGTTGATTAAAATTAGGCTATTTTTGTTTTGTTTATATTTTATTTATCAACAGATCAACCATTGATGCAAAGAGTTGTTAGAAACTTCTTCTCAACTGTCGTGCTTAAAAAAGAAAGCAATCAAGCTCATGAACTAGCTAAGTATGCCATCAATTTCTTACAAAATGGCAACCCTGCTCCCTAAGTTCTTGAAAGAACCAAGATGTTTCACACTGATTCAGTCATTTGTGGTCTTTCAGCCCTCGCACTCAAAACCAATGCACCCCACGTCCTGAGAAATGAAGCTCTATAGTTCACTCTTAGCAAAAATACCAAAATTTAACATGCCAAAGTTTTTGGTAGCAGTGAATTGGTGCCTATCGAAAAAGCTATTGTTGCAAACTCCTCTGCTGTCAGAGAGTGGGACTCTAATGGAACAGTTTTTGGTTATGCTAATGACCCAAAAAGACAAGCTGGATAGTTTGGACATAATGATTTCTATCCAGTTGTTATCGCAGCTTCTCATGTAAATTCCAAAATCAATGGATCTCTCGCTTTAAAAGCTATGACTTTGCAAGATGAAATCAGAGGAAGACTCTGTGAAGTTTTCTCTTTGAAAACCTACAAGATCGACCATGTCGTACATGGAGCAATCTCTTCAATCTGTGTTTATGGAGCTCTTGTTGGAGCAACACCTCTTCAAATAGAACATGCCATTGGTATGTTTGTCGCTCATTACATTCCTTGGAGAGCAATCAGAGCTGGAAAACAGCTTAGTGATTCCAAGGGTGCCTCTGCTGCTATTTCAACTGAAGCAGCCATTATGTGTATTAAGAGAGCTATGAGAGGATTCATTGGTCCTAAGGACATTTTCAGCAATCCTGAAGCTATCTTTAGATTTTTCTAAAAAACTAACGGAACTTCTCCTTTCGACATCACTGTTGCCAATGAAGGATCTGACTTTGCTGTTATGGGAATGCACTTCAAACTTGGTCTCTATGAACATCAATCAGCTGGAGCTCTTGAAGGTCTCCAAAAAATGATCTTCGACTCAAAATTCACTACTAACCAAAGTCTTAACGACATTGAAAACATTAACATTGTTGCTTACTAGCCAGCTTTCGGTATTATCGGAGACCCCGCTAAAAAGTCTCCTTCAACTCGTCAATCTGCTGATCATTCTATGGTTTACATTGTCAGCACCATTCTAAGAAAAGCTTTCGAAGATAAAAACTTTAATTCAAGTCTCAGCTCTGTCAACAACCTTGACCAAATCTGGAAAAGTTTAATGCTTGAACCCAAAGACTATGGACACACTGCCCTATTCAATCCCGCAACTAGAAATTTGATGACAAAATGCACTTTTACCCATGGAGGGAAGGCATATGATGAGAAATACCCCGAAGGTATTCCCACTTCTATCAGTATTACTTTTAAAGGAGGCAAAAAATACGAATCAGGCTTCGTAATGTTCCCCTCAGGACATTCAAGAAACACAACTGCTAATTTGAAAGACATCTTAAATTACAAGAACAACCTTTTGGGAAGACTTGCTTTAAGCGAATCTAAGCTTAAAGAAAAACTGTCTCTATTAAACTCTATCGAAACTGCATCAAACCAAGATTTGCAACATCTCTATGAATGCAATTTGAAAGTTAGACAATATTCAGTTGATGATGAAAAATACGTTGAATGATCGTTAAATAATTATCCTTTCTTATTGCTTTTTGGTTAGCCATTTTTAGCATAAGCTATTATTATATGTTAGTTTTAATATTTAATAATAAATGAATTATCTTTAATCCAATTTTTAAATAGATATAGAGAAACTAACTCCCTTAGAGAGAAAAGAAAGGAGGAAATTAATAAAGTTGTAAATATTGATCTTGAAGTTTTCTTTTTGAATTTTTTTCCATATTCTTTGAGTTTCTTCTTTGTTAAATTTTTCAATTTCCGAAACTTTGCATTTTAAAAATATTGCCATTAAACTTTTCCTAATTATGTATTCTATACTAATTAAGAATTTATTTTATTTCAATAAATTAAAAAATTTTATTTGATTTACTACTGGTCTATTCTATTATTAAAATTATCATTTTTAGCCAGCTTGGTTTAATAGGTTTATTGAAAATAATATTTGATATAAATAAATTTAATACTTTAATAGGTGGTACGTCCTAAGTATGTAATAAGCTTGTAGACAACCAAAAATAGCATATTTAGATCAATAAGAAGCTATCAAGCTAAAAAGATCATCTGCATAAAGCTATCCTATCACTCATTTCAAAAGAAACAAAACGAAACTTCAATTTATTTTGTAGAGAATAAACAAATAATTTTACCGCCTGTTTAACTCAAAGGAATGGAGATTTTAACGCTTGTAAAAGTGAAGAATAAAAATTTTCGATTTGCTAAGATAAAAGAAGTAATTCTAGAAAAAAATGATGATAATTCATGTTTATTCTAAATCCCAAAATTTTTTATTTTTGTTTTTCAAGCTTACAATAAAAGCAAAATACAAAATTGAATTTTAAATAAATTATTCAATCATAGCTATTGAGTCAAGAAGTTTTTATTCTGTTACCCAACTTGCATTAACAAACTATGATTTATGAATACTGTTTTTCTTCTTTATTTGGCTATATCTCACGAAGTTAGTTCCTATTTATTTTATAAGATTCTAATAAATTTCTAAATTCAAATTAACAAAAATTTTAAACAATAAGGTTGTAATTGATCAATTGCCTTCATTTATAGGTTAATAACCGTACTTCTGTAATGAAATACAACTATTGTCCAAAATATGACGAAATACATTCCTAACAAAATTTACGTACTTGCTACATTATTCAGATTTTTATGCCTCTTTGTAAGAAGAAAATTCCAATAATCTCTCTTCTTTTTTGTAATAGATTGCCTCAGGATATTTGAGGTTACTGTTAAAAGTAAGAGACTTTTTGATAAATCTTTCATTTTTCTAGTTTTAAGGTGGGTTCTTATTTTCAAAGAAAACTTGTAAAGTGTTGTTGCTTAGCCTCACAAATAAACTGTTCTTATTGTAAAAAATCTTATGGATGCTGCAAAATGGCATCCGAGTATGCTCATAATTTTGGTTTTGTTCTGCTTGCAAGTAAAAATTTTGTTCTTCCATTTTTTTTCTAAAATATCTTCCTTGAACGTAGAATAAAATTTTTATTTTATTTATTCTATTTTTTCCATTTTCGTCCTAATCCCCTTAGATTTACTATTCTAAAGAAGGATGATATTTTAGTTGTTAATGATCATTGAAATAACCATAGAAGGCATTGTTGCTGAATAGTAAAAAGAAACCATATTTATCAATATGAAGTACTTAATTTATTTGCACTTTCTTTTTATTTTGGAATTTAGAAACAAGTTATTTGGGTATTTATGTATTGTAAGAAATCTCTTATTTTCTCCACTTAGTTCTTGTTGTAGATTTCATCTCAAAGTAGCTAGGATAGCATTATTTTAAATCTTTCCTAATCTTTTTCTCTTACTCTAAAGTTATACTTTAGAAAATTGGCTAACTGAGCAGTTCTCTTGCATTTTTCCTCCTTTCTGTGTTTATTTCTAGCATATTTTTGATCAGCTCAATAATCTATGTAAGATTATTTGTTTATATGTATTAATTTGGATTATAATCGATATTTTAGTTGATTATTTTATTGCGCATCATTTGGCAAATTTGAAAACGCTCTTTACCTTATATCTCGCCCTATTCTAATTTATGAGGGTATTTGGAAAATATTACATTATAAAGTAAAACTCCTAAAGACCAAATATCAACTTTTTAAGAAAAGTAGCTTTATCTTTATAAAAGCTAAGGAGCCATATAATTTATAGTACCATAAATTCTTCGTCTCTAGAGTTTCTTTCCCTCAGGGAATTTTGAAGCAAGCCCGAAATCTATTAATTTCAAACATAGGTCATCATCAAACATTACATTTTGAGTTTTAATACTAAATGCTAACAAACGTACTCTTGATGCATGAGGTTGGAGGAATGGAGTGTTTAAAGGGCTCGAAGAATTGAATAGGCTAAATAAAGAATATGGTTTTTTTTGAGAGGTTTTTTATATTGTTTGATGGCTGCTAGAAGTTCATTAAGTGAGCCATTTCTGCATTTTTCGAATATCAAATAGAAATAATTTTATTCTCTCCAATAATCTTATAATTTGACGAAATATTTCTAGAAAGATAAATCTTTGAGGTACTGAAGAGCGTCAATTTAATTCTAAAACTGAATAGAAGTCATTTTACTAGTTATTGAGTAAAACACAGCTAGGCTGATGAAGCTTTCATTTGTTTGACCACTAATTCTCTTCCTTAATCTTCTTTTGATGATGCCGAGTGAAGTTGTCTCACTTCATAAACATCACTAAAGGCCCCCGTCCCTAAGTTTCTGCCTCTTTCGTAAATGGCTACAGGGTATGATACGCCTTAGAATATAACATTGTGAGTAAGTATCATGTTGTCAGTAAAGAAGGATCTGAACTATTTTTCTTCCATGTGGCAAATTTCGATGGATTAATAAATAACTTATACTTTTTTTTATAAATATATTGTAAATTGCAATAATTCTTGCAGAATTGACCATTGTTAAATGTGATAAAAAAGTCCTTCTTTATCAATGGCATAATTTGAGAGTGTATTCTACATACTTTCTCTATAATATCATAGTAATATATCTATCTATTGATAACTTGAGATGCCCTCAACTCTTTACGAATCAGTCAAAAATTCAGTTCTCTAATTCGCCTAAATCAAGAAGAGAAACGAGAGAAAATAAGATAAGATGATCTTTAAATGGAAGCTTATCACTTTAGTTTTGTCAATCCTTCTCATCGTTCTTCTGGGAGTGTTTAGTCAGCTGCTCCAAACTATCAATAACATACCTGAAATTACAGCTGATAAAACTTACATAATGCCTCTACTCAAACAGGTCAATACGCAGTCAGTACAAACTTTGAATCAAACTAACAATCTGATCAAAGGTATCACTGTTGCCTCTGATTATGAGGAAGTATATTTTGAATGGAATGCTGCAACTCCGCTATTCTCAACCCAAGGCGCATTGAATCTGACAAGTCTTTTAACATCTATTAATAATCATTTGTAATTACTTTTTGTATTCTCCAATTATTTTAACACGACTAATAATACTGCAAGATTTGGCCTAAGAGCTCATAAAGGCTACAACGAAAATACTAAAAATGGAGATACCATTGTTGTACAAGACGATTCATGTAAAATTTCAGCTATCTAGAGACTAGATATTCTTCTATCTTTAATATAAATACTGGTTAATCCTTTAGATACGATGTTACGGATTGCCATCTATTTGCAAGAGATGCAACATCCTTGACTATCTTTGAGTCCATTGTTATTACTGAAAATGCCGGCAAAACATAACTGAACTTAAATGTTACAAAAAGTGCATGCTTTTCAGTTCAACCTCTTCAGGCTTTGGCTAAACTAGTTAGCCTCACAGGCATGAATACAAATCCACTGCAAGATTTTTCTGGTTTTGTTCTTGAAGTTTATGCACTTTCTCTCGTCGATTAGTCTTAATACTAAATGTGATAATCATAACTTATGCATAAAATTAGTATCAATCAAACCAAATAGCTTGAGATGGGTCATACACAGACACTCCACAACTGGGTACAGAGGTAAACATTTTCTATCCGATTTGTTTGTCGCTGTTCCATCTTGTTTGGACTAACTCTTCCTCGATCTTGAAAAGGGATTTGCTTTTGAGCTCACCTTTATGAAGTTTTTGCCTTAGAAGGACTAAAAGTTCAGTGTATTTTCTTTTATCTGCGACTATTAGAGCAAATGTTTGGTTTATTATCATACAACTCTACAATTAAGACATAAATACGTTAATTTTGAGGGTTTACTTGATTTACTCAACCAGTTAAACTACCTCTTATGAATGTAGTTTCCAATACTGGGAATTGAGAAGCCATTGGGCGCTGATGAGCTGTTAGAAGGTTATATTGCCACCATTGAATTAACTTAGCAAATTGAGTTCTTTAAGGGTGTATCCGATAAGACTAAATTAATAAATAAGTACTTGTTGGCATTCATGGGCAAATCTTAGTTCTATATCTCGTTTTAAAAGATGGTCCCAGTTGAATTTTAGTCTACAGTTTCATACATTTGAAGGAATGAAGCGAAACCATTCTTTTCTAGTGTTTGTCTCAAAATTTATGACTTTCTCTATTATAGCTATATTTTTCTGCCTTGTTAAAATTTGATATCTCCTTTTGCTAAATCTAATTGGCAAAGAATCATCTTGTTTTGCTTTTCTAAAGGGATTTTGAATTATTGACCTGCTACATTTAGAATAAACTTTCTGTTTTAAAATTCAAAAAGTCTTTGTAAAAAGTTTTAATCGCCAAATATTTTATATTTTGCCATTTTAGTTATAAGCTACGTCATCGGTATCTTCTACAGCATGTTGTTGATGTGCGCAATACCAATAAAAATAGTTATTAGCATAACTTATTTGTAGCTAAAAGTATTCTAGACAATGTTACTATGAAGGTATAAAATAGCCCCTCTCAGTTTAGAAACTTCAATATCTTCAGTTGCTGCTTTTATAGCAATATTGATCTCGTCTAAGTACTAGTTTAATCCTTCCTCAATCTTCCCATCGCAACTAAAAATGAGCTAACTGTCAAAATGATTGCTGTTTATATAGATGGAAGCGCCTTAATCGATGGTATGGGTCATTAGTATCATCCCGTTCTCGAGACCCATAGATAAAGTTACATCTTTGTCTTTGTAAATATCGAGGATGCCTTTGACCATTATGTAGTAAGTAGGATCCATATCTTTTTTAGTAGATCAATACTGTCATATACTTTATTGAAGGTGTTCTTGAGTTTGCCTAGGAGGATGGAATGACGACTGCAGAGCTCTCCTTCGATATCTGGGAAAACTTTTGCAAGATCGTCTACGATGGGTAGCGAATTATTCATTTTTAATAGAAGAATTAGTAAATAACCAATGCTGAAAAACAAGTAACTATTAATCTTTTTTATTGAGTCGAGTTTTAGGAGTTTTGAGGACGATTCAGAAATAAATCAACTCTCTCTTCTTACGATAATTTATGTTTGATTTATCAAATTGTAACCAATCCCAAATTTTGCAATTAATAATCTAAAATAGTTTTTTTGAATTTTAGAAAGTAAATCAGCATTTTAAACTTGCAAAACTTACTGTAATCATTATTTTTTTGATGCACTATTATTTGAATGTCTGGCGACTTTTATAATCAAATGGATAAAAAAGACGATATTGTAAAATTCAAAGTGCTACTTATTGGACCCTCAGGTACATACTAACACATTAAGGAGTTGGCAAGACTTCTCTTCTTCAAAAATATGTCAATAACAAATTCACATATGACTACCAGGTCACCACAGGAATTTAATATCTATCCAAAGATGTGCAAATCAACGAAAAGAATTCAATCAAGTTGCAAATTTGGGATACAGTATTTCAATCATAAAGTAGATGGGGCAATAAGCCTTTAGATCGATTGTTAAATCTCAATACAAAGGAGTAGCCGCAGTTTTGTTTTTCTACTCCATCGATAAGAGATAATCTTACGAAAAACTGAGTATGTGGGTGCGTTAAGTAAAAGAAAATGTTCATGAATAAACGATTCTTTTCTTGATTGGATCAAAACTGGATTTGTAGGAGGCGAGGAAAGTCTCCAAGGAAGAAGGAGAAGCCTACTGCAAGTCAATAAATGCAGTGTTTTTCCAGTAAATCAGTGCCAAAACAGGCTAAAATGTAAAGTAGGTAAGCGAATCATAATAAAGGTCTTCGATAAAATATCAAAACAACTGTTTAAAAAGTTCCAAAGTTCCAAAACGTTCAAGTAGTATGTAAAACCAAAGTTAGAGATTAATAAGAGCGAAAGTTTTAGGTTGGTACGTTAAGATCTAAAAAAATCCACATAACAAAAAAATGGTTGTTGCTGATATTTTTGATATTTCCTACTTAGACTGTCTGCAGTTCTAACTTCAATTTAATTTAATAAACAAAATAGTTATAAATGGAGGCACTTATTCGGTAACTTTAATATTTTGAATTGACTCCACATGAACCTTTAGGATGATTTGAGCTCGCAACCCTCTAACAATTAACCCTCGCTACCACCTATACTTGAACATTAACAAATACATTTAGCTACAACTAAGGTTTTGAAGTTCTAAGTTTTGGTAAAATTTTTCAATCGCTTCAGCAACATGAGAGGAGTAAAAAAGACGAACTATGCCAAAGAATTCTTAAAAATCATTTTTAAATGCGATCGTAGTCCCTCCTTTCTCTACCCTATAATTCGCCTACTTTTGCCAAGCGATGATAAAGACAGAGGCAACTATGGATTGAAGTAGAAAAATCTGTCAAAAGTTATACAGGAAAGCCTCAACATAACAAAGTAAGACTACTTAAGATTGCATCATTACAAAAATCCAAGCTTCCATAAAAATGGGATTGGCATTGGAGACTTTTCACTATGTGCTTTCGATGTTATAAAAAGCTATTGCAAATAACAATCCTCACTCAACATCATCTAACTCAATTAAATGTTAGACACTTTAGTAAGTTCATCTGAAAAGCATATTTCTACTTTTAGGAAACTATTCACCCTAGCTACAGCTTAATAGATAAAATGGATCTTAAGAATCATACTTAAAGACCTCAAAATCAGTCTTAAGATCGATACAGTGCTTAAAGCTTTTCATGCTGATGCTCCTGATTTTTTTAACTTGACTAACAGTTTACTTTAAACTTGCAAAAAGTTTGAAAATCCCCATATTTCACTTGATGATGATATCAAGATATTTTTTCCTATACGGCCTATGTTGGCAGGTAAAAAGAAGTTAGCATCCTTCAACTAAGCAAGTAATAAAAAATCATACTATGTCGAAACAAAATATGATGGATAAAGGCTCCAAGCTCATAAAAAATATAAAGAAGTAAAACTGTTCTCAAGAAACGCAACGGACTACACCAAACTTTATGAATAGTTCGTTAACGTGATAAATACTCACATAGAGGCAGATGAGTGTATTTTAGATGGATAGATTGTGGTCATTGAAAGACATACATTTAAAATGGCAGCATTCGGCATGAACAAAATGGTGGCTTTGAACAAATAAACTGATTAATACAGACTCTGCTATAAGATTTTTGATGTTTTATGGCTCAAACAGGAAGAGGAATCTATCAATTTCATGAAATATCCCCTCTATCAACGCAAAGAGATTTTGAATAAAATAGTGAAAGAGTAGCCAGGTGTCATTTAAACTGTAAAACATTAATAGTTATTAGACTACGATGATATTTTAAAGAGATTTAGTTAGAGTATTGATCGTAATGAAGAAGGAATCATGCTCAAAGATCCTCAGTCTTTATATATACCAAAGTAAAGAGGTACAAGCTGGATCAAACTAAAAGGAGACTATGTTGATGGATTAACTGATACTCTTGATCTCATTATACTTGGCGGATATTTCGGTGATTCTTCTGCAAGACATGGAACTTCTAGGCACTGGACTGATCAAATTACTTCTTTTCTTATAGGCGTTATCTAAAGAATAGATCCTATAAATCGACAAATAGCCTATGCAGTTCCTTTTGCGAAGGTTGGTACAGGCTACTCATTATAGTAGTTGAATAGAATAAGGTAAAGACTTAGAGATAATTTATCAAAAAATGATGTAAAGTTCAAGCCATCATTCTTATCATCTACTTGGAAACCATCCATGCAAGATAAACCAGATTGCTGGATAAACAATATCACGAAATCCTTGATTTTATAAGTGAAAGCCGCAGAGATGACTATCAGCTAAAGTTACCCTACTGGTTATACTCTTAGATTTCCGAGAGTTGTCAAAATCAGGTATGATAAGGATTGGAATGAGGCTCAGACTCTGAGTGACATTCAAGATCTCAGTAATGCTAATCTTTACAACAAAAATTTAAAAAGAAAACTAGAGGATAGTGATTCAGATGAGGACAAATCTAAGCAAAAGTAGGATTAGGACAGTAAACCATCAAAAAAAGTGAAGAAGGAGAAAGGGCCTAAAAAATAAGGAGTTTATGAGGAATACATGTGTTACGATATGACTAACGAAAAACTGGAGTCTCATCTATTTCACAATTTTTAATTTTGTGTCTTTCAGTTTGATAACTTGAAGTACAAAAAACCCGAGATCTAAAGATAGATAATGTTAAATGGTGGAACAGTAGTTCAAAATCCTTTAGCCTCAACACAATACATAGTTACTGAGACGATAGACTTTAAGTTGAGAGTTTATCAAACTCAAAAAGACAAGAAGTACATCTTTATAAAACCCAACTATATTGCAAACTGCATCAGAGCAAACAAGATCCTTAACTTATCTCCAATTTACTTGACTGTTCTTCCCGAAAAATCACGATTCTACATATAAAAGTTTGACAGGTTTGGTGATAGTTATACAAACTACTTGGATGTAAGATAATTAGATTAGATACTCGATTGTATCGATAGTAACTATCCGATTAATTAAAAATTAATGGATTAGATTTGCCTCAAAAATTTGAGAAAAGGCAAAAGATCCATTTGCTTTGGAGTGAGTGAACTAGACCAGGTCAAGCTGAGAATGCACGGTAATGAGATAGTCTACTCTTTTGATTAAATGCCCACAAGTGTTATTGTTGCTGGCGATTTGAGGCCTTATGAGGTCACTCAAATTAACAAGTTCCAAAAATAAAAGGGGAAGCTTCAAATATAGTATCTCAATGATTTGGTTGCAGCGAAAATACTATGATTTTTTATCTATTTATTTTTATTAAATGAAAAAATAAAACTATCAGTTTTGCTAATATTCGCTTACAAGAGGTTCAGACTAATCAGAAACACTATTTTCTCCGTTTATGAAGCTTTATTAGACTTTTTATGTGATTTTACCAAGAAGTTATAGCTTAACTGGAGCCGTTTTGGTTTTATCTGGAGCGTGTATGATAGATTGTTTAAATTCGCCTTCTTATTCTAATAATCCGTTTAGTTTCTTGTTCCATTGATTTTTTAGAAAAGTACTTTCGATTCTGGTTTTGGTCATTTACTCATTTTCTTAGTCATTGATATCTCCATAGCTTTTGGCCTTTTAAGACTTTTCTCTTGAATTTACTTAGTTGCTAATCAAATTTTTTTCAACTTTGGGATGTTGTTTTGTAAGCTATTTCGTTTCTATCGAATTAGATATACATTTTCTGAAAGAAAACTTGTTCTTCTATAGGTTATTCACGTTTATAGGTAACTATGATTTATAAATAGTTTCCTTGCTTTGTTGGAGTTCAAAGTCTTTATTTCTATCAACTATTTCAAGATGATTGGATATAATTTAGACTAAACTTATTTTTTCTGTCGTATCTAATGTTTTTTTATTTGTCTATTTCATAGCCAACGAAAAATAGTCTGTTTAACTAGGTTAAAAAATGCCAGTGACAGTCTTTCTATTTTTTTTGAAAGGGTTTTGAAATGTTGTATCTAGTGAGATCCTTAATCCATTTAACGGCAAGTAGTTAGACTTATTATTTATTGATAGAGATGCGGTAAAATTAAAATCCTCTTCATTTTTTTCTTATTCGACAATTTATCGAGGGGTGAGCTTGCAGGAGGTAGAAATAACAATTTTATTTTCTTTTGAATAATTCTAAATCAAATTTAATGCCTCGTAGAAAGTTTTACACATATATAGTTGGCCATAAAAATGAGCGGTATTTTTAAGATTGTTGCTTTTGGACTCAAATATTCGATAGATTTCACTCAAAAAGGTGGCTTCATTCATTTTTATAGGAATGATGGTATTGCTGGCATAGTTTTAATTTATCCATACTCTACATTTCTGAGTATTATTGATGGCGATCATTCTAGAAGTGACTAAGAAGGGACCAAATTTATCATAGAGTCTCTAAAAACCAATAATGGATTCTTTCAACAAGTATAGAACTTTAAAAAGAGGCAGCTACTTACAATTTTTAAGTCTAAAGCGGAACTTTTATTTCCTGATCTCGATAGTTGTGCTGCTATGTTTCTGTTCTACAACTTTGAAGTTAAGTATTTTGACTATGGGGAATTAGGTCTTGGATCTCCAGTCATAGATTGCCAGTTAGTATTGTAATTTATAAGTGTTGACGACAATGTTTCTAACTTATTATAAACTCTAATAGCAATTTAGTGTTTTGTCGGTCGGATTTGGATTTTTGGGTATTAAACTATGGCGATAAACGGGTTTATGATTCCGGATGGTATAAATATCTTATGATTTCATGTTCTTAATGAATACAATATTATAATTAATCTTCACTTTAGAGCGTGCAAGAGTTTAGTAAGAATTAAAAAAACTAGAGAAGAGACAAAAAGGATTCTGCCAATTGTACACTTTTTAAACAATATCTTTTTTAAATTTATTGTTTTTTTTGAATGGAGAATAGAATAAATAAATTAAATTACAAGTTAGCTTATTTTAACCAGTAAAGTTTGAGAAATAGCAGGGAGGCATATTTTATGAATAATATTCTTTTTCTCTTCTTATCTTTGTATTTATATTTATAAGTAAGTTAATAAGAGATTCAAGGATGAGCGAAGAAATCACAATTTTTCTGAAGGAAATTTAAAACTACACATACGCGCAAAAATACAGGAGATGGGAAGAGTACCTCTAAGTAGAATCTCAGTCTGATAACTATCTGTACTTGCTTGGAATCTTTCTCGAAAGCTTCCCCTTCAACTACAAGTATTGGCTAGAATACATAAAACTCACCAAATTTGAAGAGTACCAGAAGGCTCTTCTCAAAAATCCCAAAAGCTATGAACTATGGATCACTTATCTTCAAAATTGCCGTCTTATGTACTTTGAGCAAGATCCCCAAAAGTATAAGAAAGAATTGGAAAAAGCGATTATAGAAATTGGAGCTGATACAAGAGCTCTCTTTTTGTATGAAGAATATTATGAAATGGTTAACTAGAATGTCAGATTTTAGTTCTATAAGAAACTTTTCACTCGAGCTCTTGTTGGATTAGAGTCAATGTACGAAAAATTTTAATCTTGGTACTAAACTTTAAATCAAACACAAATCAATCAGTTAGCAATCAAAGAGCTTAAAGCTTTAGTAAACTCCCTAACTATTGAGTAACAAAAACAAAAGATGAAAGATTCGATTGAAGAACTCTACAAAAAGACAATCAGTTATAGAGAAAAGCGTTTAAAAATTGAGAAGCAGATTAAACACTATTACTTTGATGGCAGTTAGAAGATTTAAGAAGAAAAAGAGTTGTGGAAGGAGTTGATCAAGTTAGAGCGGGATAATGCAGTTTTTGAGAACAGATCTTACTGCTATTAAAGAATGTTGATGGCACAAACTAACGATATTTAGCTTTGGTAGGAAGCTTTTCATTTTATGGAATACGAAGCAAACAAGTACAAAAAAGTTCAGGATATCCTACGAAACAACAAATACTTTTTCATAACTTTTGATATAGGATTATACTTTTATTGGTGTGATTTGTAGGAAAGAGAGAATCCAAGTACCGCTAGGAAAATGTATGAATAGATTTCGAAGATAAATAAGAACTATGAAGTATTTTAGAGATGGATTCAATTTTAGATCAGGTGTAAAGAGTGGAATAATGCTAAGGCTATCTATGATAATTTAGTGATTGTGTTTCAAACTGATATCGAGATGCTCTGCTACATCTTGGTTTAATACTCAGATTTCGTTGTGAAATATTTCAAGGATTTTGATTATTCCAAAAAACTACTTAAGGCCTACTTTGATCATTTGCCTTTCAATCACTATCTTTTCACTAAATACTTAGACTTCCTTAAAAACTTTGAAAACAAGTAAGGATTTTATGAAGAATTGATGCAGTTTATCAATTAAGCAATTGTCAAAAGTCATAAAACTTTGAAGGATTAATAGTTTAGCACTTTGATAAAAACAATTAAATTCTATCTGCGCTCGGCATTAGGCAGCATATATCTAGTTAAACTCTCAGAACACAGAGTCTTAGAAATACAGGAAAAGCTTGCAAAAAATTCTTGATTTTGTTCGATAGTTATACAAAACTTATAGACTTATGTATTATCAATATTTAGAAGATTTCACGCGAGGAGGTGTGTTTGGGCGAGGATTGCTCATCTGGGCTATCTTTTGTTATGCTGGCTTTAGAATCTGGAATGAACATACGAGATTTTAGTCTACACTCATAAGAGCTCCTGAATTGTTGAACTCTCCACAATAATTTGGCGCAGAAAAGATGGTAATCAGCATTCTTTTGGCAAAAAATTAATAACCTTCTTAGACGACCTGATGTGCTCTACAGATCAAATCAAGATCATGCTTTTTGCAGAATACTTGAACATAATCTGGTCCAAATGTAAATGAAACTCCTCTTTAGTTTTCACCCCATCCTTGAGTATCTTTATCCGGGTCTGACCAAAGTAAATCACAGAGTAATCCTAAATTATTAATTTGTTACCAGTATCAGGTACATCAGTTGGTTTTTCAATCTTCTTTATTTGTTAGATCGATTCCAATTATGGTGAGAGACCTCCATGCATGCATAAAATGCGATCATCGATTAAGGCTGCAACTGGTAGACAATTGAAGCAGTCAATAAACATTTTCCATAGTTTGATGTTATATCTTCTTTTACCTGACTTACAACAAGGTTACATTCGTCATAAAAGCCATAGATGCGGTTAATTGAAGAACATTCATGATTGCCTCTTAACAAAAAGAAATTTCTAGGATACTTAATTTTGTAGGCCATTAAAAGACAGATAGTCTAGAGTGAAAATTTGCCCCGATCAACATAATCTCCCAAGAATAGATAGTTTGATTCCGGAGGATATTTACCATGATCGAATAATCTGAGCAAATCAGGGTACTGACCATGTATGTCTCCTAGATATATGATATTTTACCACATATTTTGAGGGAGCTTCAAGTTAGAGAAAAATGGGTTGTTGCATGAATATTTCTTTAGATTTATGACACAATCCCTTGATTTCTCCCTAGAGGAGGTTGACTTGTTTCGGTACTTTCGAGCTTTTGACTGAAAGTAGTTTTTCGATGATGTTGTCGACGTTGATCTCTATCTTGCGCTCCATTTATATTATAGTTCAAATCAAGTTACTTGCAATTTATTAACTTTTAATTGACTGTCTATATGATACAAAAAGAAGGTTTTGAATATTTTTTGAGAAATATTTAATTACAAGAATAGTTTTTATGAAATTAGACTAAAATAATTATTCTTAATTATTAATCATGAGAGATTTTAGTATCCCATCCATTTCTTTGGGCCTTAGTATCTAATTTTAAAGACCTATTCATTTGAGAGTCGAGCAGTATTGGCAAACGAAAATTTTGTTTGAGTCTTTTCAGTTTAACTTTACATTTATCTCTTTATCTTGTTTCTGCCACTTAGACTGATTTCTCTTTTTTACCTAAAACTATTCAACTTTTAAATAGGCAAAATTGGTATTGATTCTTCTATCATTCTAGTTCCTTCTCGAAGCTGCAGCAATTTTTACTTCTCCACTTTGTCAAAATTATGCCCTTTAATATGGCCTTATAGTATAGGATTGTTGTTTCTAAGACTCATTTCCCAATAATGCACAATATTGTTGTTGATAATATCATTTTTATCTTTATTGGGATGAACATACAAAGATTTGATATTAATATCCATTAATATAGGACTTTTCTTGTGAGTTTAGCTTTTTATTATATCTTTTGTTTTATCCCAAACTCGCTGATACTCCTTATGCCTCCAAAGATTATTAGATTGCTTTGTTAACTAGGTAAGCTGGTCTTTGTGAAGTGAAGACACCATAGTCTGCCTGTTTATAGTAGTATTCATGGGGTTTTTTGAAGTTACTGTTTAATTAAAAAGTGCAGGTTCCTAACTTTCTTTTTATTTTAGTTACTGTTTTGCACTTACATGAGTTTGGCTCAATATTTTTTTACGAATTTCACTAGGCCCAACAAAATTATAGGACTCTATATTTTATTTAGCTCTAGAATTGCCTTCTTCGATCTTATCCGGATCCTGGAACATATTGCTAATTAAAGCTGATTTAGACCTCTGTTTAATGGGTCTCATAACTGTGAATGAACCCTTCATCTTAAATTTATTTATAGTAATCTATAAATTTTATATTGATTGATTATTGAGAACGTTAGAATGTAGATAAAAAGAAGTCCGATAAGTCCAGTTCCCGTACAACCTCACAAAGCAGCCAACTTAGTACAGCCACTTATCAATATCTCTAAAGCCTCAACACCAGTCAGAACTCGTTTAGTTGCTCCCACTTCCCAACCCAATTCGACGCCTATCAATATAAACAAGATAGTCTCCAACCTGACAAAATCACCCAATAATAAGTAGAATTTTATGAGCAATCAATACAAAACCTAAATGTAAAGTTTGATTTATCTAGGACGCATAAAGTATTCTCGCAAGTACATGATACTGAAAATCGCATAAACCTCAGTCCAATCCTAGCTCTAAACAGAAAAATCAACGAAGGACAACAAAACTATAGCAAGAAATCACTGACACCCGAAGGACATAAAGTTAACGAAGACTATGAAGGGTTTTCTAACTTTGGGTTCTAACAGCTCTAAAGAAATTATAGCAATACATACATGAACGATTCCAAAGGTAAAAAATTTATGTCAAATACAACAAATCTGAGAGGATCAAACTGTTTCAAAGCTTTAATTGAAAATCGGAATAGATCTCCAAACAAACTTGAAAGTAGTAATAGTAAGCAGTTAAATAAAAAAGATGGGATATCTCTTCTCAAAGAATCTTCAAGTACGAACAACATGTTTCGAAATTTTGGAAGAGAAAGCAAATCAAAACTGATGGAAAGTAGATCATTTGATAACTTGAAAACTTTTGGGATGAGCAGATTGGAATAAAGTTAGATCAAATGCATGAATAATGATGGCAAAAAGGTATGGATATTTATATTCAGGCCAAATATCGCGTAAAAAGTTCAGAAGAGTAGACTACTTTTGATCAGACTCAACTGTATTATTGCTCTAAATGCACCATTCCTTTGGTTCAACAAGGCTTTATAGTGGAGTAAATTGGTAAAGATAGCATTAAGAATGAATATCAACAACCTCAAGGCAGAAGATACAATGACTACTCCCAAAAACTTTAGAAGAAGAAAAGACAGGTCTAAAACATACTGTCTCAGCTTTCAACTCAATAATAGAGTGAAATTGCACGTATAGATGAATACTACTCTAAAATATTTGAGTATTTATAATCTCAAAGGAATGCAGATAAAAAAATAATTGAAAATTCCTACTAATAAGTAAGATTTTTATTATTAAGTATAAATAACAGCCCATAGCTTTTCTGCAAAAAATCAACTCATTTTCGTAAGCATTGGAGGAAATAACTAATTCAACAAGAAGATCTACTAGACTGGAGCAGGTGGAATAACTTCTTCAAAAAGAATAATCTTAGCTCATTAACAGTCATTAATGCCTATTCCAATACAATATACCTCAATTGGTTGAAAAATTCACAAAAAATTATGAGCATAACCTCAAATTAACTTGGTTTTCTCATCCTCCTCTCCATTAAAATCAATCAAACAACCAACCGAAGATGTCTGATACCTTAAGCAGCAGAAACCATGCTATGAGATTTAGCTTTGAAAAACTGATACAGGATATGAACAATAACAAAAAAATGAACAGGCAAGAAGTCAGTCCTTTGAATGAAGTTGATGAGGATGAATAAAACGAAGGAGTTGAGCCTCAAAAGCAATAACACACTGCTTTTCGGGATCTTTTCCCTGAAGAAGAGTAAGGCTTACAAACTTAGGCTCCAGTCCATTCGCCAACTTTCAAAAACTTTTGATATGTATTTGCATTTGGATTAATATCATTCTTCAAGAAATTAATTATTTATTTGAACTTTTTGATTTTCTACGAGCTTGTTATGGGGCCCAATTTAAACATTTTTTGAAAAATTTGAAAAGAAGTTACGTGGATGTATGGACTAGTTGTTTACGCTTGATCTTTACTCTTTGTCTTTGTTTCTGTTACTATTACGTAGCATTTGGGAGAAAAGTTCTTCCTCTTAATTGAAATATTTGGATAACTGATAATCATTAATTGATTATTATGATTAGATATCTTGGGTTTTGGTTAAAAATTTATTTTTAAATTGATACGAAATAGCCTTACTACTATCTTTTTCACTTTTCATTTACTTCTTTTTCTTAATTACATTGGACTTTGATTCTGTATTTTTTGATATTATAATACCTTATTCACTTCTTTATTTTCGCCAAGTTATTTCCTCAAGACTCGCCTGATTCACACTCTCCATCACAAGTTTCTGCCTCTCTTGGTACTTTTATTTAGTATCAGTCTTTTTTTTAATATTTTTGCGTTAGGGAGCAGCTGATAACTTTTACTATTTCATTTTCCAGCACTTAGATTTATGAAGTTGGCAGGTATAGTGATCGTTGGCCACATGTTTTCCGCAAATATCACACTTCAGAGTGAAGGGAATTTACTTTTTAATAGTAAAGTATTATTTTTTATAGTACGTGTTGATTTCTTCTTCAAGTTCGATAAATAACGACTAGTTATGCTTTAAAATACATCAAGATTAGTAGCACGCTCACTGGCAGCGAGGTTTAAGGTTTGTTTGATGGAATTTAACTTTTATTAATCATCTGAGTCATTATAAAGATTTTAATATTCTTCCCTGAGTTCGTTTACTAGCCTATTAACCATTTGTTGCGGCATTTTTTGGAGATAAGAGTTTATTTTTTCAGCATTCGAGACTTGCTACTTGAAAATATGGCTCATAGCATTGATTTGTCCTTAAAAATCATAAAAACTCTTCATTAAATTAAAATTATTATATATTTATTGCCAAACAAATTAAGCACAGGGTTTTCTTTTCGCAACTATTTATTCTAAAAATTGCACAATTATAGTCGGCGTCGATGCTTGAAGAGCGTTATTTTATGTTATGAAGTATCTAGTACTTA
>Ga0194117_10000983_pt1 | contig 35043 bp, 18 predicted proteins | sample TA2MahsurfametaG_FD_160579 | JGI IMG/M metagenome (GOLD analysis project Ga0194117, IMG submission 160579) | Freshwater microbial communities from Lake Tanganyika, Tanzania - TA2015009 Mahale N1 surface | ecosystem: Environmental > Aquatic > Freshwater > Lake | place: Tanzania: Lake Tanganyika... | reverse complement strand
TTTTTATATCCTGGCCAACATTTTTTTGCTGCCTCTAATACTTCTTCAGAACCAATGATATCAATGAACTCAGCGTATGTTCTACCATCTGCAGTTTCAACCGTTGTCGATTCTGATTTGTTGCCCCAGTTAGCAGCGCCCACTTTACGACATTTTACCAGTGCTCCAGAGGCATATGCGGAGGGCCAGACACTATATCTTGACTTGACCTTATGGTAACAAGCATCTTTTGTGCCACTACCTTTACCTTTTTTATCGGACTCTTCGTTCATTTCTCCACTATCAACGTAATCTGCTGCACTATCTAGGTAATCTGCAGCTTTGGTAATTTTTGACTGTACCCATGCCTCTACATTACCTTCTCCCTTTGCCATTTTGGTTTTAAGTCTTTTAACAGCACTCGTAATTGTAGAGAGTTCTGAACGAGCCATAGAATACTCGTGATCTTTTGATTCTAGCACTACAGGGCACCTCTTTTTTCCGTGACATGGGCAATTAGTGCCCTCTTTGGTGTGATTGCAATTATTTTTTTCTATCAAACTTACTAAATCTATTTCTTCTTTACGTGTTTTCTTTTTAGGTGAATCAGTTGAGACATAAGTTGGTTTTGCAGCACCAGTTTTTGCCTGTTGTCCAGGATCTGCTGCCTTCTTTCTTCTTGCGGCAGATAGTCTTTCTGCCTTTGTCATGCTTGCTCTTTTTGCGGAAGAAACACATTTAGGAGTTCCTTCTCCTGGTTCATCACTTGCACATGTGCCTCCTGTTACAACATTAACCCAACCACTTTTACCATCTTTTGATTTAGACTTACCAAACCAATCGCGGAGACCCTCTTCATTCATCTGCTTCGTTTTCTTTTTCATTGAGTTAATAAATTTTCTATAAACGGCAGCTTCTGAAGTTTTTCCTGCTACTCTTGCTCTTTGTTCCATAGCAATTGCTGCTTGGATTTTATGAGCATGAGATCTTCCAGAACTTCTTATTTTTGAAACACTTTGTTTTGCAGTTTGAACGTCTTTAAACCCCAATCCATGGATTGTTCCTTTTGGATCTTCGTCTGTATAAAGATCTGAGTGTTTATCTGACTTATCCGGTTGGCCTGGTTTTTTTGGAATACGGGGATTGTTCATTTCATTCATAGATTTTTTTTTCTTTCCAGCACAATGAGCTTTCTGAGAAAATCCTTTAGGATTATTACAATCAATTGATCTTTTATATTTGTCGGACCAACTCATTAGAAATAAAAAAAAACTACTCTTTATTATTTAGGAAACCTTGTTTAAGTAGTTTTGACAACTCACTTGTCGATCCAACAAACACTGCGTTATTCGTAACATTATTAGAAATTTTTGTATTATCTTCCTGAACGTCTTTTAATTTTTTCTGTAAATCTATTAGTTTATCTGTGGTGTCCGCAACACTTTTAATAAGTTGTCCTGCCACTTCATATGCTCTTGGACTGCCCCCTTCTCCAGCAAGTTCCATAATCCCATTAATTGCTTCCTGACCTTTTTCAATTAATGAATATAAATTTACTCTTGTGTATTCATAATCTCTTTGAATATCATCAACTTGTTTTGGAATAATGTCAATATTAGAAGTTGAAGGTTTTACTTCAATAATATTACTTTCAATATTCAGTGCTTTATCTAAATCTTCATAATTATTTTTCATTTTGTGTTAAATATCAGTTCTTTGAGTTGGACTATAAACTTTACTGTCTGTAAAAAATTCTGTAGTTTCACTAAACCCAAAATCATCATCCGGATCTGCATTATATGGATCTGGGGTGACAGTATATCTCATTTCTCTTCTGGCGGTTAATGTATCAGTTCCAGTATACTGATCAACCTGAACTTTTCTGATGAGACCTTCGGAACTTTCTGCGATAGGACCAAACATATAAGTTTTTGCCGTAAAAGACAAAGTATAAATTAATGCTCTTCTTGTTAAAAAATCTCCCTCATAGTCGTCCTTAAATGTAATACTATCTAAAACCATTGGAATATCTCTTTTTTCTCCAATAGATTCCACTAGATCAACAGTCACATTAAATGCTGGTTGAAAATAAGGTAAAATCTGTTCTATAATTTGTAGAGCATCATCATTTAATTTACATAAAATATTAAGTTCAAAACCAATATTATATGGAACTGGCATAAAAACTTTTTTAATATTATCTCCTGTATCAGTAGTTCTAAAAGTTTGAACTATACTCGACTTTCTTGTTGGATCATACGAAATTGAATTCATCTCAAAGGTCATTCTTGGTAATGAAATTTGAGTTGCCTTGTTTAATTCAGGTTGTTGTAAAATTCTTGCTAAAAACTTTTGTTTTGGACCATAAGTAATGGGAACTCTTATATCACTGATATTATTATTTTTATCAGTGTGACGAAGATGTATTTGATTAAATAAAGTTCCAAAAGATATAATAGTCTTTCTTATAATTTCGTGATAGTAATAAGTTCCTAACATTAGTATCCACCAAAAGGATTTGATTCTGTAAAATCTAAAATGAGATCTGCTTCTTCCTCAATCTCATCATTTTGACTATATTTATCATATGTATCCATTTGATCAAAAGTTTCGACTGTATATAGTGCTCCTGATTCTGTTCCGATAATAGTTTCTCCTGGGAAAAATCCAAGTTGAGTGGCACCAATTCCAACATTGGAAATCTTGAGAATATTATTATCCTTATCCCAATCCTTAACTCTAGCTCTTGTTTTTGATCTGGATCCTATTACAACTTCATTAAATAAATATGTTCCGATTCCGGTAAGTGATTCCGGATTTGCAATAGTAACAGTTGGACTCGATAGATATCCAAATCCAGGACTAGAAACATAAATTGCTTTTACGACAGAATCTGATCCAACAAATCCAATTGATGAAATTCCTGTTGCTCTTCCCAAAGGAAAACTCTTAATAGAGTCTTGATTACTAATAGTTAAGGTTGGTGCAACTGTATATCCGGCGCCTGCATTTACAATTGTCAGTGCAGACACACCGCCAGCAGATATTGATGCGGTTATAATTGCCGTTGTTCCAATTCCCACACCGGGAGAACTTACAGTTACTGACGGAACACCAGTATATCCAGTTCCTGTATTTGTAATTGTCAGTTTATTTACAGTTCCACCCACGCCAATTCCAGATGTTGCTGCGGCACCAACAGATGGGTGATTAACTGTTACAATCGGTGCGGTTCCATATCCTACTCCACCATCACTAATCACAAATTTAAGCACACCACTACTTGTCTTTTCAATTGAACAGGTCGCTGCGGCGCCAGTTCCTCCTCCACCACTTATTGTAATAGTGGGTGCAATTGTATATCCGGCACCTGCATTTGTAAGCAGTATTTTTTCCAATGAAGTAATACGGGATCTTGTTGTAAGGAATCCAACAGCAGTTGCGGTATCACTAGCCTTACCGGTTGGTGAAGATGAAAACCCAATAGTTGGAACCGACGTGTATCCACTACCATCATTGTTTATAAAAATTTGATTAATATATCCAGTAGTTGTAGTTGCCGCAAAACCAGTAATTATTGCAGTTGCTGTTGCAGTTCTACCAATACCAATTAATTTTAAGGTTGTGATATATCCATCATCCTTCACCTGAGTATCTATTTTTTCAATAGAAGTATCAATAATTTCATCCTCATATTCAAATAATTCACATTTTAATTCATAAACATAATTTTTTCCTAATTGATAAAATGGAGATTCGTGCTCTACAAATTTAACTTCAAAAAGTCTCTCACCCAATGGAAAATATATTAAATCTCCTTCTCTGGGTCTAGTTGAAAGTGTAATTTCAGAATCATCAAAACCTTCCAAAAATGGTGCAATAAAATCTTCAAATCTTTCTTTAGAAATTGTGATTGCTAATTCATCTTTTAAACTTACTCCAAATTTTGTAAGAATATCTCCCTGTCCACTGTATCCTTCAAAATTATTTACATATGCCTCAATCGCAAAATTATCATCAAACTTTGAAGCAGTCACTTCCTCGATTATTGTCTTTCTATTTACAAATTTTCTTGGAATATAAACAACTTCAACTCCATACATCCTCAATTGCTCATTTATGAGGTCTTGGACTAATCTTTGTTCAGATGAAGTTCCGTGTAAAAAGAAGGGATTAAGTGCCATTATCCAATAAAATCATACGGTGGAAGTTCATATTCCATAGACATTCTAGATTTAATATCGGATAACTCTTGCTCAGCTTGTTGTAATATTTCTCCACCATTCAATTCAATTCCACCTGGAAGTTTAACACCCCTAAACTTGCTTAAGTTTTGTCCCCATTGTCTTTTAATTAATGCTGTTAAATATCTTTTAAGAAAACTATCATTGTAAACCTGTGTAAATGAATCAGGATTCAATGCTCTATAACAATCTATAACCATAAAATTTCCAGCAGACTGTGCTCCCCAATCAATATCTAGATATAATCTATCTTGTCTTTTATTAAATCTAACTTGCTTATCTGTTGTGAGTAAAAAATCAATATCTTCCAAGTAACTTTTTACCATTGCATATTGTAAAAGTTCAACCGAATTAAAATTATACATGTCATTCAAAAATAACTGATATTTAAGACTAAACATCCCCCCCGAAATTGAACTCGTATCAAATTTGAATATTTTCTCTATACCAATAACCGAATCTGGTATTTGAATAAAGTTGGATGTTTCATAAAATGATGAGGTAAATGACCCAGAACCAGTATTAACTGATGTTGCAGTCGTGGTTACAATTCCGACGCCATTCTTATTTTTTGCCCTTCCTCTATTAATATCATCTTGTGTAATTTGGTACTTCAAATACATTCTTTCAACACCATCAAAATGACGTTCACTGAAGTACTGAAGGGCATCATCAACTAGATCATCTATTTGATCGTCATCGACGTTAATCTCCAATACAGGGGCACCCAGACGCCTTAGACAGTAATCTATGAGTTGTTGTCGAGTTGCCGGTTTTGCCATCTTTTTATTTTTCTAATTTTCTAGAATTTTTCAATTCATCATATTTATTTTGAAGATTTAAATTTTCTGTTAGAAGTTGATTTTTTTCTTCTTCGAAATCTTTGATTAGTGATTGTAATTTTGCTTCTAACAAAATATTTTGATTTGTTAGTGTTGAAATTTTTTGATTATACAGATTAACTAAGATATTCACATCAACTTCACTATTCATAATTAAAAAGTTCCTCCGTCAAGAGTTGAAGTCCAGATTGGCTTGTTTAAATATATGATAGATACAGCAGAAGGAATTCTAGAAATGCTTGTACCATTAATAAGCAAGTCATTTGCAGTATTGAAAGTTCCTTCTACACCAATAACCGTAATTGTTGTCCCAGTACTCGTTGTTTTCACAACACCATAAGCACCAGATGTTACTTGAGAAATAAGGTCACCTTCTGCCACGGAAACTGAAGTTACAGTCAGATTTACCTCTGTTACTGCAGTTAAAATCTGTTTAGATGTAATTGTTGATGATGCTACTGCATTAGTAGATCTTTGTAACCCCTGACTATCAAAATACGCGACACCGCCAAGAGCAAAATCACCGGACTGATAGTAAATACCTTTTACATCTAAAAATCCTTTAGTTCCGGTTACAACACTGTTGGAAATTGTGGCGTCTGGAATATAAGTCCATTTTCTACTATTATCTGCATGAGTACCATGATTATCTACAGTAGAACTACTGCTTGCAATGGAACTGTCATCAAATCCAAAAAATCCAGCTTTATGATTTGCCGTTCCTACACCAGTATTATATTCAAAGGAAATACCTCTATCTGTATTGCTATCATATGCATGAGTTATAGTTAATTGAGTTGTTGAGGTAATTCCTGAAGTTGTAGTTCCGGTAATTGTAACAACCTTTGTGGATGTATTATATGCCGTAATAGTAGTTACTCCACTATTAGGTAAAGATGCACTACCAGATATAATATCACCGGTATTAATTCCAACAACAGAATCCAGTGAAATTGTACTAACACCGGATGCAACTGCCGAAACTACAGTTCTATTGCTAGTTACATCGCCAAGTGATATGATTGCACCATTTACAGTAACACTACTTGAGTCTACTGTGGTTGTTGTTCCATCAACTTGAAGATTTCCTTTGACAACAACCATTCCCTCATTACTTAACCCATCTGGATATGGGTCAATGTATAAAACATTTCCACCACCAGATTTGGTTGAAATTACATTTGAACTAATACCAACATTATCAATCGTAACTCCACCAACATTGGTAAGAGGTCCTGTATGATTAACAACTCCTGTAATAGTTACAATGTCTGTTGATGCATTTCCTAAAGTTGTATTACCTTCAACAGTAAGGTTTTCTGTGATCGTTGTTTGACCACCAGTTACATTTAAAGTTCCACCAATATGAAGATCTTTTAAAATACCAACACCACCAGCAACTCTTAACGCACCGGTTATTGTAGATGTTGCATTTGTAGTTGCGGCAATTGAAACAAATGAAGTGCCAGAAGTGCTTGGGAAGGTAACTTGAGTTGTGGACCCAGTAGATCCTAAATTAATTGTGGTTGCATTGGGAACACTTAGAGTAGCATTTCTAACGGTAGCAACACCTGTTGTTGCACCTAATACAATGTTAGTTGCAGCACCAAGAACATTTGCAGTGGTTACGTTTGCATTTAAAAGATTAAAATTACTTTGATTTGAAGTTAAATCTCCACCATCAATATTCAAATTACCATCAAAGTCAACAGTTGCATTCCTAACGGTGGCAACACCTGTTGTTGCACCCAATACAATGTTAGTTGCAGCACCAAAAGCATTAACAGTAGTAGCAACTGTGTTATAAAGGTTTTGTGTTGTTTGAATACCAACTACAGTTGGGTTACCGATTGTTAATGTTCCAGAGTTTGCACCAATTGCAATTGCTGTACCAGCACCAAAAGCATTAACAGTAGTAGCGACTGTATTATAAAGATTTTGTGTTGCTTGAGTACCAACTACCGTTGGATTTCCTATGGTCAGTAATCCAGTATTAGCACCAATCGCAATCGCAGTACCAGCACCAAGAACATTTGCAGTGGTTACATTTGCATTTAAAAGATTAAAATTACTTTGATTTGAAGTTAAATCTCCACCGTCAATATTCAAATCACCATCAAAGTCAACAGTTGCATTTCTAACGGTGGCAACACCTGTTGTTGCACCCAATACAATGTTAGTTGCAGCACCAAGAACATTTGCAGTAGTTACATTTGCATTGAATAAATTAAGGTTTGCAGTTTGACTTGTAACAGACCCACCTTCAACCCCAAGATTACCACCTAGATTAACATTCTTTTCAACACCAAGACCACCCTCAAGAACTAGACATCCAGTATCTTTATTAGTTGACTCTGTGGTGCCTGAAATTATTGTGGTGCCTGTTAGAGAGAAGTTACCACCAACAAATAGATTCTTTTCAATACCAACACCACCTTCAATGATTAAAGCACCAGTATCTTTATCAGTTGATTGTGTATCAATATTAATTCTAATATCAGCACCAGTAAATGTTAGTTTATCTGTGCCGTTTTCATCATATTCAATTTTGGAGTCTTGACTAGTTCCAAATGTTAAGAACGTATCGTCTGGGATTATAATTTCTCCAGTTCCATCTGGATCTAAATTTATATGTCCGTCAGTGTTTGTTGATGAAATTATATTTCCATCAATTCTAATATTATCAACGTTCCATTGATCAACTTTACGATTCTGATCAAGAATAGCAACAAAACCATTTGCAGGAGTTGTTGGGTTTGTTTGACCTGCTACTAACCCAGGAGCAATGCCTAACAGGTCTGTATAGTATCTACCACCAACTATTAGTGAATTGTTAGAAAAATCTCCGACAAATAGTCTACCACCACCATTTCCATGTGTTCCTACTCCAACTGTAAGACCAAGTTCTCCAAAATTAAGAGATGCTGGAGCAATAGTTCCTGTAGACCTTTTAACTCTAATTATACTTGCCATCTTAGAAATTTCCTCCGTTGATATCTAAATTCTGTGTTGCGCCTGGGGTTAACGTTAATGTGGCATCCCATTTAGAAGTGGAACCATTATAAACAAGAACCATTCCATCAGATAAATTTGGCGCATTGACATCACTGAGTTCAGACAAGGAGGAACCACGAGCACCTGCAAGTGAGGATATAACTTTTATTGCAGATTGCTGCCCTACTCTGACTTTTATTTCTGCCATCAACAAATAGATGATTATCTAAAATATATTTATAATGAATTAAATCCGATAGTCAAATTACTCAATTAAATTTTATTTTGAATCATTAATTAATTGTCTTAACAACAACTTAATCTCATCAATATCTTGTTTCATTTTATTCAATTCTTCTTTTTGCAATTCTCTATTGTGTAATGCATTAACATACTGATTATATGCCAAAGAATCGCAATTGATGATAGCTCCACTATTTTCATCACGATAAAGATTCTGATGCCCTTTTACTCTAATCATCTTATTGCTATTGTTCTAAGTTCTTTAATTCTTGGTGGATATGCTTGATTAGTTCCGGACATTACAATTTTAATTACATATCCATTAAATAAATTAAGATTGTTGGCAGTAAATTCATATTCTTTAAATTCATTGTCCAAACTTGAAGATACAAAAGTATCTGGTTTTCCATTATTTTTAGAAGGATCTATAACTCTTAAAGAATTTAGATTTTCATATCCAGGGAATAATTCAAACGCTTGTTCAATTTCACCGGAGTCTGGTCTAAACAAACTATATAAAATTCTAAAATCAGCAGATTCATGTCTATATGCCGATAAAATAACTTTGAGTGAAGATGCTGGTTGAGCTAAGTTTACTTTTTTTGAAATATAAACCGCAGCATGTGGATCATCTAATATAGAATTTGATCTGTTATCTAGCGTAAAATCAGTAATTGGTCTGTTCAAACGACTTGAAATAAATTCGGTAAATGCGGTATCTAAAAATATTATGGGTGACAAATTGGGATCCGTTGTATTCAAATCTATTGCAGTAGTAAATGATTTGTTTCTTGTTAAACCACTTAAATATTCAGTTTCATTTTCTTTGGAACATACAATTCTAACACTTTTAAGAACATTTAAAGAATTTAGTTGGACCGGTTCATATCCATTATCTAAAAATGAAGTTTCATCTCCACCAACACTCGTTCCAGTTACAGATCTGATTTGAGCGGAAACTGATGTTGATGATCCTGGAGTAATGACATCATATGTGGGTACTATTGAACTGTATAAAATATTTTCTGTTGCAAGAACGTTAGATCCACCTAATGTTGCTTCTGATGTAAATTGTATCTGTGGGTTTCCATTATCGGCGCTTCTATCCGCTCCCTTTGAACTTCCTCGATCAATTTGAATATAATATCTATCTAATCCAATATTTAAATCATCAATATCATGAGTTGTATTAATTCTACGCAATGAAACCCCATTTAATTCATACTTATACATTAAACTATTAACAGAATGTGGAATTATAATTGTAGAATCAACGCCTCTAGTAATAGCATTCAAGGAGCCATTGCCAATAGATTGATATCCAATAATTTCATTTCCAATTTTTACATATCCAGTATTAGCCGCTCCAACAGCAATACCCTCAAATGTACTAAAAATTGCAGTGCCTCCAGCTCCAACAGAAATTGATGTTCCCGAAGCAGACAGTTCTGATGTAATTTGAACTGGTGCTAAACTAGATTCTGCATCCTTAATTCTAAGTTTATTAGTTTTAGCATACATGTGGTGATCAAAGTGATCTACTTGTATATAATTACCAGAATATTGATTTGTTGAAGAGGCAAAAGATCTAATTGTAACACCAGCACCGGTCAATACATTAGAATCATTGTAATAACTTAATTCGCCACCATTAGTAAAAGTATTTCCTTGAATATTTGTTAAGAATAATGTATCTACTCCAGGAGATGTTAAAATAGAAATTCTTGCACCAGTCCCAGTTTTGCTAATAACGGTAGAAGTTACAATTCCAACTACATCTCCAACTTGGTAACCATTTCCTGGATTTACAATTGTTGGTGTTCCAGTGATTGTTCCAGATGTTGCCGTAATATTTAATACAAGCCCAGAACCCTTTCCTATAATGTTAAAAGTGGATACATTATTATTTGATGGTGTTGCCAAATCACTATCATAATTACTTCCTCCTGTGGTTAATCCCACCGTGGCCACAGAACTACCAGTTCCAAAAACGTAACCATATACATACGGTTTTGTTGTGTCTGCAACTTTTCTACCTTTTAACAAATTATTTGTTATAGAAGAGTTTGTTGTTGTAGTAATTCCTAAAGTCGCTGTTCTCGGTAATGTTGTTAATGGATTATTTGTTAGTTTCTGAACATAACCATTACTCTCATCTAATGTTGGATTAAAGAAAGTGGCAGTCCCTGTCGGGGATGTAAACTTTGCCTTATAAAGTTTAAACTTAAGATCCTGATATTGATTTGCTGTCCATATAGATCCATTTTGAGATTTAAACAAACTTCCCATTGAGAATTGTTTAGAGTATGTTACGGCATTTACATCGGGAAGACTTGCAGTATTAACAGTTTTTTCGCCCATGATTGCCGTCCATAGTTCATAACTATCACTATTTTCCGAAATAATTACAACGGCATATTCTCTTCCTGGTGGTAGATAAATTGGTTCATCAAAGGTAATTTTAGTTGCAACAGAAGCATCTGCAGAAATATTAACTTGACTTGGTCTTAAAGTAACTGGAGTTCCAATAACAATCCTTGTAGGAGTTCCAAGTTCAACAGTTCTTATTTCAACTTTTACCGGAGCATTGCCACCATCTTTTTTAGCAAAGAATAAATCAACGGCAGTTAAAAATGCACCGTTTATGTCATCGAATGTAGATGTTGGAGAGGGAGCCTCAACATTTCCACCAACAACAAATGATTGTGCAAGAGGATCAACAAATCTTTGAATTGTTGTTCTTGTATGGGTGTTTATTGTCGTTTGCGAGGTTGTTGTATTGGTTGTAAGATTTACTACAGTTTGTGTGGTTAAATTTTTAGTTGTGTTTGTAACAGTATTCTCCCATTGCTCAAGAGTTCCATCAGAATTAAAATTTGTTTCTGCAAATGAAGTGTCCGAACTTCCAGGAAGACCAGGATTATTTGATGAACTTGAAGACAATTTAAACGTTTTAGTTCCAGTAGGAATTCTTACAGTTGGAGTTGGAGTTCCATTTGGATCTCTTAAGAAAAAGGTTCCAATTAAATCTCCAAAATTATCAGAAATCAATCTTAGGTTAGATACAAATGCTACGGCACCGCTAGTTTGCCCAACCAGCTGCATACCAGAAACTAAATATCCAGAATATTTTCCTTGAGCTTCTTCTGATAGTGAAATGGTATCAATATTTAAAATTGTAGATGACTGACTATATCCTGATGATATAGATTCATTTCTATTATATGGATTAATTGTGTAAGTTGCTGATGGTGCGTTATATGGTCCATACTTGTGATTTGGTGTTGCAACCCTAAATGTAATTAAATTCCTGTTATCAAATCTCCCTATAACTGCTTCCCCTATTATAAATGCTTTAGATGGATTTGAAATTTCAACTAATTTTGGAATAAAATCAACACCACTATTTCCATCTAAAAATTGATAAAATTGAGTCGATGGTTTAACATTAGATACTGAGAACTGAATGTTTCTAGATCTCATAAACGATTCTTTGGACGATGAAATTAGAACATTTCTTATTGTAGTATCAGTATTACTTACAGTATCAAAAGTTGAAGATGATGAAAGTGAAGAAGTTGTATTAGTGACCGTATTAGATGTTGTGGTACTGGTAGAATCAGTTATTGTTCTATTCCCTCTCCCCCTAATTGTTGGTAAATTAATAGTTTCTTCAGTATTGATGTTAATTGGTGCTAATGTAACCGCAACATTACTTGTCAAATTTTGAGTAAGTATTCTACTAGAATTTAAAGTTATATCAATATTTTTATCTGGAAGCTGAACTGTTCTAACCCAATTATCAATCTCTGGACTGAGTTTAATATCACCACTATACACAATAACATTAAATGGATTTACATTCTCAACGGTTGTCGCAAATGCTTGTTCTATCCATCCAATAGAATCATATTTTAAAGTTAGTGCCTGCCCAGTTTTTTGAACATTTGGATCTAATAATTGGAAATTTTGCGACGTATCTAATTGCTCATCAATGACTGAAATTGCTGGGGCAAGTTGCGATTTGAGTGAATTTCTACTAACAATGGGTGTCAATTCATTTGCAGAAGTATTAACTCTTATGTTAGACAATCTATTATTGGTGAATGCATAATTTTTAAAGTCATCAACAAAAAATCCACTCTTAAATCTATTATTTCCTTCCTCATCTTGAATTTGTAAAGTTTGAGTATTTAATTCAAGTAGTGATAATGAAGTTACTCTCTCTAAATTTTCTACCCTATCTTCAATTAAACCAATATCTCTCATTGTATATCGTCTATTATCCACTAATGTTACAACGGCATTTGCAGGGTTGTAAAGATATGGTGGTAATTTAATAGTTGCAATTTCCATTACCGCATCACTTTTAGATGGTGCCTTAGGAGTTTTTGAAGATATTCCTCTTTCAACAATAAATGTTCCGGTTTTATCTAGATATAATTTATCAATTCTTGCTAGATAATATTCATATCCAAGTAAAGAACTTTCGTTTGGTGATAAAATACGAGTTGGTTTTATAGTTCTCGATGAAAAATCAAATGGGGAAGATGAAATTTCAGTAAATACAGGAACTCTTGGTCTAAAATCTAATGTATCGGAAGTCCTTATTGAGTTCTGATTAATAAATGGAACATCATGAGTGAATCTTTCTGCGTCATAACTCAAAACTGTAAATATGTCACCAGAATCATCTAACGGCACAGAATAATAATCAAATACGATTAAAAGTTTTTTAGATGGTTCTGGAGTATTTTTATTTCTAACAATTTTAGAATAATCGTAATATTGATTTTTTTGACCCTTATTAAGACTATATGAATTTGTAATATCGTTATATTTTCCAGGAGTAATTGATTCAATATTCGTTTTTATTTTTGATTCACTAAATGTAATATCCTCGGTAGATGTCAATTTTTCTGAATTCAAATATACAACTCCTAAAACATTTGTTGATTCTTTAGTAACAACTCTAGCAATAGCGCCGCTAGTTGACCCCAAAATATTTTCGCCAATAATTGCATTTGTTGTTACATTAGCACTGGCACCAAACTGTATTTTGTCCAAGGTAGGTGCTGAAGAATCATATGATTCGTATATTGATATTATTTTTACAACATCTGGATAATTTAAGGATATTTCTTCGTCCTGAACTCTTAAACCATAATATTGATTATATGAAAGACCATCTCCAATTGATGAGCTAATACCACTTCCCGATTCTGGATATTTTGATTTATCCACAATTAAAGTCTGACTTTTGTTATATGTTTTTATTTTACTTTGAATTCCATTTTTAATTATTGTAGAATTTACAACAACATTATTTGTTTGGTTAGGAGTTAATCCACTAATAGTTATAGTATTTCCACTTAAAACAAATTGATCTGAAGTTACTGTGCCAATGCCACCATTACTATAATGTATAGAATATCTTTCTTGATCAAATGCTTCAAAAAATGCGCTTGAGATACCACTAATTGCAGATATGTCAAATGTCAATACTCCCTGAGCATTAGTAGATTGTCCGGTTATTTGTTGAGAAAGTTTTAATAAAGAATTAGAAAGATTTACTGAAGCAATATTATTATCTGGCAATTTTGCATATAATCCAGAATCCTGATTTCTTATAAACGGAGCACCAATAGAAACATCAGTGAATTTTCCATTTGTAATTACACCATCATATACACCCGCCACGCCTGGTGTAGGTGCAATGGTTAATGTTCTACCGTCTGGGGAAATTGCTGTGACTCTATTAAATGTTGAAAAATTAGCCGGAACTGTAACTCCCAATCCAGAGATTGAACCATCATTTAAAATAACTTGAAAAGAGTTTTGTGATAATGTGGTTTGATATCTAATAATTGATCCAACCTTTACTCCTATAAAGTTTTTTCCAGCACTTGTTACAGTATTTGATCCACTTATGGTTAGTTCAGTTACCCCATTTGGAAAACTAAATTTTTCAAGAACGCAATCTGCCGTAAATTGTGAAAATCCTGTTGATGCATTTTGTTGTACTGATTTAATATCATCAGTAGAATATGCTATTACGGATTTAATAGTTCTTGAAAAGTCTAGTCCATTAACAATCAATTGTTCTCCAACGTTAAAAGTTCCGGAAGTTTGACTTAAATTAATAGTTGTAGAATTTTCTCCGGCAGCAACGGCAAAACCACTGGCTCCACTACTTTTCCCCTTAACAAAGGAAGTTTTTGGCAATTCTGTATTTGATACCGAAGAATTTAAAACAAGAGTAGTATATGTTTGAATATCATACAAATATAAATTAAAATTGGTAGAAGCATTTTTGTAAGGAGCATCATCCAAACTAAAATTATATACTCTAGCATTACCAATAGTTGTAATTCCTGCCGATCCTTTTAATCGATCACACAAATTTATAATCTCTGTCTGTTTTGCTGTTCCAAAAACATTATTGACTTTTAAAATATTTCCCATTTCAAAAGGAATATTTACATTTTCAATCTTTTCAGTGTCTCTGGGTTTTTTTACATCAAGAATAGTTGCTGAAATTTTGTCTATATCATATCCCCGAACATAAGCTTTTCCTGGAGATATTTTTACACACATTAAATCTTCAGACGGTTTATTTTTTTCTGCTGTCGTTTCAAAATCAAAAAATAATCCATTATTTCCTAGTCTATCATTTAATGAATTATTTACAAAAACACTAAATGGTTCAACTGTATAGTCACCAGATTCATCATAAGTTCTAGCTGCCATATAATCTTTGATTATATTGTATTGAGATTTTTGTTCAATTATTTTAATTTTTCCATTTTCAACTCTTAACAATTCAATAAAATCTGTATCATTAAGATCTGATATTAATTTTTTAGTTAAGGTTAAATTAATCTTAAACCTATCAGCACCTGGTGCCGCATAGTTTGTAAATCCTTTTGAAGGGTCGTATAATGATTTTTCATCTTTTGATCCGATAATTAGTTCATCAATTTTTAATCCTACTCTATACGAAGGGGTATTACTATAATCATCTAAAATTATAGTTTGTTTTGATACATTAACAAAATATCCTCTAACAAAATAAACACCATCACCTATTGATGCTGAAGACCCTACGGATGTTGCACCCAATGGTATTAAAGACGCAAATGGAGTTCCTGCATTAATAGTTGTATTTCCATAAGTTATATTTTTTTCTGCAATTAATGCCTCACCATCTTGAAACGGGTTAAATTGAAAATTATTATCAGAGTCTAAATATTTTACATATATGGTTAAATCAGTTATATTTGAATTATTTGGAAAAGAAACAAATTGAATTGTTGCACTTGTTCCTGATATTTGGCCGGTTACCTTCATTCCAATAAAATTATTAATATAAAGAGATATATCAACTCCAAAATTAGTCGAATTAAGTTTTACGGAATTAAAATTTCCATCATATGCAATATTTCCAGGAATCACCATTGATCCGTCTTTAAACATATGACTTCCAAAAGTCTTTATTTGATTCTGCAAAATTGATTGCAGAGTTGTCAGTTCTCTTGCCTGTACTGGAAACCCGGGTTTAAATAGGACTTTGTAAAAATTCTTATTAGAATCAAAATCATCATAGTATGGATTAATATTTAAATCTGTTTTTTGTACCATTTTTGGTTAGAATTCCAGAATAATTTTAATGTCTTCTTTTTGCCTAATATCTCTTGTTACCAAGGGGCGATTATCAATATAAATTATATCTCCCTTCTTTTTATTTATGTCTGGATTTGAAAGACCATTTGTAAACACTGTTCCCAAATTTATAGATTTATTTCCAATATTAATTTGACTTCCTGTAGGGAAAGCAGTATCAATAGATGCAGTAAATCCTTCGCCAACTATTGACCCGCCAGAAGATTGAAAATCATAAACAGAAGTTACATTATTATAATCAGTTTGATCTAAATTATCCTTAAAGTATAAAGATCTATCTCTAAAATATTTAAGTACTTTTGTTTCACTATCATAGGATGCTATGTACGCTTTTGCAGTCCCACCAGTTACAGATTGAGTTATTTCAGTTCCTATTATTGGAGTTCCCGTAAAATTAGAAGTAAATTTAATTGCTCCTAAAGATGAATATTGATTTTCTGTAAAAATAATAGTATCAGAAGAATATGTGGTTGGATTTTTTATAATACCAACTTGTGAAAATTTAGTATCAATAGGAAAATCTTTGGTTGAATCATCAAATCTCGCATATATTAGTATTTTATCTGTTCCCAATTCAGTATAAATATCACTTCCATGTCCTTTGGATGGTGGAATAATTGGAATTAATTTTGCAGGATTTGTTAAACTTCCCTCCGGTTGAATACTCCCCAAATCAACGATTGCCCAAGTATACCCAAAACCTCCTGCCGTAACTTGTGTAGAGATAATAGATCCAGACGAATCAACATTGACTAATACTTTACCACCGCTACCGTCTCCAAGGATATCAACAATTTTTGAACTATATCCAGCACCACCATTTGCAATGTATACTTTTTTGATTTGATTTGGATTGGTAGAACTAGACTCCCCATTTTCTCTCAAACTTACAATTTGAGCATCTGTCGAAGTTGCCCATTCGTTAGGAACAACAACATATTCAGTCGAATCAAATTTTATAATATCGCTAGGTAAAATTGAAAATAAATACTTCCAAATATATCCATCTCCACTTGTTCCGGCTGCTGAAGGTTCTAGATCAGTAAACGTGGGTTCATCTTGTGATTTATTTCCTTTTAAGTTTACGCCAGAAGATCCATTATCAATACAAATATAAACTCTAAAGTCACTAGTAATTACATAGTAATTTGAATCATATAGTCTACTAGAATTAGAATTTGGTGATCGATTATTTATGCTATAATCATGACGATACATGTCATATGATGTATTAGACTGCCACTGAACTTTTCTTATGACTCTTCTAATATTAGCAGACGTAATTTTTTTACCAAATAATGCAGTATCTCTGTAATGTGAAGGATATTCAAAATTATCAATTGGATTTGGTGTATTGTTATTCCAATTAGTAGTTCTCCCAAATGCAACTTTGTCTGGATTATTTAATCCCAAAAAAACATAGTAAGAATTATTGGTGCTCACTACAGAATCTACAAAATTACTTGCATTTAATATTCTAAATTGATCGGTTACAATTGCTGGCATATTGATGTTTTTAGATATTTATAAGAGTTTTGGAAGTGCTCCGGTATTTCTAATACCGGAATTTCTTCTTTGAATTGTGGGGAAAGTCGAAAGACCAACATCAACAGTATTTCCAGTCACTCCTATAGAAATTGGAGAACTTGATCTACTGAATCCAAATAGTCTTCCCCAAGAGTATCTTCCAACAGGATTTGATATGTTTCCAGTGGAATTTAAACCGACTACGGATGTAGTTGATAATATATTACAAGTAATAATTCCAACTATTCCAGTACTAGACCAACTACTAATATAGTAAATATTATCTACGAAAGTTGTTCCAATTCCAACTTTTGAAGAATCTGAATTGTCAATAGAAGTTACTCCAGTACCAACTCTTGTATCAAAAATATAAATTGGATATCCAGTGGACAGACCAGCAAATGATTGGGAGTTAATATGGAATTTAAGTGCCAATGGATTTCCCCCAGTGCCTGTTGAAGTTGTGATTCCAGTAATAATTCCAGAAAATCCATTGACTGTTGATGATATTTTAGTTATGTTTTCATATATTGGATTTGGGAATGGTGCAATAACTTTTGGTGGACTTGAGGACGTATAACCAAAACCGGGATTAGTAATTGTTATTGGTGTTGTTAATGTTCCACCTGCACTAACTGTAACTGTTGCAGTTGCGATAGATCCTATTCCTACTCCTATTATAGAGGGTGAAGAAATTTTTACCACAACTGAATTTCCAGTGTATCCACTTCCAGAACTATTAATAACTAATGATTGAATTGTTCCTGCCGCCGAAACAACCGCAGTTATTCCTGCTGCCACCGGATCCGCAGATCCATTTATAATTATAGCTCCAAAATCTGTTGGATTTTCATAATCAAAGAATTGTGCATTATCAACAAATATTTCATTATCGGTTGTTGAAAAATTTTTAATAATTTTTGCTGTCGGATATACTAATGGTTCAATTGAATCTCTTGTTTTATAAACGATTTGACCATTAATTATTTTATCTGATTTTTGTTTGATCCAACTTAATGGTTTATTATCTATTTCATCTATTCCCCGACCAGTATAAAGATTAGTTTCAAACTTATCCGAGAATGATAGATCAAATATTACTCTCTTGTCCTGTGTAACTGTTTTAGAAATTGAATTATTTTTTAATACTTGTACTTGATCTCCTTTTTTTAAAGTTTCTGGTACATTTGTAACTAATGTACTATCATCTTCTGCTGTTCCTCTATAGAAGAAAATCGCAACATCATCTTCTGATTTGGGGGCAGTGGTAAATACGAAACTAGTGCCACCTTCAAATTCATATGCGACTCCAGGATCTTGAATTACGCCATTTATAACTATTAGTAGAGAATTAGCAAGGTTTACTTGAGATCCTTTTAACTTTTCAAAACTTAATAACTGATCATTATAAAATAGAGGAAATCTTCTCCTTACTCCATCTTGATAATTTTTAACAGAATCAATATAGTCTAATTGACCAAATTGCCATAGTGCAAATGAATCCGAGAAAGTACTAAGAACAGTCAATTTAAATTCAGATAATGGAGATGCTAATCCTTTGGCAGTCACTAATCCTACAGGTTTAAATACGTCCCCTCTTTGGAATGCATAACCTTGTCTAGAAATACTAAATTTGGAAACCTCAAAATATGTAGACCCAATTCCAGTTGTAGAACTTGCACCAACTTCGACATTAAGTAAAAGTCCAATTCCAGTATTAGTTGTTGCACCAATTCCTAATCTAGATACACCAGTTATGGTAAGATTTTCATAAGATGGTTCAGATACAAATATTTTAGGATTTGTATATCCGGTTCCACCATCAACAACAGTAAAGGAAAGTGTTCCACCCACACCAACTGATGCAGTTATGATTGCAGTATTTCCAATATGACCACTTTGATATACTGAAACTCCTATCGCAACAATTCCATTATATCCAGAACCAAGATTATCAGTAGTTCCCAATCCAACAGATACTATACTACCTCCAGCACCAACTACAGCAGTAACTGCTGCTCCTGCAAGTGGTGCATATCCAAGACCAGTAGAAGATCCCAGAGAAATAATTATTCCACCTCTAGGAGTTTGATTCTGATTTATATCCGAAAGTGAAATAGTAATGTCATCTGTAACAGCGTTTCTGATTCCGGAAAATACTACACTTGATATCCCAACACTGGAGTTTTCAATAATTTTAAAATTATTTTTTGGATTATTTAAAGTTTCTGGTGTTTGGAAAACACTGTTTATGAATAATATCCCATTTCCTCCGGTGGTTCCAAGTCCAACAGTATTGGCTCCACCTACTCTCAATGCAAATGTTCTTCCTATACCAGTGAATTGATCTGAAATATCATCATAAATTTGATTTGATGTATAATCATTTCTTAAATATACTCTTCCGGCAAAATCCGATGTTTCAAAATTTAAATTACCCAAATCTTTATTAATCTGTGGATTTCCTCTTGGAGATTCCGTAAAGAAAATATTATTTTTTACAATATTATAAGAACCTTTATAAATTTTAGCTTCAGTAGAATCTGTGTGAGAAGTTGCAGATGATCCAACAAACCCCCTTGTAACCTCAACTAAATTAATAATTCCACTATCCGTAATTGGTCCAATATTAGTCGTCCCAAAACCAACATTAACAATACCCATATATTCATTATCAACTTTAAGAATATCTTTTGGTGATATTGTTGATATTCCGCTTAAAGAAAATATTGTAGATCCTGCACTAATTTGACCACCATTTCCAGATAGTGTGTGTGATATTTTAGTGAATATTAAAGGATATTGTGCTAAATTATCAATAGTAATAATTGCCTTTTCATTCTTTTTAAACATTTCAAGTTTATGTGCATTACCAAGACCGTATGAAGTAAATGTAACTCCTATTCCTAATTGTGCATAGTCTGGTCTTGTGGATAATTTAAATGAGTTATCAGATATTTTAATAACATAAACATCAGAAGGTAGTATTGTAGTTACGACTCCAACAGAATTTAAAGTTGCTCCAATTCCAACTGCACTTGTTCCAATTCCAACGAATGTTGATTCTGGTGTATAAATTAATCTTTCTTTGGGACTAAAGAAATGATTTGGTATCGTAAATTCTCCGGTAGAAGGATTTAATATATTAGAATTTGATGGATCAAATGTTTTTGTAAAAATTGGTACTCCATCAGAAGTTAATTTAAAGTCTTTTCTATTAACTCTATTTCCATTAATAGCATTGTAAAATTGTAAATCAATAGATTCGGTTACACTTCCATAAGTTAAATCCGGTGCAATATTTTGCGAATCTAAAATTGTATACAGACATTGATTAAAAGATGAAATTTTTATCTGTGATGTTATTGAAGCGTCTGGATAGAATTTTAAAGAAAAATTATCTCCAGAGTATTCTCCACCAAAAGTTCCAATTCCAGTTGCACTGTTGGCGGAAAGAAATGGAGACTGTTGGACATAAATGTTAGACAGGTCCTGAACCAACATAATTTGATGGAGAGCACTCGTTGACCCAACACTAACCTCAACTAAAGATTTGATAGCATTGAAATTAAATTTGTCTAATGATATAATTGATGTCGATGCCGCAGAAACTGTGGATGTGTAAACAGATTGGTATAATGCTCCCCGCTCAAATCCAGACAATTGACCATTCAGTAAAAATCTATGAGTTCCACCACCAACAGATGTTGTACCAAATCCAACGACCTTAGATCTTGTATTAACAGTGTTTAATGAATTATTTGTATAATTTAAGGATAAAATTCCCGAAGAAATAGATGCACCAAATGTTCCTATAAAGTTTCCGGAATAAAGATTAGTTGAAAATTCAGAATCAAAATAGTATTCTGAAATATAAGTATCAGTTCCATTATGAGTTAAATATACCTCAACAAAATTCATTTTATTTGGTATTGTTGTTGTATCAATAATCTGAACATTTGTATATAATGAAGAGAATTGATTAGATTGTACTGATAGAATAGAAGTTGTTATTCCAGATCCTATTGATTTGTTTGATCCAGTCAAATTAATAAATCCAATCGGATTTGTTCCAATTCCCGGTAAAATTGTATTAAATCTACTTTTGATTAATTTGATATCATAATCAATATTAAATGGATCATTAGGTTCAAATCTTAAATAACCATCAATTATTGAGAATTCTCCAAAATCATCTTGCGCGGTATATGTAAGTCCTACTCCAGAATTAATTATTTTTGATTTTTCTGCTAGAAAATTATTAGTACCATCATTTAATAATATTAATTCAGTTAATTGAATTTGTGTATTATTCAGATCAGAAACTCTAATTAATAGATTATCATAAGATGTTCCAGAATTTAATTTTATTAAATTTAAAGCTTTACTAGGACTTGTATTTAAATTGGAAAATTGTTTGTTTATATTGTCTATTTTTAAAACAACATTACTTTTACATTCAATATAACTTGATAGTTTTTTATTTTTTAATTTTAATAATTTTGAAAAAACAGTTGATGTAATTCCAGTGTTTACAGTGACTACATCAACATCATTTACCAAATCAAAGTCATAAATTGTATCAACTCTATTTTCTTCGACAATATCACGAATTATAGTTGTCGAATTATTAGATGTTGTAATTCCAGATCTTGCAGTTGATGTGATTCCAGTATCCGAAAAGTTTTTTAATCCACTAGTATGGACCAAACTATTGACAGGAGTTCTTAATTCATTATAAGTAATTGGGCTCTTTATTGTATACGAAAGATTCTGATAATAATCATTATCCTGTACTACTTGATCATCATAATTTAATCTCCCTACATTATCAGACCAACCAAGATTTTTTCTGACAGAATAGTCAACTTTAAATTTTCCAGTGCTAGCATCAATTTTACTTACTGTTGCTATATTTCCAGATTCTTTTCCGGTGATAACATCGCCAACAACTAATTCATAATCTCCAATCACCTTAATAAAAAAGGAATTACAATCAGAAATTTTTAAATCTACCTCATTACCATTAACTACTAGATTTTCCCCAATATTAAATAAAGAAGAAATTTGTTTAACATCAAATGTGGGATAATCTTTTTTGTTTACAATGTTTGGAATAGAATCTTGAATTGTTTTTGCTATCCCAGTATTTGTAGTTAACCCTGAAATATTAATAGTGACTTGATGAAGATTTGTAGTGCTATTGTAATTAGATACGGGAAAAAACTTGTATCCATAATCTTCGGAGTTAAATCCAGATCCATCAGTACTGAATTTTTGAATTCCTTCTATAAAAACTTCATCATCAGGCCCAAAGGGGTTTGTTGAAAATCCAAGTGTTGGTGTTGTTATGAAGCAAGTAAAAATTCCACTAGAATTAGATTGAACTTTTTGAACACTAACTCCATTAGTATTATTAGTAGTAAATAGTTTTACTGATGTTTCTGAAAGACCCTTTGGTTTTTGTACTATATTTACCGAAGAAATTGAAGATCCAGATAATTTTGCCTCTAATATTCCACTATTAATCTTTTGTCCAGTACTGGAATCTACAATTACAATTGATGGTGAGTTTACATATTGTCTTCCACCACTAGTGACTGTGATAATACCAATAGTATTTGAATTTTTAATTGAAATTAGTGGTGATATGTATGAAATTGGCTGTAAAGTTTTATCTGAAGAATATTCAAATCCTTCATCAATAATTCTTACTTCTCTTGCATTACCTATAGATGTTGATATTGCAACAATAAAAGCATCTTTTCCACTGGTAGAATTAGATCCCACAAAAATTGGAATCTTTTTATACCCATATCCTCCTGAAATAATATTAATTTTATCAATAGGACCTTTTGCAGTCAATGATTTCGTATTGTATTTTAATACACTACATTCATTTTGAGAATATTTTAGTTTTTCTGGTTTTTCGATTAAAGATATATTGAAGGTCGTTGATCCTATGCCAGAAACTGTATAATTTTTTAAAGTATAAGTACTATTAATAAATAATATTTCCGAATAGTTAGTCACTGTTTTATCAGAAGTACTAATGTATCCAGATTTTTCTAAATTATAATATATTTTATCTGGTAAAGACTCATCATAATTAACAGTCAAAGATGCAGTAGAAGAAACACCTACTGTCCCAATACCTGATATTGTAAATTTACCAGTTTTGGCAGTTGAAACGAACTCTTTACTATAACTTTGATCATAATAAAGTTTAAATTTATACCCAATTAAGGAACTATCTGATAAATTAAATACTAAATTGTTATTTTTAACTGATTTGATTTGAGGATTTACTAATGAAATGCTTTGACTTGATCCTCCAGTACTAGCAATGCTTACCACCGTTGGAGGAGTAGTTTTATTATCAATTAAAGTTTTAGAAAGTTTAATATTATTATCATCAACTCTAATAACATAATAAAAATCTGTTGTCAATCCAGATGCAATTAAATTTGCAGAATATAAAACTTTATCACCGGTTTTTAAATTATGAGAATTAATAGTAATAGTATTTGTTGTTGTATTGATACCAGTAGAGTTAAATCCAATTGGGTTAATTAAAATATTCCCGGTTAACAAATCTCTTTTAACATTTACAAATGATGAGGTTCCAATACCAACAGAAAGATTTGATTTAACTTCTAAGTCAATAGTATCTTCATTGGATAGTTGGTGAGAAGTTGATACTGAAACTGTAGAACTAATTTTTTCAACTTTTCCAATAATTTGTGGATATAGACTTTCAAATGAATACTTTTCATTATTAGCATCATTTTGATTTACTGTACGAAAATATACTTCAGAAGAATTTAGATTAGTTTTTATTCCAATAACATTCTTATTTTTATTGCTTACATATACCGGAGAATTTGTAGGTAGATTGAATGTAGACGATGTTGGTGAAGTTGAAATTGCTATTTCTCCGCCCGGTAAACTTACCGTTGGTGGAATTTTAAATATTACTGCTTGATTATGAGTAAATGGATGATTTTCAATATAAATTCCCTGTGTTGGAATAACTCTCGTAATAGTAGAACTACCAAATGATACAATTATAGAATTTGTAATTCCCGAAATAGTTCCAACTCCTACTGATTTTGTCGGGTTAAAATATACTTTATTATTTACATCAGATTCAAAATAATCTATATTTTGCGAAATGATAAATGAATCTGGAATAAAATTTATTTGTGTTGTTGCAGTATGAGAGACTCCGGTAGATCCTCTTTCAACTTTAAGTATATTAAGATTTTTAAATACCTCCAATATTGACAATGTTTCACTACCAATTGTAATGCTGCTTCCAATTGATACTATTTCAGGAAATTGAGAAATGTAGATTTCTGTTACCACACCAACCGTTGATGCTGGAATATCTTGGGCAACGTTTGAATAATAAGAGGATACGCCAATTTTATATGGTTTATTTAATTTTGATAAACTGGTTGAAAGTCCAGAAATTACAACATAATCATTGTTTGATAAATTATGATATGGCAATATATTTACTTGTACTTCATTACCGTTTTTCCAAGTAAAAATAGAATTTTGATAAGTTTGTATTGAAGTGTTTATTTCTACAATATCTTTTCCACCTATCGATGATACTCTTGCGATAACCCCCCCACCTGAAGTATTTGCATCGTCAAAATTTAAGACGTCATCTATCTTATAATTTGTTCCGGAATTGATAATGTTAAATCCACTTATACTTCCTTTGGATACTGATTCTACAATTGACTGTTGATTTATTTTATTTTCCGGTTCAATTATAAAATCATTTCCGGCATAATTATCAGAAACTTTATATGGCAGAGTATTTCGAGATAAATTCGAATCATTAAAATTGTATGATTGGTTAAGAGTTTTATTTTCATTTAATGTCTTTGATCTATATGTATTTCCAATAAAATATGGGAACTTGGGAATTAATGTTCCCGAACTAATAGTTGCAAAGTATGCATATACACCATTTGGAAATTCTGGAGTTTTTCCAAATCTTCCATTATTTTGATCCAAATCTCCGGAGTTATTATATTCGTAATCTTCAACAAAAAATCCTGCAGGAAATTGTGGTCTATCAACAACATTAGAGGTATTTAAAATATATCCGGGAGTTAGTATTTTTGGAATTGAACTAGAGTTTTCTGGATCAGAATAACCATATGGTCCATATATTGGATTACCATCATAGGCCCATCCGATTATATTGGATACTTCACCATTATCATTAAATGATTCTCTCAATTTTTTAAAATATCCACAAACTGAATATTGTAATTTATTATCAGTCTCTACTAATATTTCATCCCCAAACTTAAAATTATGATTAAGCGATAAAGATCTAATATTAGCATTAAATTTTGCATTAGATCCCGTAGATTGCACATTAATTATCGTTGACGTAGAAGAATATCCAATACCAGTATTTACAACTTTAACGTCTATTATTTTTCCGTTGGAAATAATAGGTCTCAATTCTGCCCCAGTTCCTGCTCCAGATAAATCTTTTACATTTAAGTTTGGAACGGAATAATATTCAACTCCGCTATATTGAATATTAACATTTGTAATTTGACCATTTATAATAACTGGTTGTATACGTGCCTCTTTACCATTTTTTATAGTTATTATTGGAGATTTTTCTAGATTTAAAATTGTAGACCCATAACCGGTTCCACTTTTATACAAATAAGTATCAATAATACTACCAGTAACCACTGGTGTTACTATGAGAGATGAATAAGTTTGAGTTGTTGTACCAATTCCTACTGGAGAATATAATATAGAAACAGAAATATCGGGATAACTAAAATATTGATATCCGGATCCAATTCCAGTAAATTTAACATAGTTTTGTCTACTATAATTCGATATATCAGTCCCACCAATTCCAGCATCACAAAGTCTGAAAGAATTATTAGTATCCTTAAGCACATAATATTGTGATGCTGTAGAAATACCAATTGTAGATGTTTCAAATTTATAATTTATTAATTCTCCACTTGAAAATCCATGATTTTCAAAGTTAATTGTATGATTTATTGTAGATATTCCAGTTGGGGAAACAATTAATTTTCTATTGGTATATCCACTACCAGGATTCAATATTTTGATTTCTGATACAGTATTTTTAAATGCTGCGGTTGAAAATTTATGAATTCCTGAATTATTACTATTAATAAAACTTATTGTATTAATTCCCGAAGAACATTCTAAAATAGAAGAAAAAAGTCTAACGGTTTTATTATTATCAACTTTCACATAATATGTTGCATTATTAATTAAAGTTAAATTGGAAGTACCAATACCGATTGGAGTGTTTCCATTAGAATTATAAATTATTGATTCTTGGTTATTCAGATTATGATCGGTTAAAAATATTAATTGTGATGTTGTACTGCTAATTCCACCAGAATTTGTAGTTAGTCTTCCATCAAATAAAATAGGTCTTTGCCTTTTTACAACGATTGGTTCTAGGACAGCGTTAGACCCATTACCACCACTTACGTCAATAGATACAATTTTATCAATATCATAATCTTGAGAATCTATATAAACCTTTTTGAAAGATCCACTAATTACTGGCTGCACTAATGCAGTTTCTCCTATACCAGAAGAAACCGATATTAGTGGAAGATTAATTACATCATAATCATTTCCACCATTTAATACTTCTATTGATTTTAATGGCCCATAATAAATTTTATCGTCAGATTTATAATTTCTAATCTCAACACCATTAATTAACATACCGGTTGATCCAGGAATTGTTAATTCTGATGTTTCAATACCAACATTGGTAGTTTTAACTTTTTCACTTAATGGAAATTTTTTTAATAATTTTTGAGCACTAATAATTCTAGATTTTTGTGAATATAATGTAAAATTATGTTCATTTTGACTGTTAAAAGTTGCACTTATAAAATTTAAATGATTATTAGTTCCAATAAATGATTTTGAAGAATAAAGTTTTATGCCATTGTCTGGATTTTGAACTTGTACATAATAATCACCAGTATCCAATCCAACAATATTGGTTCCAGACGGTTGATAATAAATCCTATCTCCAGTAATAAATGGAACGCTATTAAAAAATAATATGGTAGAATATCCGTTATTACCTAGATTACTTAATGCCGTAGCATTAGATGATTTAATATTTTTTGTTATTTCATAATTATAAAAAGTGTTAAGTCCAACTATTCCTGATGGTAAAGAGTTAGAAGCGACATAAGCATAATCATCGTCAACATATAAATTTTGTATATCTGATATAATAGAGTTATTTCCAAATTCAATAGGGACTGTTGAACTACTTGCAGTATTAATTTTCCTTCTTAAATCATACTCTACTCCCACTTGATGAGTAAAGTCACTGCTGGAGTTTTTGCTTTTTAAGTTGTTCAATGTAACGCTATTATTACCAATGTTAATATTAGAAATATATGCTATATCTGTGGCAGAAGATTCTACAATATTACTGTCTCTTACTAAAATTTCAACTCTATCTCCTATTTTTAAACTAGACCTATCAATAGGACTTTTTAAGGTAAAATTGCTAATATCACTAATTTGATATCTTGAGCTTGTATTGTATATCCAAGAATTTGCAAAAATTTCTTTATATGATTTATTAACTGTTGGATTTTCAATTTTAGATCCAATGTGTCTAACAGAAATAATTTCTCCTTCATTCAAATTTAAATTATCTGATATCTGTACAAATTTAGATAATACACCACAAAGTCTCAGTTCAACCTTTTTATTAAGATCGCCATTTTCATATCCAAAATAAATTTCATCAGATCTTATATTAGTAGAAGATAAGATTGAAGATGTAATTCCCGAACACCCAAAAAATTGATTAACACTTTTGCTGGTATAGTTAATTTTATTACTGCCAGATATAATCACTCCCTGTTGTGGAAATCCAATTGTAGAATCTACAGAAATTATAGATGCTCCGATAGAAACATTTTCTAAACATTTGGTATTTGGAGTAATTGTAAAAGTACCAAGAACTGCAGTAGAATCATCATATCCAACAAAAAGTGAAATTTTATGATACTGTTTATTATTTCTTGTGAATGGTTCAACTTCAGAAACTGAGGCATTAGTAGATTTATCTGTTGATTTTTCTATTGTTTGTCCTACCAATTTACGAGGATCACCAGAAATTTTTTCAACAACTATAACTTCTCTCCGAATAAACTCCGAAGATGATGGTTTAATCAAAAAGTTTTCTAAATTTATAATTTTCGGAGTAACTCCATAGAGGACATTGAATAAAATTCTAAATGATTCGTCGGTCCCTTTTGCCTGATAAAAAGACCTTGCTTCTTTTATAAAATTACCAACATTTAAATCATTTACAAAATCATATTCTTCTAATCCTGGAGTAAAAGTATTTTTTATTTTTTTGTAAAATTCTTTTAAAAATAAAGAACTTAAATTTTGTACAGATGAGTTTTTCTTATGTTTTTCTATTTTTGATTTAGAAAAAACTAATTCTTCTTGATTTAAATCTGCATGGTAACTAGTAATTCCACTAAATCCCCGAATACAACCGATGAATGTATTTGTTGTTATTCCGGTATATGTAATAATTTCATCATCAATCTTAAGTAGGCCATATTTTTGTGGAAAACCCTTAGTACTTGTTACTGTAATTATTCCAACATTAACATCAGTTCCTATATCTTCGCTAAGATTAACATTATTTACGACAGTTTCTGGAGTTAAATTGTCTAACTTTAAATATTGATCTAAATTTTCGGCAATATCAGTCGGACCACCTTGATATTCCTGAGAAACATAATATTGCTTCAAAAATTCTAATGTATTTGGACTTTCATCCAAAATAAAATTTGGAAGTTGGCTAGAAATAATTTGCTGAATCTTAACTCTGGATTCTATGGATTCTACTCCGGTTTGTATCATATTATTCTCTTATTAATTTCCCATTTGAATAACTTGATGTATAATGGTCTCTTGAAAATACTGTTCCTGATATTTCATCACCAGAAGATATAGAATCTCTTACCATATTTATTGTGCTTTTTGAGATACTAAAATTAAGATATAAGTCGGCGAGTCCAATAACATCATTAGATTCTGGAAATGCCTGAATTTCAATAATATTGTTTGGTTCTGATGTTGATGTAATGTTTATGGCGCTAATATTAATTTCACCTCTTATATAATCAACGACTCCGGCAGATTTTGCAACAATTTGAGTTGATCCATCAGGTAAATTTTTTACTATCGAAATAATACCTTTTCCACTACCGTCTTGGTTTGGAACATCAGTTAGGTATACAGTATCTTCAATACCAGAAATTTTAAATCCGGTACTTTTAATATTAAATCCAAGATTATTAATATGAAATCTGTTTCCAAAACATAATTCATATTGAGAAAATTGATTTATGACTGCTACCAGATCTCTTCTGATTTTTACCTTGGTAATATTAGAAGTTATAGAAGTATCGGTATTATCAATTATCTGTAGAATCTTACTGTACTTAAATCTTCCACCAAACTTATTGAAATCAATAGAATTTGAATATTCTGTTAATACTTTAATTATTTTTGTCTTTAATGATTCTACTGCCGATACTTGAGAATAGTTATAATAGACGGAAGAATCAATTTCTACATATAGTAACTTAAGATCGATTATTTTTTGATTAATTCCCGAAATACTGTATTGTTTTAATTTATTTTTAATTTGCTGCTTATTAAAGTCTGAAACAAATGTTCCATTTTTTGGTTTAATGGCAATTGATACCGTTCCGAACTCCGGTGGATTTAATTCTTCCCCCCCAACAACCGAAACGGATTCTGTATCGGGATATATTTTTTTAATAATCGCTTCATAATCTCTGGAGGTAACTGCTCTGTACTGTGCGGAATAGATTCTTGGAGCGAAATATTTAATTGAGTTTATAGATTCTATCTCCGCACCATTTTGAGATTTTTGATTTGTAGTAACAATTACTGTTCCTGGATCTATAATTTGATCATTCGCCTTCTTAATTCTTCCGGAGAATGAAAATGAAGACACATCATTACCGTTTTCCCCATCGGTTACAATATAATTTACTGTGATGAGCGCATTATTTTCTAACTTTTTGCCAATTTTACCATCACCAAAGAGTAATTCATATTTTTCATCCTGAACTTCTTGTAAAAGATAAATTTTTGAAGTTGAATCAACCTGAAGAATATTTTCTACCAAAGAATATTGAACTCCAAGTCCACTATCATTAATTCCTTTTACATAAACAGAGATTGTTGATGTGTCAATGAATGAATTATTTAATATAAATCTTTGATCTAGAGAACCATCGACTATAAATTGTTTTGTTAAAAATGTTCCTTGATAAATTTCAATATTTTTAAAGGATGCAATATTGTTGATTACATTTGTCGAAATATTATTGGGAATTGAAAATGTATACGAGGTATTATTAACGGATCCAACGCACAGTAGTCCTGCTTGTAGAGTAAGAGTTGGTGTGTTTTGGGAGGGATTTACTCCCACATCAAATGATACCGTTGCCTTTGCAGATGTTCTGGAACTAGGAACATAACCAATATTTCTCGCTAGAGAAACAACATTTTCACGAACGGTTGCAGAATCCAAAAAGGATTCATTTACTATCATGTTCGAGTTGAATGCCGTAATATAGGTGTTATATGCTAGTGTATCTATTAAAATGGAAAAATTAGATCCATCAAAGTCAAAATCCGTAAATTTGGAGTTTGCACGGAGATAATCTTTAATGGAAGTTTTAATTTGATCAAAATCTAGATTTGTAAATTTAGTAAAAGGCATTTTATCTTGCTGCCTCTAATATAAATGAATATTCTTGAGTTGGTATCTCCTGACCAATAATATCAAAGATGATTGTCACATCAAATTTATTTAAGTCCGGATCTGGATTCACCTGAACTTGTACATTATCAACTCTTGGCTCAAAATTGTCAATTGATAATTTAATTTGATCCTCAATTATTGAGGCAGTGCCAAAATCGACAAATTCAAATAAACTTTTTGTAATATCAGACCCAAATATTGAATTAAAAAACTTTTCTTTTGGGATAGTCTGCACAATATTTCTTACAGATCTTCGAATTGCATTTGCATCCTTTAATATGGGTAGATCCTTTGTTACCGGATGTGGTTCAAAGGATAAACTAATATCAGTAAATGATTTGGATATCCTTTGAATCGCCATCTAATGAAAGGTTTTCATTTATTTATACTACTTCCAGGCATGTCCGTAGACTGGTTCGGTTCCATATTCCCAATCATCATAGTCTTCATCATTGCGAATTTTTTCGTGCAGTTCAATTTGTTTTTTTAGGTCATGTTTTGGTGCAACATCATAAACAACTTCTTGTAGGACTCTTTTTTGATTTTTTTCTGATTCGAATAGCATTTGTGAAACTCCTGTTTTAAGAATAAAACAGAACTTTTATGAAGGAGGTTTCTATCTCCTATTTCTATTTAACGATCTATTTCACGTATTGAATATGAGTCTGAATTAAGATATTTTAAGATTTCTAGAGCGATTAAACGTGGATTTCCTTCACCACAGGTATAGACATCAACTGCCAAACACTGATTTTCTGGCCAAGTATGGCAAGAAACGTGACTTTCTGCCAATGCGATAACGATTGTACACCCTTGTGGATCAAAATAATGCAAAAAAGTGTTCAAAATCTCCATTTTTGCACGTTGAATGCCTTTAATCATGGCATTTCGAAGTGATTCTGCATCATTAATTGCCTCAGGGGCAATATTATACGCTTCTAAGAGCAAATGTTTGCCCATTGAATGATGTTTCAATTAAATTATTGTAAAAATTTATTTATTTTGGTTTTCTTCTGGTGTTGTGTAAAAATATTCATCACAATCACCCAGACTTCCCCATTCAATATCGTTTTCAACTTCAAACCACTGAGTTGAAACCTTAAAATCTGGTGTTTTTACCTCAGATGGTGTCAAAGAGACATCATAAATTCTACACCTATTGTTTGGATAGAGTGCATACTGACCATTTTCAAGTTCTATCAGGTTAAATGACTTATGTTCTTGAGGAATTTCACTAGTGCTATAGTCAATTTCGTCTGTGGACTCATGATAATTATCGAGTGTGCAAATATAAAACCCGTTAATCTCACCAAAATGACGAGTACGCACAACCCAACGCATGGATCCTGTAAATTGTTTGTGAATATTGGTAATTCCGTAGTCCATACAGTTCCAAAACTGTAAATTTGGAAGATCTAGGTCAGGAGTTGGAATTTCTGGAGATGCAACAAATGCTGATATCGGCAGTTTATCAAACATTGCTCCATATTCAGGCAAATAAGTTTCAAAATAAAAGGCACGTCCGGGTATTGACTTTGCCGAAACCCAAACACCTTCGACAAATTCACCGTGTCCGTCCTGTAGATCACGAAGATACTCTTTACGAACCCAAACTTTTTTTGCGGGTAGATTTGTAATTAGACAACTCATAACCAATCTTTCTCTTCTTCTAAGTATCGATACGTCAACTTTTCATCTCATCCTTTACCTTGTCCTCTATACTTTTTAGGCGATCCGTTGCGAGATGAAGCGGCATACTTCGTACCGTTTCCCGTTCCTTGACGAGACTTTTTAGGACGTCCAGGAATATAAGAAGTATTTTTATTCAGTCCACCTTTTGCCTTTGTTGCCATAATACTTAATCTCTTTGTATAATTTCGGTTTTAATTTCGTTTGGATTTGGAGAACCTGACTGATAGAACTCTTGTGCCAGATCCTCCATAATATCGAAGTATTCTTCTTCCGTAAGATTTGAATGAATTAATTCTCCCTTACAGATTATATTATAATTATCTTGTCTCATTTCAAATCACTCTGGTTTTTTCGTGTCCAACGCGAACACGAGGATCACACCAAATTTCAAATCCTGCTTCTTTTGCATCCAAACAGAATGATACGTCTTCTCCACACATATCCTGAACTTCACCTGACTCAAAGATTTGCATCTTTGGAGCAAACCATGGATACTTCATATCAGGATGTTCAAATACACCTTTTTTAATTAGAAGCCAACCAAATCCCGCATAGTCAACGGTAAATGGTTTACGACGTTTCGAAATACTTTCCACTGTTTCATGATTCATGACTCCACCATTATTTCTAAAATCATCCTCTTCCATCCAGTGAGCAACTGATGTGGTGTGACCATCTTCTGTTGCATACCATCCGGATGCTAAATCTTTGTCCATTAAAATGAGTTGCCAGAACTTTTCACTATTAAAAACAATATCGGAGTCAATCCAAAGTTGCCAATCATAGTTCAGTTTTCCATCCCAGGGAAGTTGATTTGGTCCACGAAGTACATTTGCTCCCAGGCATTTGCAGCGAGCAAAGTTAACCATAGAAGAATAGTCCTGTGAAATTTGAATACTTGCACCTGACTGAACAAGATCAAAACATAACTGAACAAAGTTTTTAAGATACGTGTAGGAGACTCCTCTTCCAGGAAGACAAAATACAACTGCCTTTCCCCGTACCATTTCTCTTGCCTTATCATAGTCCCATTCAGGTTCTTTTGCGACTACTGGAGTTTTTGCTTTTACAGTAAATCCTTTTGCCATAATTGAAAATCATTACTTCACTATCATACACTATTATATAGAAATTGTCAATTACTCCCGCTCCGATAAAATTATTTCTTTGCCGTCCAGATAAAATTCAATTTCAGTATCCTCATACCAAGAAAGTTCATTGATAATTTGCTCAGGTATAATCAAATAATACTGCCCCGTAATTGGATCAATCTGTAGGGACTCAAAAATTTTCCCGAAATTTTTTTTCATCGTAATGTTTATAAAACCTTATTTTACTTTTATATAGCGGAAAAATTTTTTCATATTTGGTTTTTATACTTGTGCCTTCCGTAACACTTTGTAGGTTAGGGTAGTGATGCGTTTTTATATACGGGCGCGGCGCCGAAGGGCGCGAAGGGCGCACCCCTGCTTTCACGAATAGCAGACACTGCCTTTCACGAACGCCCCCCAGAGTGCTCAGCGGACGTCCGCCAGGGCGCTGTTGGCGGTGCTCATACGGGTGGCACTGCTACCAGCGGCACCACCATGGGTCCGAACGCGGGTGCTGCCGCCCCTGATCCGATCCGCCCAACGGTTGGAAGCGACGCCATGGGCAACGGGCAGGCGGGTGACCTTGAACTGAACGCCGTCGATGGTGAGGGTGGTCATGAGGTGAGGTTGGTTGCTGTGTGTATTGTACAGGGTCGGGGGTGGGGGGTCAACCCCACTGCATTTGCCGAACGTCGGCGGCATGGACCTCAGCGAACTGGGCGGACCACACGGTGGCGGGCACCCCGTAGTCGGTGGTCAGTTTGTAGAAGGGGGAGTCGTCATTCTTGCGGGCGACCCACACGGTCTGGCGATCACGAAGGCGGGATGCTTGAGAGAGGATCATGAGG
>Ga0194117_10000966_pt1 | contig 35332 bp, 43 predicted proteins | sample TA2MahsurfametaG_FD_160579 | JGI IMG/M metagenome (GOLD analysis project Ga0194117, IMG submission 160579) | Freshwater microbial communities from Lake Tanganyika, Tanzania - TA2015009 Mahale N1 surface | ecosystem: Environmental > Aquatic > Freshwater > Lake | place: Tanzania: Lake Tanganyika... | reverse complement strand
TTTTTTAGTTTCAAGTAATCTCCCCGTCTTACTTGGAGTGATATACAAGATTCATTAAATAACTCTAGATAATTTTTGTTTAAATACGTAAAAGAATTATTATCAATTTCAAATAAATTTAATATTCTATTTCTATCAAAATATTTTTCGGATTGAAAATAACCATTTATACGTAAATTAGGAAAATATGGAATAGGTTTATAATGACTACTTGTTTCTGTAAATTCCTTTTCAATCGTTAAATTTTTAGAATGTTTTAATTTGTGATAAATGTTTTCGTGATATGTAATAGATTTATTACCTTGCATAGGTGTGTGGCATTTATCAAGGTTAAAAAGTGAAATATCGTCGTTTCTAACTGCTAAATCGTGTGCAGCTGCTATTTGAAACATTTGATTTCCTAGACCACCTTGTAAACACGCCGTTATCATTTTATACCAATTTTTTCAAAACAATTATTATACATCCAATCTTCCGCTAAAATATATTCTTGTGCCATATCAAAATTATTTTTGGCATATGGTAATAAACTTTGATAAAGTTCGTCACTTAAGTTATTAACTATATTTTCTATTTCGTTAATATTATTAAAAATAATCATACCACGTGTATCAAAATATTTTCCAATTGAAGGCATACCATAATATATTGGTATCGTGCCACACAAAATTGGATTGATTATTTTCTCCGAAAAGTAAAAGTCTCGTTGTTCATTTTCCATTGCAATATGAAACTTATAGTCTTTGATGCCAATGTCAATTGGTTCTATTTTAACATAACCTCTGCCATATACGTCAATTTTATCTTTAAATCTAGATATAAGTTCATGACGTTTATAGTGATCAGGTACATTTTTTTTACCTGAGACTACAATTGATACATTCTTTGTTTTAACATTTAATTTTCTATTATCATGTAAAATCCATCCGCCTCCGTGTGGAATAAAAATAAAGTTTTCTCCTCTTTCTAACAGTTTTTTCTCATGTGTTAAAACATAATCATACAACTTATTATTATTCAGTATCCATTCATATCTTTCTGGTTGTTTTACATATGGTTCTACTAACCAGGCAATTTTCTTTTTATGACCTGATTTGATATGTGATGAATGTAAAAAACTATCTGTGTAAAAAACTACGTCTTCGTTCGTACCAACATTTCTGTTCCATTTAAAGTTTTTAGAAAAATTGTTAGGGATTGTAGGATTACCACTAAATTTACAATGTGCAAAACAGTTGTCTAAAATTTTGTAGGTTTTCATATTACTTTCTTATTCCAATCTTCATTTATGTTCCATAAAACTTCGCCGCTTGGCCGATTTAATAGATCGCTATGACTTGTTCTTTGTTGAGCCATTCCTGGATATATGCCGTAAACGTTGTATTTTGGTTGTATTTTGGTAGCAAATATATAATCATCATTGAGTCTAGTAGTACTTGAACCATCCCAATGTGCATTATTATTCCAATTAATATCTTTATATATATTAATTATTGCATCATATACTCTGTCTGTAACGGAGTACATATGTGCACATTTTACATAATTGAGTTTTAATAAATTTGAATCAACTTTAACCGCACCTTCTTTTCCAATAATTCTTCCACCAAAATAAAACATATCGTAACAAATGTTTTTATTAGACATTTGTTCTAAAGCTTTATCAAAATAAGACCATACATTATCACAAACCGTCGAAAAATCATCTTCTAAAATTAAGATATTTTTTTCATTCTTGCTTTTTGCCAGTTTTATAACTTCATAATGAGAGCGAGTACAACCAGCAATGCCAGGATTCATATCAAATGCTGAAAATCTTGTAACTTGATTCTCTATATTTAACTTTTTAAATTCGGATTGACATTCCAACCATCTATCGGGTCTTCTATCTAAATTTATACAGTATATGTTATCAAAATAATCGATCATACTTTTTATTCAGTTATAACCCCGTTTAAATTTCTTTAATCGTATTATTCACGGAAACAATCCAAGAAGTGTCATTGAAAATTTCTATGTATGTAGGATTGAAATATTTAGTCACCACATTAAAAACTGTAGGCATATTAAAGTCGTGTCCTGAAATATATCCGTCCCTTTTAATTTTAGGATACCATAATTTTATTTCTTTTTCTACATTCTCAGAAGAATGATCGCTGTCGATATAAACTAAGTCTAAACTATAATTTTCAAAATATACAGATGCATCATTTGAGCTCATTTTCTTTTTTACGACGTTATCATAATTCTTCGACATATTATCAAATTTTTTCTCAGCATCGCTTATTTTATTTATTTCATTGATTTCCCAGTATGGTTGCCACGGATCGACGCAATATAACTTTTCACAATGTAGTGCAAATAATTCAGATGATACACCAGCAAAACTACCTAATTCAACAACTGAATGTGTAGAACTTACATACTTTTTGATTAATTGATAGAGACCGGCGGTTGTATTTGACTGTTTATGTCTAAACTCTAATCTTTTAGTGTTTAAAAGTTCATTGATTCTTTTTTCGTTCATTATGTAGTTACTCCTTTAAGTGTTTTAAAAAAATTATAATAGTATAAAATTGTTTTGTTTGGATCGTATTCTTCTAAGTATTTTTTACGCATATTTTCTACATAAAAACGTTGTAAATTTTTATAATCCGATAAAACATATTCTATTTTTTCATTTAAATCTGAAAAATCGTGTTTACATGGCACATACGTTTCGTATGGAACGTAAATATTAGGCATAGTTTCTATATGAGATACATCGGGTCGTATTAATACAGAACCAAACATACACGATTCTAAATCTCTCGATGGTAATTCGCCGAATCCAAATGGAGAAAGTATAATTTTAGAGTTATACATTTTGGAATAATACTCATCTAAAGAGTATTTAACTCCATTTTCATTTTTAACAGTTTTAAATTTACCATCTAAACTTGCAAACAACTGTTGGCGATGACCGTTATAGTGTACAGATTGCTCTAATCCGTGTTCAATTGTAGTTTTTAAATTTGAAGAAAATAATGCTGAGACATCATACTCTTTATTAACATCATATGTATACCAGACAGGTTTAACGGTTGATAACCAATTTGTGTGGGATAGTAAAATTTTGTCAAAATTATTCAATGAGTTTAATTTATAATCTCCCCTTCCCCAATATGATCTTCCGTTTACATACCCATTTAAATAATCAGATCTGTTTTTATACATACAGATCTTAAACATATTTAATGCGTTCGATTCATTAAAAATTTCGTATGATCCGATTAATGTAGCTGCATCTTGTCCGTCAAATAAAAAATAAGGTTCTTTTACAGTTTTTAAAAATTCTATTCCCATGGAAACGGAATCTTTTAATGATACTTTTTTATTTAAAAAACTAGCTTGACCAACAAATGCAAAATCTGCTTTTCCTTCGACAACAAATTCTATACCTATATCTTTAAATAAATTTTGTACAAATAATAAAGGTCGAAACGTTGTTTCGTTTCTGTGTTTATCTAATTCATATAGTTTTATTTTAATCATTTTGTTTTTCTATACAAATGACGCCTTCATAATCGTATAAGGGTTTTACAAAGGTAGCATCAGTTTCGTGTCCTATTTTTTTAACTATTTCTATTTTATCACAACTTATTAAATCATCCACGGCTTTTTTAATATCGGGAAATGCACCATAATCATCAAATATAAAATATTTTTTACCATCCGATTTAAATTTTAAGGATCGTAATGTATCTTCAATTACAGCATCATATGTGTGTTGTGCATCAATGAAAAATACGTCAGCGTAATCAACGGGTAATACTGTATTATAGACATCTTGTGCGTAATAACGTACATTTAGTCTGTCAGAATTAAATTTTTGAGCAGCTTCTACACTATCTAAATTAAATCCTATCACTTCTTTGAATAGATAACTGAGCACTCTGGTGGAATATCCTATATTACTTCCGATTTCTACACATATTTTGTCTTTAAATTCAATTTTATTAAAATAATCAAAAAAATCACGTTTAAATTTGTGGCTAGTTGTAGTTCTATGTTCAAATTTATCCGGTATTATAGTTAATAATTCGTCGATTGTCATAAATTTAAAGAAATGAATTCTTCTACTGTAACCAAATTGAGTAATTTTTTACGGTTCTTTTCTAGATATGCATAATCTATAGTTTCATTCTTGGTTTCAAATAACTCTTGTGTTCCATATTTTATTACACCACATCCCCAATCAATATCTACTACATACATAGATAAGTCATTTCTCTCAGTCCTTAGTTTGGTCCACGATTTCCAACAATCACCATTCCATTGTCGTTGACCTTTCGGTCTTGGTACTTGTTGGTGTAGCTCAGATGGTGGATTCATGTCATGACAAACTATAAAGCCATTTTTGTTTAAGAACTTTAAACTGTTTGTTATATCTCTATAAACCTGTTCATTTACATGTAATCCGTCTACAAAAATGATATCAAAGTTTTTTTTATTTTTTGAGAAAAAAGAATCCGATGTTTCTTTGTGTGTGACACAATTACTTGATGAAACAGGATCGACGCCTACTTTAGATGAACATTTTATTTTTTTATGATTCGTACCATCACAAATTCCTATTTCCAGATATGATTTTGCTTGTGATTTTTCGATCAGATAATTAATTAATTCGTCTCTACTTGTCATATTATCTTACATGGTAACCCCGATTTTCATCCTCGGTGAATAGTTTATTATAATTTAAATTGGTTTGTCTTTGTTTTTCAATTGTTTTTTTATGAACCAACGCAAAATCTTTTTGAGGAGGAATAAATGAAAACGATTTAAAACCTTCAACTTTTTCATGTAATCTTCTTAAATAACGTATATGAGATTGATTCTTATATAGTCTCGACTGATAGTCAGGAAAGTTAATCATGCCGTCGTGAAATCTCCATCCCCACATTTTGATATCATCTTCAGTTACACCTTCAAAATAGTTACATCTTGGTACCCACATAATTTCATTACTATCATTGGCATCTAATATAGCATCGATATTTTCTAACATACCGGCAGTTGGATATTCATCGGCATCTACTTGGAATATCCATTTACCTTTACATTGTTCTATACCAAAGTTTTTATGTGCACCATAATTCTTGTCAAGCCTGTGTTGGAAAAATTGTACATTATTTTTATATTTTTCAATAATTTGTAATGTATCGATATTATCCGAGTAATCATCAATCAATACTATTTCATGATTATCACCTTTATATTTAACCAAAAGTGATAACAAATAGTCTAAACACTCTGTTTCATTGTGAGATGTTACCAAATAAGATAAAGTCATATTATAAGATTTTTAGTTTTGGTAAACTTATTTTAGCAGATGTCGGTTGTACCGACTCAGTTGTATTTACATTAATCTTTTTTAGTTTTGGTAATACAAACTTATTTTCTACAGCAAATTCAGGTACATACTTATCTAAGATTGACCATAGTTTTTTATCCATAGCGGTCATACTAAACTTTTCAGCATTTTCTTTTCTAAGATTCTCTGCTTTTTTCAATACATTTTCATTATAATGATTAAACATAGTTTTCATACGTTCTTCGGCTAAGCTGTATGAAACCTTAAACCACTTACTTTCTTTCAAAATCCAATCGTTTGCAGATTTTTTATCAACTTGTACAAGATTTCCTGGCAAATATGTACTGTATGTTGGATTTAAGTAATCTAAATGACCACTCCATTCAGACACTAGCAATGGTTTACCACTTAATGTTGATAACAACAATGGATGACCAAAACCTTCGCCATGAGTAAAACTGATATGACATTTAACTTTTCGATGATTGAACAGACCATTCATTTCTTCATCGGTCAATTCTCCGTGTAAAAGATATACATTCGGAAGATTTTCGCCGCCCACTTCTTTTTTGATAAGAGCGATTTTCTTTGTCATTTCATATCTATCTGTAACTGAAAAGTTTGTACCACTTGTTTTAATAATTAAACATGGTCTATTATTCAAATTAGCAGTTTTAAAAGCATTTAAAAATGTTTTTACAAGATTACCGATATCTTTACGATCATTATATAAACCTTCGTGAGTCCATTGACCTACAAATAAAAATACAAACTTTTCTTCTATTCCTGCGAGAGCATCATTTACTGTTTGAGGAATAATGTCGGTTTTAAAATACTTTGTTGTATCGGCCCCCCAAAAACAGACTTCGATAGGTTTTTTATTTTCAATATCTTGTTTACGGCCGTCTGGAAATTGTTTAGTCATTTTAGTTTCATTAAACACCTTCTTAACATGGTTTGATAATCCGATGTTTAAATCCATTCTATTTAACCCCTCTAACCATTCTCCTGAACAAATAGTAGTTTCAATACCGGCTGTCATACCAATATTATATTTACCAACTTTTTGAAATTCGTTTGGTATAGTAATTTGAATATATAGATCAGGTTGTTTATCAAGATTTCCTTGCAATATTTTAGACGCAAGCACTTGGTCCTCGATATCTAATTGGTCAATATGTCTTTTTGTTTGACAGTTACCCCACCGCGTTGGTACTATTTTTACCTCAAATTTATCATAACGAATAATACTTTTACCAACTGTATTTGCCCAATCTCCGTATCCACTTCTAGTAAAGAATGGAGCTTGTATTAAACATAAAGGTTTACTCATATTATTTAAATTGTTGATCTCTTTCTTTTATAAATTGACTATATTTTTTTGTTGGAGTCGGAACGCCTCCTAGATTGTTATATAAAGTTTCCATAGTAACCATTTGTTTAGCAGCTACTTCTGCTTTTTCTCCTTTTTTGATGTCGGTGCTTCCAAATCCACCTTCTCCTCTGTTTGTAGAATCCAATTCGTTTACCAAAACAAATTCGATATTTTCTACTTTTGTTGCTTTAAGTTGACAGATTTTATCGCCTTTTTTATAGATTTTATTTTCATTAACATTACCTACAATTTGATTTGCAATAATAATAAAATCTTCTGGTTGAAAAATGTACTTGAAACGAAGCATTACTTCACCACGATAGTCAGCGTCAATTAATCCAATACAGTTGGCTAATACTAGATTGTATTTACTAACACTACTACGAGGAAACGCTAGAATGTCATAGTCTAACACATTAACTCCTATGCCTGTCCATGAAATCTTTTCTTTTTGAACCGCCAATTTTAGATTAGTCTTATATTGAATGTAATCAATACTTTTATAACTGCCCAGATCATTTGTCACGCCAACTATTTCAGGATTACTTGTAGCAATTACATCATAACCTGTGGCACGTTCGCTGCCTTTTGTAGGTAGATTTTTAATCTCCTCAAATGTCTCGTTTTTAAGTATTTGAATTTTCATAAAGGATTTGATTTGTAATCTTCAATAACAGCTTTAATTTCCGATTCTATTTCTCTGATTTTTTCTTTGTAACCGGCATTAATATCTTTTTGATCTAGCTTTATTTTGATAAGTTGTTGTGTTAGTTCAAATACTTTAGATTCCGCTTCTGATTTCGTTAGTTTAATCATATTTTAAATCCGTTTTTTTCTAGTTTAGTTCTTACTGTTTGAATATCAACTTTATGTATTTCAAATCCTACTGTTTTTTTAGGTTGGAACTCAATATCATAATCCTCTGATTTGTATAAACCAAATGTTTTTTGTGGTACAAAATTTTCAATCGTAAAATCCATACCTTTAATAAACTGATCACACATATTTTTTGCATTGATACCACCTTCGTTGATAGACCAACGTCTACCTTCTTGACCACACAATTCTCGGTCTTCGTTTGACATCAGATACCAATACATCAACGCATCCGCTATATCACTATAATTTGTAAAATCGTCTAATATATAAGGTGTTGGTGGACTGCCTTGCATATTAGAAACTTTTGGAAATAATGGATATGACCATTTTCCGTGTTTTTTATACTTACCAGATATATTTGTACCGAACTCAAGATTAAAACTATATGAATTACCATCATCATCGGTTAAACCTAATTGATCTTGCAATCCGCCTGTAACAGTGGCTACGACAGGAGTGCCACACATTATACTTTCTGCAATGCTTAATCCGAATCCTTCGTTTGAACTACAATTAACAGTAACATCTGCCATGTTATAGTACGCAATCATTTCTTCGGGCGTAGACCGTTTATCGTTCAATACTACTTTATAGTCGGGACATATAGCTTTAACAGTTGCTACGAGGTCGGTACCAGCATCACAAACTTTATCGGTATGCATAAACAATAAGCATTTGTTAGCCTGTTCTTTTGTTAATGAATCACAGAAACTTCTAAATGCTAATATAAGATTTGCTGGATGTTTACGATGTGCATTACGACTATTAAAAAGTATAACAAAGTTATATTCTTTGTCTTGAAATACTTCTTTTTTAATCTTTACTAGATTTTTATCGTTTTTATCTAACGGTTTAAATTCGTCGTGATTAATACCGTGAGGAACATAATGTAATAGATGTTTTCCTTTTACTGACATAATTAAACTTCCTTTTTGTTGTCTACGAATATACAGTTTTCTTCACCCAATATTTGTTTATTAATGTTAAATGTTTGTTTGCTAATACTAAACAAAGCATCACAACTTTGATAAAATGGTTTGTTCCACATAGGATATGGAAGATCATCCCAAATATTTAGATATGTTAACGGAATTTTAGTACGTATTTGATGTTCAATTGCGTATAACCATCCCCAAAATCTAGGATCTGTAAAATGCAAAATTGCATCAGGTTTTTCTACAGATAGTATTTGAAATAAAATATCAGCATCACCGTAACCGTCTACTGGATAAAGTTTTAAATAACAATCTTTGGTGTTATGGAGTTTGTTAGCCGCTTCACACATATCTATGATATTACCCTTATCTGGATGTTTAACAGCACCTGCGATTTGTATCCAATTATAATATTTGATAGTTCCTAATACTAATTCTCTACTCATAGTAGCAACACCGCTATGCATTCTCAAATCATCGGATAATAATAAAATTTTCTTTTTCATAAATTATTGATTGTCTGGTAATTGAAACGGTTGATTATAACTTAATTTTTGAACTACACTTTCGCTTATTTCAGTTTGAAAGTTTTTGTCTGTAAGATACTTTTCTAAACATTTGTTTACAAAATCTTGAAAAGAAATTTTTGCTCTTACGTTTAGTTCCTTGAATTGTGAATATAATTCATTATCTAATTTAACTGTTGTAACAAATTGGTCCATAACATATATAAGTATACAGATATGTATAAATATATATTTATATTTTAAAAACGTTATTTAGATGCTTTACCGTCACACGCTTTTTTGTAATGAACACAATACTTACAGTGCTTTTTAGCATTACCAGGTATTTTAATAAATTCCGCAGATTCGTTGTAAGAACCGTCATCTTTAAATCCGTGTTCTAAAAAACCTATAAAGTTATTGATACTTTCTTTGATTGCAATAGCACCACTTGCTGGTTTAAATATTTGAATACGACTTTGAGGAAAATTAACATTTTCATATAACTTGCGTTTTACAATGAAAAATTCAACCTCAATAGCATCTAAAGGAACGTTAAACTTTTTACTATATACACTCTTGTAAAGATGTAATTGTGCGTATTTGCTTTCATCTTCCTTCATGTAACTATTCCAACCATTACTAGATGTTTTAAAGTCAATAATACGATAATATTCTTTATTATTTTCTTTCAATACAATGTCGATAAAACCTACAAAATCAACGTTGTTCTTAAGATTTATTTCAAGTGGAATTTCAATACCAACTAATTCATATTCTTTTGAGGGAAAATACTTTAGTCTGTTTGCACTTTTTGTGAAGGCAGAAATAATGTCTTGACCATCAAAACAAAAGTCGGTGAACTCTTCTTCAGAAAGATCTTCGGGTTTTATCTTTTTTACTTCTTCATTGAACTTTTCCAAGAACATTTTGTTCAAATCTAATGATTCGGCTTCTTGTACACTTTGCTTATACATTACTGTTAAAAACGTCTGAAATACATGGTGAATTGCAGTGCCGAACGTGGTATTGATATTATCTTCACGTACTTTTAGATTTTTGATATAATCTAAATACCATTTATGAGGACATTTAAGATAAGTTGAATATTGACTGAAACTAACTCTATTCCTTTTTATTTCTTGTAATTCCATCGTTATATAATACCGTATAATTGAAGACTGTCAAACATAAAGAACTATTTATTAATATGAAAAAATTATTATATTTATTCTTAGTTTTAATTACAACCCACGCCAATGATTTGTTTTTGTATGATTTTGTAGGATATGTCGAATTAAATGAAGTTATCAATAACAAAATGAATAGTCTTGAAATTGTTGCTGGTAAAACATTTACTCTCAAAAATAATCTTAGTTTAACTACCATTACAAATGCTACTGTAACATATACATTCCCTCATAGAATTGCTTTTGCTCAAAAAGACTCTACTGGAGTTTATTTTACAAGCGATGATATTAAGTATGTTAATAGTTTCAAACTACCGGAAGTAATTAAGATACAAGAATCGTTGTTTGCTCCATCGGTAAATGGTGAAGTTTATGTAATCAGCGAAAATGATAAGCAAAATATAATCAGTACATCTATGGCTAATATATTGTTTAACAAAGCCAAGTTGTTTATCAAATCAGCGGATAAATATACACATGTATACATACAGGAAGGTAAATGTACTGTACAAGATAGTAAATCTTCTAAAAAGAAAAAAGAATTAAAAGACGGAGATTATTTAGTAGTAACACCACAAATTTATATTAGTGCAAAAGATGCAAGAGTAAGTACAGGCAATTCGTTTAGTGTAAAAGAAATTGAAGATGAAGAAAAAAACTTTCATAAACAAGAATTAGATTATCTTCAAAAAAAACTTGACAATAGTTTGTTTGTTAATTACAATAATGATATATTTGGTATAAAAATTAAATGACACTAGAACAATTAAAAAGTCTTAATGATGATGAGACGGCTATGTTATGGGGTATAATTAATTTGGTAAATCCAGTTATTATACAAGGCGTACAGATGGAACCCGAGTTATTTCCATCAATAAATCGTAAAAAGCTGATGGATAGAGTTTTACAATGTAAAAAGTTTTTAAAACAAGAACATCATGAAATTTTTGATGGACTCGTAAATAAGTTAAAGGTATCATAGAAAAATGTATCAAAATATATTCGTTTCGAAAAAAGATAATGTTGTTCATCTTTGGGATGATAAACGTGGATATGTAAAATTTCCATACAAACCCTATGCGTATCGTAAACGTCAGGGTGGAATGTATCGTAGTATGTATGGAGATGAATTAGAAAAAGTATATAGTTTCAGTACCAAAGATCCTAGCATATTTGAAAGTGACGTACCAGCTGAAACTAGAATACTAATTGATGCATATGAAGATAGTGATGAACCATCCGAAGGGCACAGAGTGGCTTTTTTCGATATTGAAGTAAGTTCAGAAGGCGGCTTTCCTAAAGTAGATGAAGCTGATAAAGAAATTACAGCTATTGCTATCTATGATAGTACTACAGAAAAATATACGGCCTTTATTTTGGACAAAGATCGTCATTTACAAGATTATAAAAAAGATAATGTAGAAGTACGTAGTCTTGATAACGAAGAATCACTTTTAATGCACTTTCTTACAAAGTGGGAAGAAATTCAACCAACAATTGCAACTGGCTGGAACATTGATGAATTTGATACTCCATATTTATATCGTCGTATTTCAAAAATTATTGGTAAGACTAACGCTAGAAGACTTTCTCCAATTAATATTTGTTATGAAAATGATTGGAGTGGAAAAATTGTTGTAGCCGGTGTTTCATTTATTGATTACATGGTTTTGTATAAAAAATGGAATATCAAGATGGAAGCCAGTTACTCTTTAGGAGCAATTGGTAAAAAAATCGTTGGTATGGAAAAGATAAGTTATAAAGGTAGTCTCGATGATTTGTTTAAATCTGATCTAAACAAATATATTGAATATAACTTAAACGACGTAAAGATAGTTGTAGCTCTAGAAAAGAAATTACAGTTTATTGAGCAAGCAAGAGCTATCTGTCATAAAGGTCACGTGCCTTATGATTGCTTTACAATGAGTTCACGATTCATTGAAGGTGCTATTCTCATGTATCTACGTCGTAAAGGTCAAGTAGCTAAGAATAAACCATTAGATGGAAGAGATGAGTATGAAAAACGAATGGAAGACGGAGAAGAAGGATTTGAAGGTGCTTATGTTAAACCGCCTATACCAGGTCGTTACGATTGGGTGTTTGATTTGGATCTTACATCAATGTATCCGAATATCATCATCAGTCTTAACATCAGTCCTGAAACTAAAGTAGCTATGGCCGAAAATTGGGATATTGAAAAGTTTTTCAAAGGTGAAATGGATAAAGTATTTGTTGGATCTACGACATATACAAAAACAGAATTTGAAAGTTTATTAAAGAGTACTAATTATAGTATAGCTAGTAATGGAGTTATGTATAAACAAGATAAACAAGGTGTTATTCCTGAGATTCTTGTAAAATGGTTCGATGAACGTAAAGACCTTCGTAAACTAGCTAAAAAACACGCAGATGCTAAAGAATGGGAAAAATATGAATTTTATGATCAACGTCAAAAAGTACAAAAGGTACTTCTCAATTCAATTTATGGTGTATTGGGGTTACCAATTTTTAGATTTTATGACAAGGATAATGCGAGCGCTGTCACTTTGACAGGTCAAGACATTATTAAAACTGCTAACAAAGCAATTAATCAGTATTATAAGAAAACTCTAAATGATACTGAAAATAAAGATTATGTTATCTATGTAGATACCGATTCTTGTTTTGCTAGTGCTTTACCTATCATTGAGAAAACGATGCCTAAAGTGAACATAAAAGATGAAAAGCAAATGACCGAAGCAATACTTAAGGTTTGTGGTGAAGCACAAAAATATGTTAATGATATGTTTAACATTATGGCAGACCGTATGTTTAATTTAAAAAAACATAGATTTGACGCAAAACAAGAAGTTATTGCTAAAACTAGTTTTTGGTTAGCTAAAAAACGATATGCACAGTTTATCATCAACAAAGCTGGTATTGAATGTGACGAACTTGAAGTTAAAGGAATTGACGTTGTACGTACATCATTTCCACTACAGTTTCGTAAATTCATGGAACAATTTTTGCAAGATATTCTACGCAAAGTAGATAAAGAAAAGATTGATGAAAGTATTTTAAATCTTGAAAATAATCTTGAAAAATTCAACGTTATTGAAATCGCAAAAAATACAAGTGTAAAGTTTAAGAGTCAAGATAATACCAAAGACTATAATCCGAAAACACGAAGTTCATTTAAATATGTACTTGGTACACCTGCGCAAGCTAAAGCTGCTTTGTTTTATAACGATTTACTTGAAAAGTATAATCTTACACAGCAAGTGCCTAAGATTCTTCATGGTCAAAAAATTAAGTGGGTATATTTGAAACAAAACGAATATGGTGCCGATGGTATTGCTATGAAAGCGGATGGTACAGATCCAGAACAAATTATACAATTTATTGAACGTTATGTTGATAGAAATGCAATGTATGAACAAGAACTGAAAAGTAAACTTGTTGATTTCTATAACGTTTTGAATTGGATGTATCCATCTCAAAATGATCAAAATCTGAATAATTTCTTTGGATTTTAATATGGGATTTACGTTTAATACTAAAAAATCAAATCATTTTTTAATTGTAACATTATGTAAAAATGCAGAGAAATTTATAGAAAAATGTATTGAATCTACAAAAACTCAAACCTATAAAAAATTTTTACATGTTATTATAGACGATAACAGTTCTGATAATACCGTGTCAATTGTTAAGTGTTGTATTGAAAACGATAACCGTTATGTTTTGTATACTCATAATGTAAATAATTATACAACATCTAATCATGTGTTAGCGTTAATGAACTATGGAAACATAGACGATATTGTAATACATTTGGATGGTGATGATAGTTTGTACACACATGATGTGTTATATAAGTTAAATAACATTTATAACAACAAGAATGTATGGTGTACGTTTGGTAGTTATATACGTAAACCAGATAACTATGTTATAACACGAAAAGATTTGGTTTTACCCGATGTGTTTTATTCACCCAGAGAAATGGTTAAAAATTTAAAGTGGATATTTACTCATTTAAAAACCTTTAGAAAGTTTCTTTTTTACCATGTTCCTATAGAATACTTTTTAAATAAAAACAATAAGTTTTATGTTGCGAGTGGTGACTGCGCGATATTTTTGCCAATAATTGAACTTGCCGGTAAAGACCGTATAGTTTATATTGATGATATACTTATGGTTTACAATTGCCATGGTCAAAATGAACATCTCACTCTTAAAAAAGAACAAGAAAATTCGTATATCGATATTGTGTACAATAAACCAGCTTTAAATCCTCTGGAAGAAAAGGATGTTGAAAAATATTTTGGTCGTTGACATCCATATCAAATCAGTTATACTAAAAATCTATGAATAAAACTACATTACTATCATTCGTTGACAAATACTCACTAAACGGTTCTGTTGAGTCTGTAAAATGGACCGTATCTCAAAAAGAAGGACAGATTAAAACATCATCTATTACTGATGATAAAAGTGTTCTTTCTTTTGTAACTATTAAAGAAAATGCTAATTTAGAAGATTCTGAGTTTGGTGTAAATGATACATCTAAACTCAAAAAAATGTCTTCTGTTCTATCCGAAGACATAACTATTAATCTCGACGTAAACAATGGTAAAATTACAAGTCTCACTCTACGTGACGCAAATGCTGATGTACAGTATGTTACTTCTGATATTTCTGTAATTCCCGTTGTTCCAAACCTTAAAAAACTTCCCGATTTTAATTTACAGATTCCTCTTACTAAAGATTTTGTAAATGCTTTCGTAAAAGCTAAAGGTGCATTGAGTGATATCAACACATTTACGGTAATGCATGACAAAAAGGGAAAACTTAAATTGGTGATCGGTTATAGTTCTGTAAACAGCAATCGTATTAGTCTGGATGTAAAAGCTGTAGAGGGTAAAGATAACGTAAAATCATCTATTCATTTTAGTGCAAAATTCTTAAAAGAAATTTTGACTGCTAATTCTGACTGTGAAAATGCTGTATTGAACATTTCAGATGATGGTCTGGCAAGTGTCTCCTTTGATAACGAAAAGTTTAATAGCTCTTATTATTTGCTCGCTATCAAGAACATTGACTAATAATCTTGTATCATGATTAGTAATAATTCACACACTCTGTGGACGGAAAAATATCGTCCAGACACATTAGACAATTATATTGGTAACCAGCAAATTAAAGATGCTGTTGCTAAGTATGTTAAAAACAATGATATTCCACATCTATTGTTTTATGGTAAAGCGGGAACAGGTAAAACTACTGTTGCTAAGATTATTATAAAAAATATTAATTGTGATTATATTTACATCAATGCGAGTGATGAAAATAGCGTTGATAATGTTCGTAATAAAATCAAAGGGTTTGCGAGTTCTTCTGGATTTAACGATATCAAAATTATTGTATTAGACGAAGCAGACTTTTTAAGTAATGAAGCACAGGCTGCATTACGTAATCTGATGGAGACGTACAGTCAGACATCACGGTTCATTATGACATGTAATTATGTTGAAAAAATGATTGAACCGATTACTTCTCGTTGCCAAGTATTTAAGGTAGAACCGCCTTCTATGAAAGATGTAGGTATTCATATCAAAAAAGTACTTGATACTGAAGGTGTTAGTCATACATTAAATGATGTAGCTGTAGTTGTTAAGGATTTTTATCCTGATATTCGTAAAATTATTAATTATTTACAACAGTCTACTGACGATGGTAGATTGATTTTATCTAAAAAATCTCAAGAAAATTACGATATTAACAATAAAATTGTAGAATTGTTAAAGACTTCTAAAACAAACACCAAGTCATTTAATGAAATCAGACAGTTAATTGCAGACTCTGGTGTAAGAATGTTTGATGAATTGTATTCCACTTTATACGAACGTTCTTCTGAATATGCAAATGGTAAAGAAGTAGTGGTTACTATTGATGTAGCTGAATCTATATATCAATCTTCGTTGGTTGTAGACAAAGAGATCACTTTCATGGCATGTATTGCAAAGTTGATTAAAACAATATCTAAATAACTTCCCATGAAGGTAAATAGAATAATTCTGGATCTATATCTTTAGTTTTAAGATAAAAATTTGGTCTAAACACTTTTTGATTTTTATTTAAATATGCACCCCACCAACTAAATGTGCTATTACATATGATGTTATAATCAGATTGTGATTGTACATAAAGATCTACATAATTTGAGTGTGTACTATAGTATACATTTTTATAATGTAGATTTTTTTTGCACCATTCTATATCATCGGAACATATATAAGCTAGACAGTTATTTTCTCCTATTATATTTTTAACTATAAAATTATAATAATCACTTCCTACCAAATCAAAAACATGATTGTAACATAAATAATCTCCTCTACGAACATGTAATGTAACCAACGGTAAATTTGTTTTAAGTTTAAATAACAAGTTATTGCCTTCGTCGATGATGTGTTTATTAAAAACAAATTCGTTGAGTATATCGGTTTTATGTTTTTTGAAATACATTTCATTACAAAAATATCCATTTATATCGGTATTATCTTCGATATCAAAAAAAGATAAATCGTTTTGACAGTAGTTTTCTTCAAATTTCTTAAAACTCGTCACATCGGTATCACTGAATTTACAGCTTTTTAATTCAAAACAATCTTTTAATAAAAATTTAAAATAGTCATCTTTTTGTGGTGACCAATTTTCATCAAGTTTATTTGAATATTTTCTTTCTTCTGGTATGAAAAACTCATAATCTTTTTGTAAACTTAATGATAAAAGAGCAGCGTATTGAAACATTTGATTAGATAATCTGCCATTTATACCCAATTTTGAAAACGAAATCATATATATTTACATATGTACGTATTTGAAGAATCTTGTAAAATACCAAATTTAAGTGAAATATACTCAAAATACTTTGGATATCCATCAAAAGGAACTTTTGTAGAAGTTGGTGCTAGTGATGGTAAATATCAATCCAATACATATGGTTTAATTAAACACGGATGGAGGGGTATCTATATAGAACCTATACCGTGGATGTTTAATTCGATTATAGATAATTACAAACAATACACCGCTGTATTTGAAAATGTATCGGTTGGTACTAAGAATAAAGAAGTTTTATTCTATGAAGATAATACAAGATCTACCTGTGATCTTAAATACCAACAGTTGAATAATATCGCAACAAACAGAATAAAGTTTGATACAGTAAGAGTGCCACAAGTAACTTTAGATTCTATTTTGATTAAAAATTCGGTAAATAAAAATTTTGAGTTATTAATAGTAGATGTAAATTCCAGTACAGAAGACGTTTTCAATTCATTCAATGTTGAAGAGTATAAACCAAAGATTATAATATCTTGTCTGTATCAGAATGGTTATACTTATTATGAAGAATTTTCTCAAAAATTATCCTCTACAAATTATGTTATATTACGAGAGTATGTAAATCAACTCACGGAGAGTAATAACAGAGTAAAAGATAAACTTATAAAATCAGGATATGATTTAAGTTACTCTAATGCTATTTATACCGTATTTAATAAAATTTAAAATGAAAGAAAATCTGTTACAGGAAATTATTAAAAAAAATCAAGAGGTTATTGTTTTGTCCGATTCAAAAGACTTTGTAAATAACTTAGATAAACTTATAGACAAAAAAGTAGATATTATTTTAGTAGATAGTGTGTTTGATTTAATTTCATTTGAAGATTACATCTTTAGAGAAGATATTGACAATATTGTTTTAATAAATGATGTTTATGATAAAAAAGAATTTGTAACAAGTTTAACTAAAAATCTTTTAAAAATATTTGAAAAAAGAAATCAATTTAAACCGGTAATTCTTTACCCTAAAACCGATTATAAATACAAAAATAATCTGATTAAGATATCAGAATTATGTCCACTGGATAATATTGAATCCACGATTGAAATTAAAACGGATAATATACTCTATATTGGTCAGTACGGTACTTGCGGATATGCATCGGCTTCCAAAGGATATATTGTCGATTATATACTTAAAAACAAAAATATTTGTTGGAAAGCACTTAAATTCGATGATAGTGAACTTGATGATAACTACTATGTAGATGTTTTAGCTAAAAGCGTTTTAAACAAACTATATTCACATTATGATTTGGCAATTTTTCATTGTGTACCCGAATTGTGGTATAATTTAAAACAAAAATATTCCGGAAATATTAAAAAAATAAAAGGATATTGCACGTGGGAAACAAACAAGTTACCGGTTGAGTGGATAAAAAATATAAATTATTTTGACGAAATAATGGTACCGTCTACTTTTAACAAAGAAACATTTATTAATAACGGTGTAAAATCTAAAATAGAAGTTGTACCTCATATTTGGTTTCCACAAAATTTACCAAACAAAGAAGATGTAAGATTAGTTGATTACTTTGGTAATGTTATTCCTAAAAACAAATATACCTATTATTGTATCGCTGAATTAAACTCTAGAAAGGGGATATTAGATTTAATATCAGTATTTAATCTAATTTATGAAAAGAATAAAAATTGTCAATTGATTTTAAAGTTACATTACAAAAACTATGAAATAAAAAACATAGATTATTGCATAAAACAGATTTTTAACAAAACCAAATATTTAAATAAATCTATTTTTTTAATATTAAAAAATATTAACAACCGTGAATTATTAGCATTACATAGTTTTGGAGATTGTTATGTAAGTCTTAATAAAGGTGAAGGGTTTGGTTTAACCATATTTGAAGCATACAATTATAATAAAAAAGTAATTACAACAGGTTTCGGCGGACCTTTAGATTATCTTACAAAAAATTATGAAGGATTAGTCAAATATAAACTTGTATCCGTAACAAATATGGAAAACTTTAGTAAGTCTTATACTTCCGATCAGATGTGGGCACAACCGGATTTAGAACATGCTAAACACTTAATGACTATATGATTAAATTGATTGTTTTTGATTTGGATGGTGTTCTTGTAGAGACCAAAAAACTTCACTATGATGCTTTCAACAAAGCACTACGTGACGTTGATCCAAAATATGAAATCGGTTATGATGAACATCTAGCTAAATATGATGGATTAAGCACACACAAAAAGTTGGCTATTTTGGGTCGTGAAAAAGGTTTGAGCGGAATGGAATTTGAAAGTATATGGCACCGTAAACAATCACATACTTATCAGATGTTGAAAGAGTTGACCCCGGATAACAGACTTATTGAAGTTCTCAAAAAGTTAAAGAATGATCGTTACACTATTGCAGTTGCAAGCAACAGTATTCGTGATAGTGTAAAAATAACTCTGTTGAAACTTGGATTGTTAGAGTATGTTGATTTTTATTTGTCCAACGAAGATGTAAAACATACTAAACCACATCCCGAGATCTATCTGAGATCAATGATTCAGTCGGGTGTGACTCCTAAAGAAACTTTAATTGTTGAAGATAGTGTTATTGGTCGTAATGCTGCAAACAATAGTGGGGCATATTTACTTGGAGTAAACAATCCAAGTGATGTGACACACGAAAATATTGTGGAACATATAAATTGTATCAATAAAAATATAAAGAGACCAAAATGGCAAGGAGGAAAAATGAATGTTTTAATACCAATGGCAGGAGCAGGAAGTCGATTTGAAAAGGCTGGATATACATTTCCAAAGCCACTTATTGACGTACGTGGCAAACCCATGATTCAATGGGTAGTTGATAATTTGAACGTGGATGCCAAGTATATTTTCATAGTTCAACGTAGTCACTTTGAAAAATATAATTTAAAAGAAACTCTTAACAATTTTTGTCCAAACAACGAGATTGTTCAAGTTGATGGTGTCACAGAAGGTGCTGCTTGCACTACATTATTGGCTAAACAGTATATTGATAAAGATGAACCGCTTATTATTGCGAACAGTGATCAGTTTGTTGAATGGAACAATGAAGGGTTCATTTATACATCAACTACAGCTGATTTGGATGGAAACATATTGACTTTTAAATCAACGCATCCGAAGTGGAGTTATGCTAAAGTGAACGAGTTGGGTTATGTGACCGAAGTAGCAGAAAAACGTCCTATAAGCGACGTGGCGACTGTAGGCATATATTATTGGAGACGTGGAAGTGACTATGTTAAGTATGCCGAACAAATGATTGCTAAAAACATTCGTGTAAATAATGAATTTTATGTGTGTCCGGTGTTTAATGAAGCAATTGGTGATGGTAAAAAAATCCGAACATTCAACATAGAAAAAATGTGGGGATTAGGTACCCCCGAAGACTTAGAATACTTTATTAAGAATTATGAAACTAATATCTCATAGAGGTAATATCGATTCACCTAATATAGAACAAGAAAATCATCCTGATTATGTATTGAACTCATTAAAATGTGGATATGATGTGGAGATAGATGTATGGTATACTGATAATAAATGGTTTTTAGGTCACGATTATCCAACATATGAAGTTGAATTTAGTTTTTTATTAGAAACGAAATTTTGGTTACATGCTAAAAATGGAGATGCTTTTAACAAATTATTGAATAATTCAAAGGCAAATGTATTTTGGCATACTATAGAAGATTGGGTATTAACTAGTAAAAAGTATATATGGACATATCCAAATAAGTTTTTATATCCTAATAGTATTTGTGTTTTGCCTGAATTGGGATACAATGGAGAAATAAAAAATTGCTTCGGCATATGTAGTGATTACTTATTAAAGTATAGTCATCTAGTTTAGGTTATGAAAAAATTTATAAACAATAACACCCATTTCATACAACAAAAAGGCATTGGAAGGTATTTTAATAATTTTAAAAAATTACCAATATTTGACGTTTCCACCGTATCATTGGATGTATCTACGTGGTATGATGAAGAAACCGATGATGATAAAAATTTTTTTTGTTGGTCTAAGCCAAATGCCAGAATAGTGTTAATGAATGTTGATATATTAGAAATTACACTTTCTTGTCCGATTGGTAGAGATATAATTGTTAAAGGTAAAAATATCAACGAACGTTTTAATTTGAAAGTTGATAAAAAATATACGTTTTTTATTGAATCTAAAGGTTTGAATGAACTGTTTATTTTAACACAAAAATTTAATCCTGAGTTTGATGATAGATCGTTAGGAATTTGTTTGTGGAATATTAATTATAGAAATAAAAAGAAATAGATAATTATGGAAAAGAACAAAAAAATATTTGTTGCTGGTCATAAAGGTTTAGTTGGATCTGCTATTATAAGAGAATTAAAAAATCAAGGTTATACCAATATTTTGACGGTTGATAAAAAGGTTGTTGATTTATCATACGCGTATGATACCGATATTTGGTTTGAAAAAAATAAACCTGATTATGTATTTCTTGCCGCTGCTAAAGTTGGTGGTATACACGCAAATGACGTTTATCCTGTTGATTTCTTAGATCAAAATCTAAAGATACAAGGAAACGTAATTAATGCAGCCCACAAACATAATGTCAAAAAGTTAATGTTTTTAGGAAGTGTATGCATTTATCCTAAATATGCAGAAACGCCTGTTAAAGAAGAGTCATTGCTTACAGGTCAGTTAGAACCAACTAATCAATGGTATGCAATTGCAAAGATTGCTGGAATTAAATTATGCCAAGCATATCGTAAACAGTATGGTTGTAACTTTATAAGTGTAATGCCTTGTAATCTATACGGTATTAATGACAATTTCCATCCAACAAACTCACATGTTTTACCCGCTTTAATTAGAAAGTTTCATGAAGCTAAAGTAAATAACTTAAAAGAAGTTGTATGTTGGGGAGATGGATCTCCTAGAAGAGAATTCATGGATGCGGACGATGTAGCTAGTGCTTGTTTGTTTTTGATGAAAAACTATGAGTCTTCGGAACCGATTAATATTTCATATGGTCAAGATTATTCTATAAAAGAAATAGTGAATATGATTATAGAAATTGTAGGATTTGATGGTAAAATAGTATGGGACACATCTAAACCTAATGGTACACCAAAACGATTATTAGATAATAGTAAATTAAATAACATGGGTTGGAAACCTAAAATTTCTTTAAAAGAAGGAATAAAGAAAGCTTATAATTGGTTTGATACGATATATTCAAAATCTTAAACAAATGAACCAAGTAGAAATAAATGTTGATAATCTAGAAGAAGTTTATATATCAACGGGATGGCATGATATTGAGTTGTTACAAAATTTTCATTTTAGATGGTTGTTTAAAAAAGCTGAAATAATTGTTATTCCAAAAAAAGAAAAACGATATTTGAGTATCGTCTTTATAAATCATTTCAAAAAGAAAATAATAGCCTTTACCATTAAAAAAACAGATGGTACGACACTGTGTGTTTTTAACAAAATGTGTGACACAGGCAAAAAATATACTGCTAAAATACCGTTAGAGGATGTGGAACTAATAACTTTTGAAAGTGATTCTTATTATTGTCCGTTTGAAAAAGGTGACAGTAATGACAGAAGAAAATTAACTGTCATGGTTTTGGAATTTATATTTCAAACTTCTACGGGCATATATTCTAAATTAATTCAAGAAATTACTTCAATTAACGAAAAATCATATACAAAGTTAGAAAAAGAAACGCAGGTTGTATCATCTACAGATTCATATTTTGTGTCATTTGAAAAACCTTCTGTGCCACAAATTGTCGAAGGTATAAAGCATGGTATTTTGCTGTATTTGCCTAATTTAAAAAATAAACATCTTAAAACACTCGATAATCTAAAAAATTATAAACACTCATCTCACGATATACCAATCGTTGTATATACAGATGGATCGTTGGATGGTTCTTCTAATTATCCTTTTACGTTTGTTAAAATAAGTCCGTTACCTTTAATGAAGGAAGGCATTACTGCTGTTAACTACAAATATGCTACGTGGGCCTTTTTCCGAGGTATAAAACTCGCTAAAAAATTAGGATGGAAATACTTCTTTTATTATGAGTGGGATTGTATGGTTGGTAAAGATTATTGGTATGATACTATATGGCAAGAACATTTAAATTGGGTACACGAACCAATAATGACAGGAACTCCTGTGTTTAAATGTCCATTACAAGGCGTTGGTAATTTACTTCAAGGCGTACAAGACTATAGATATCGTTACTCTAAAGAATGTAAACTATATATGAACGTGGAACATGTATATCCGTTTGCGTTATATACAAATGGTGCATTGACTTTTTACAATACAGAAGAAACTGAACGATATTTCAAAAATGAAATGGAAATAAGAAATGAAGATGCATCGGACCATATGGATACTATTACAAGTTGGGATCTTGAAATAGGAATACGACTATTTAAAGAATTTGGCTATCAATCGTTTGAAAAAGTAGGGTGGTTACCATCGTCCTATTCAGGTTGTGGAGATTTTTACTATAACGAACAACAACGAGTTTCTATGTTAAACACAGGATTAAAATCGGTAATACACCAATATAAATATATATGAAAATATATGCCTTTTATGATAAACTAGAAGACTTTTTGTGCCGAGATAACTATGATAAATTGATTGATATTTGGCAAAAAAGTTGGAAATACTATGGTTGGGATCCTGTAATTTTAACACTTGACGATGTTAAACAACACAAAGATTACAACAGATTACTTAAAATATGTGAAGATAGACCAACTGTTAATCCAAAAAATTTTGAGACATTATGTTTTTTGCGTTGGTTATCTATGCACGACAAAAGTGGTTGGTATGCTGATGTAGATATGATTAACTATGGTTTTGAACCTACAGACTACGGTGATTTGGTTGTCACCACAAATACGGTGAAAGATATACACGCATCGTGTTTTAGTATGCCAAACCAAAAATACAATCAGTTAATAGATGAAATCATAAATTACGAATTACAACCGGATGATTATATCGACGTTAATGGAAAAAAGATTCCACATTTATCTGACATGTTTATAATGCGTAAGACAAAAATAAAAATTGATAAATATTTAGGTATATATAGTGATTATAAAAATTCGCCAAACTGGAAAAACTATTTAATAGTTCATTATACAAACTGTTGTTGGATACACGACGAAAATAATGTTGATAAAACTAGAGTGGATATAATATTAGAGGACGAACGTAGTAAAAAATTTTTATGAACATATATGCTTTTTATGATAATTTAGAAAATTTTCCTTGTCAGGATAATCAAGATAGTGCTTGTCGAGATCATTATAAGGAACTTATTGATATTTGGCAAAAGAGTTGGAAATATTATGGATGGAATCCTGTTATAGTAACTCTTAATGATGCAAAAAAACACAAAGACTATGAAAAGCTGTTTGAAATTTGCAGAAAACGTCCAACTGTAAATAGAAAAGACTTTGAGACATTATGTTTTTTGCGTTGGTTATCTATGCACGACAAAAGTGGTTGGTATGCGGATGTAGATATGATTAACTACGGGTTTGAACCTGTAGATTATAGCGATTTAGTTGTCACCGCAAATTATGCTGAAGTACTTCACGCATCATGTTTTAGTATGCCAAACCAAAAATATAATCAATTGATAGATGAAATTGTCAATTATGAGTTGGAACCCGACGATTTTATAATGATAAATAATGTTAAGAAACAACATATATCAGATATGATTGTAATGTCAAAAACAAAGATAAAAATTGATAAAACTCTATCAGTATATAGTGAATATAATAAATCTATTTTTAGTCACCGTGATTTAATTGTACATTATACATCGAATTGTTCAATTTTTAACGAAAAGGATAAAAACAAATCTCGTTTACAGATAATCAAGGAAGATCCAAGATCCAAGAAATTTTTATAAAACTATGAAATGTGATATTTATGATGGAAACACGTTTGATATTGATGGTTTACATTGTCTTGAAGAAGATTCTCCTTATAAAATACCATTTAGATGGTCAGAAGGAAAGTTTACAATTACTCCTAAAACTGAAGTCTCAAATATATCGGTAAATTTTCTATGTCTTAATGAAGACAAAAAGATGATAATATTTTTGGAAAGTCCTTCTAAAAATATCAAATATGAAAAAAGTCTAAAGTGTGGCGGTGAATATGTTTTATCTTTGAATTTCGAAAACTATACATCGGTAACTATATATGTCACCCCGAATGTAAAGTTAACAAACGAAGATATTAGAACTTTGGGTTTATTTGTTAAAAACATCTATACAGTAAACAATAATGTTCAAAATATTGAATTAAGAGAAAAAACCGATTCAGATTTCCAATCATTCTTTGAAACAAACACACATACAGATGCAATAAATTTTGATGAAATTTCTATTTTTAAACAAAAATCGGATGTTTTGATTTTACCTTTCAATTATAACTCAAAGAATTTTATTTTTAATTCGTGTATATTTGAATTTAAAAATAAACTTTATATAGCAGTCAGACATAGTTCGTTTGTGACAAAGAAGATCACTGATAATACTATAAAAATATATGAGTATCCTTCATTAAAACCAATTGAACTGTATATAAACGATGAACAACAGTTTGAACAATATGAAGATCCTAGAGTATTTGTACACGATAATAAGATTTATATTAGTTGTGCAAATTATACACATGATAAATTTCATTTAGTGCATCAAAAGATACTAATTTTTGATGAAAATTTTAAACATATAGGTAATATACATCCAAAGTATGGATTCAACGGTAAGTCCATAATAGAAAACACAGGTAAAGAAAAGAATTGGACTTTTTTTGTTAAAGACAATAGATTGTTTTGTGTATATAGTATAAATCCACACGTTGTTGTTGAATTTGATTGGAACGGAGATGTAATATCTGAAAGTATAACTTATTATGATACCAAAAAGTTATGGAAATATGGTAGTTGTAGGGGTGGAAGTAATCCTATATTAAAAGATAACAAGATGCATTGTTTCTTTCATAGTAGTGTTTCATGGGGAAAAGGTAAACGAAGATACATAATGGGTCGTTATACATTTAATCCGGAACCTCCTTATAATATTACAGAGCTGGATACTGTGCCCATATTATGGGGAAATGAAACTGACGATAGAATATTTAAAGACATAAATCCTCTTGTTGTTTTTCCGTGTGGAGCAATATTACAAGACGATAAATTTTTAGTAAGTTTTGGTTTTAATGATGAAAAAACAGGAATAATAAAAATATGATTACAAAAAAAATACATCAAATATGGATTGGTAATATGTCGCCACCATATAAAATAATGGAATCTTGGAAACAGTATTGTAACAAATTTAAATGGGAATATTTTTTTTGGGATCAAAATTCCATTGAAAATCTTAATTTAGTAAATAGACATATATATGATTTTTATAAATATAATACCCTTATACAAGAAAAATTAAAATACCAAGGCATGTCTGATATTGCAAGATTAGAAATAATAAACAAATTTGGCGGATATTATTTTGATTGTGATTTTTACAGTTGGGGTAATAATATAGAAAAAATTGTCAATTTAGATCATGATATGGGTGTATTTGCAACAGAAAATCTATATCCGTTAGATTTTACAAGAGATAAAACAAAATCATGGCTGGTTAAATTTGACGGAGATTTTGATTCTGCATATTTTATAAGTAATGGTGCGTTTTATGCAAATCCAAATAATAACATTTTAACAGATACAATAGAAGGATTAGATGAAGTGTTTGTTAAAAACAATACAATTCTGTGGTCTGAATATAAAATATCTATAGCAAATGCAAATTGGTTAACATGCGGGTGTTGGCAATTAAGTAATTTTTCAAAGAAACATCCTTTTATATTATTATCTCCAAAATTTATATTCTCCAGTTTAGAATATGCATTTGAACGTAAAGAAAATTTTATACCACAAATAATATCAAGTTACATTGATAATCACGATGAAAATAGACTATATATATTAAATGAAAACTAACCTAGAAACAAAATTATAAGCTTATAGAAATGATATTACTTTAGAAGACGATCTTCATGATAAAATTATATTCTAGGTTGGTTTTATTGTTTAAAAGGATCTTCAAATTATATATGAAATAATAGGTTCAAAGCACATTATCAAGATAATGATTTTGTTTTAATTGTTGAAAAAAAGCAATAATAAAAATATGAACAAGTTACCTAGAATATTTTGTTTAACTTTAAAAGAGACACCTGTGCGTAAATTATACGCTGAAAAACATTTTAAAGAACGTGATTTGGATGTTACCTTTTATGAAGGTATACATGCAAAAAATTTTGGCCTGAGAACTGTTTTTCCATATATGGATGATCAACCGAATTGGAAACCTGATGATGGCCCACCTTATTTTATAACCCAAGGTCATGTAGGGTGTATATTATCACATTATATGTTGTGGAAAACACTTAGTTACTTGCCTGAAGACGAGTTTTTAATTTTAGAGGATGATGTTGTGTTAACCGAAAACTTTAAAGAAAAGTTATTGGATTATAAATCTCGTCTACCCAGTGATTGGCAATACGTATTTGTCGGAAATTGTTGTTGTCAGGGTGAAGAACATAGACAAAAACATGCAGAAAATATATACACAACATCATATCCTCCTATGTGTACTCATGCGTATATGATTAAAAAAGAATCTATTAACGCTCTTATAGAAACAAATAGTGTAGCTTGGTCACATATAGACATACAAATTCAAAAAAGAACATTGATGACTAATAAATTGAAATATTATGTTATGTTACCTGTTTTAGCAGAACAAATTTCAATAAATTGGCCGACTGATAATAACTTCAAATCATTAACGTCGTGAAAGATGTGAAATTTCATTTTGGAAACGAAGAAACGAAAAATGTTGTATTTGGATTTCCTAATGTTGTGCATTTCGGCGATCAGATAACATTTATAAATTTAGTAAAAAATTTAAATATCGATTCATATAAAATAAATCCTACTAACGAATTTGGAAGAGAATTGTGTTCTTATTTTTTTGAAGATAATATATTTACAAATGACATTCCTACACACAATTTTAATGCATCGCCGGATGTCTTAACAGAATCGTATAAATGTAAATATCACAAAATAAAATATACAAATGATGTCGAAAAAAAGTATATTACATATTCTTTTGGATCTAGCTTTGAAACTTGTAAAAAAACACCTCCGTATTTACCAGATCTTATATTAAAACTAAGAAAAATATATGGAGATGATGTGATTGAAATTGGTAAAAAAATGGGTTTATCAAATAGTATAGATTACATAATAAACTCATTTGTATTTATAGGTCTTGATAATGGAGCTACACATTTATGCAGATGTACAGATACGCCTTCTATAATTATAGAACATCTTTGGAATTTGGATAGAGGATTTCCAAAAGAATATTATTCATATAATACATCAAAATGTTGTGATGATGTATTAAAACAAATTGAAAATATTATTTTGAATCAATAATTTTTTTATTTTATGAGTAAAGTTGTTTTTGCTAATTGTTGTAATACTATAAGAAATAAAAATAATGTAGGAGACAATTTTTGTTCTCCATATCTCTATTTTAGATCATTTTACCCAGATTCCATTCATGTCGATTTACAAGATTATTCGTGTAATCATGATGAAATATGTATAATAGGCGGGGGTGGATTGTTTTCTAATTGGCACGGTAACGGGTTATTAAAACAAATTAATGCTAAAAAAATAGTAATATGGGGATCTGGTTTTAATATCCATTCCGATGAACCTATTCATCATAATATAAATCATGAAGAGTTTTTAAATAAATGTGAACTTGTGGGATTGCGAGACAATACAAATGGAAAATATGAATTTGTTCCATGTGCATCTTGTATGCATCCTTATTTTTCAAATGTAGATGAATCTATAGAAGAAGATGTTGTAATTTATGAACATTACGATAAACCTATAAATCTGGATAAAAAATTTAAAAAAATGAATAATTCTGGAAATGATATTATTGTCAAGCTAGATTTTCTTAACAGAGCAAACAAAATTATAACCAATACATTTCATGGATTGTACTGGTCCGTTTTGTTAAAGAAAAAAGTAACAATTATCAATCCATTTTCTTCTAGATTTAGAAATCTACCATTTGAATTACCTATTTCCAATGAAAAAAACTATAGTGAAAAACTAGAATCTTGTAAAATATACGATGTAGTCACATTATACAGACAAATTAATAATAATTTTAACGATAAAGTTTTAAACTTAATTTAATTATTTCAAACATTAAAATGAAGTATTTTAATATCGGTTTTGTTTGACAAATTTTTATATTCGGATAAAGATTTAGGAAAATTGTAAAAATTTTGTTTTAGTATAGTTTTAGTATTATACAAAATATATTTGTTGAAATGACTTTCTTCAAACCATTTTGCACAGATATCATTTTTTATATCAATCCATATCCAATTATTCATTTCAGAAATGGCTTCAAAAAATTTATGATTATATGCTCCCCAAAAACACGACTGAATATAAATTTCTGTATTTTCTATACAAGCTGTAGTAATAGGTCTATTGTCAACTAACCATTCGTTTTTCCCATTAGTTTGCCAAGGATGTTTTACACATGAAATGTGATCTCTTGTATGTGGAATTATTTCTTCAACCGTAGTATCATTTACAAATAAACAGTCCGAATCCAATAAATAAATCAAATCATACATTTCTAATTTGTTTCTTATTTGAAGAACTCTTTCAAATTTTGTTAATTTTATTATATTCGATGGTTTTAAATTATAGGTTGGTTTAATATCTATATTTGTTGATGTGTGACATATAACACTATCAACTTGAATGTCCGATATTAAATGTATATCAACATTACAATTTATTAAATGAATTTTTATGCTTTCTATTAATTGTTTTGCGTTATTGATATATTTTTCGCCAAAACTTATGATTATAAATGCTACTTTCATATAAAATATAATTATAATTATGACTGTCTTTGTCTGTAAAACTAATTTTCATGTGTTACAATAAACGATTTACCAAATACTCCAAATTCAAATATATCACCTTCAACTAGTTCGTAATATACAAACTGAGTCACGTTTCTGAATATGTCTCTACGTATATCAAAATCTATTAACTTATTAAGTAACTCCATTATATTTATATATATGTCAATCATAAACGAAACAGGAGACACTGGCGATAGGATGATGCAAGGTTTACCATATGGTCAAGGAGGCGCTGTATCGGGTGCTTCTAATTTAGATACATTTAGTAGTCCTGATGTAAGTCAACCCGAAAAATTCGATACACTAACGGATAAGTCAAATTTAACCGCGTCAGAAAAGACTATGTTGCAAGTTGCTCCATTTAGTACATATGCTTCACAAGATCCTGTAGATTATAACAAAGGAGTAAATCAAATAAAAGATAAAGTAACTCCTGATGAAGTTTTAGCGGGTATCGATTATGAAATGAAAAAACTCGTATTAAAGGATAAAAACGTGGCAAAACAAAATGTTGTAAAAAATTTAAAAGAAAATCCAAGATATTATAGTAAATTAAATATGTTGGATATTGATGACGGTAAAGATGAGAAAAAAGAAGAACCCGTTGATTATAGAACTCCTCAAGAAAAAGCAATTGCTGAAATAATGAGAGAGATGTACAAGAAAAAACAAGAACGTAGAAACTGGCATTAATATGGCTAATTTTAAAGGTGATAAACCATTGTATCGTAAACCAGAACCATTGAAACAAGGATGGCATTATATTGGTGATGGTGGTAAACACGATTCAATTATAGGTCATCCGGCTATGAAAGGTCGTAGATGGATGATTGATTATGGTTATGACAGTGGCAAAAGTTACCAAAAATTTCAACATGGATTGAAAAATGATAAATAATTTTAAAAAGCTTCCTGGAGGTACAGGAGATAAAACACCGACAGACAAAGTAAATGCTGTACAGTTAAGTTTAGGTGTACAGATTGAAATGGAACATACTAACGATCCTGAAATAGCAAAAGAGATCGCTATGGATCATTTAACAGAAGATCCTGAATATTATCAAAAATTAATTAAAGCTGGTTTGGCAAAAGAATTTAAAATAACAAGTGGAGGATCTGGTTTAGGTGATCCCGATCAAAGTATTAACGATAAAGCTAGAGTAGGTAAATCGGGGTTAAAACGAGGAAATATGCACGGAACTATAGGCAACACCTCCGATGGTAAAGTTCATGGCCGTAAAACAGATCCTATAGTTGATAAATCAATGTCGTTTGAAAATATTATGAATGAAATATCTACGTCACAACTAAAAGCATACGATGGTTATATTGAATTTACATCTAAAGTTGATGGTCGTAATTATGAATTAGATTTTAAAAATGGCATAATTCAGTCAATCTTTGACATACAAGATAATTCAGTAGAATTTAATATTGAAAAAGCAAATCAGTTATTTAAAACAAATCCAAGTCTATCAAATGTAATTAATATGTCAAAAATGAATCCACAAACTATAAACGAAAAAAAGAAAAAACCAAAGCCAACAAATCCGGCTTTATGGTCAAGAGTTAAAGCTGCCGCAAAATCCAAATTTGATGTGTATCCATCCGCTTATGCAAATGGTTGGGCAGCAAGAGAATATAAAAAACGTGGCGGCGGATGGAGAATGAGTGAATGTACAAGTACAGATGAATGTGGATGTAAAGAAAGTGTTGTTACTCAAACATTTAGTACTCCTGACGCGGGTGAATTAGCTCAAAGTGGAGTCGGCAATGGTATGGTTGGAACCGACGGCAGTGGATATGATTTTGTAGGATATGCTGAAAACAAAGAATCCAAGATTAAATCTCTCATCAAAAATATTGTTAAAGAAATTTTAGCTGAAATTAAAGAAGTGCCTGGTACTCATGTTGCCGGTACAACTGATGAAACAAAAGGTGAAAAAAGGATTCAAAAAGCAATTGATACAAGTAAAAAAGATTCACTTAAATCATTAGGTGTAAAAAAAGGTCAAAAGATTCCTATTGAAGAGTTGAAAGCCGCTGCAAAAAAAGGTGGTAAAGTCGGACAATGTGCCAGACTAGCAATGAAACTACGTAAATTAAAGTAATATGCAACTGTACAGAATCAAAAACACTCGTCAAATCGGTTTTTTTCCTTCAAGTAGTCGTACCTCATATGATATGTCTACCGAACCAATAACCGTATATAAATTCTTAAGATTGGTAGATCCATCTACAGATTGGGAAAATGTTAAATTAGGTCGTGATATAATCTTTACAGGTGAGTCGGGCAGATTTAATTTAAATGATTTAGAAACTGTATATCTACAAGATCTAAAAAAAGATGCTAAATCTAAAAAGAAAGTAAATGAAGCGTCCGAAATGGCTAAAAGCGACTTACATAAAATCGTTGATTATAGTGAAAAACTACAATCAATGATTAATCCAAGTGAAAGTACAGAAGATTGGGTCAAAGCAAAATTAACACATGCTGCAGATTACTTAGACACTGTATTTGATTATTTAAGATTCTATTATGAAAAAAATTCTATTCAAGAACTTCTTAAAGAAGCAGAAAGTTTAGAAAAAAAGTATAAAAATTCGGATGATGTAATTGACGCAATTCAATATGCGTTGGATGTTGTTGGTTTAGAACCTTCTATAGGCTCAGTTGCAGATGCAACTAATGTTGTAATCAGTCTTTTAAGAACAGCATTATCAAAAGAAAAAGACGAAGCCAAAAAACATTTATTAAATGCGGCAATTAGTGCAGTATCTATAATTCCGTTTGGAGATTTGGCGAAGTTAATAAAACTAAGATTAATTAGAAAACCAGCAGTAAAACTTTTAAAATTCGTCAAAAAATATCTTAAAGGTTTAAGTCCTTCTTTTAGTAATCGTGATGCAGAAAATTTAGTTGAAAAATGGAGTGTCAAGTATAAGAAAAGTATAAATTGTAATAATCCAAAAGGATTTAGTCAAAAGAATTATTGTAAAAGAAAAGCAAGAGGTGGTGCTTATAAGAACGAAGGTATAATGCCTATTGTGGGTACTAACATTAAACCAGGTGGTCATATTTATAATGGTTTAACACCAAAAATAGAAAACGAGTTGAATTCAACAATTCAAAGAATTGTTAATCATGAACAAACTGAACAGGATCTAGATATAATTAAGTTTTATTTAAAAAAGATATTGACGGAGAATCCTAGTTTACGTAATATCAATTTAACTAAACCAACTGGATATTATCCAAATAAAAATCCTGTCTTGGATTTAATACATGGCGTGGTATCGGGTATACCACCAAAAGATATTAAATATTTTATTGAGGATTTAAAAGGATCTGGGCAAAATATTAAAAATCGTAGTAAGTTTCAAACCGGATTAGGTTATTTTAGTTTAAAAGATAGTGAAACTATAAATGAGTTTTATAGACTTGCAGGTCAAATTTTGTTAGAATCAGAAAACTCTGAAATGTTAGTTGGTGATTTGAAGAACATCAATGCTAAAGCAAAGATGTTAATGAAGATGATTGATGATTCGGAAAATCTTGAAGATTGGGTTAAAGCAAAACTTAACCTTGCAGGTGAATATCTTGATGATATTTTTCACCACATTGACTACTTTGGTCAAAAAGGTAGACAGTTTGACGAATATGTCGATCAAAGAATAAAAGAGGGTTGGAAAGATTTAGTTGCAGCAGGTGCTTTGGGTTTAGCAGCATTAAAAGGCGGCGATTTACAAGCAGATAAACCTATTAAAGTATCTACTCAGGTAAAAACTACTAAACCTGCCATAACACAAACAGTTAATAAAGATCCACAAGTATCATTGTTGAATACAAAGACAAGTGATTATATTGGTCAGTGGGAAGGCAAACGTAAATCTGTATATTTAGACACCGAAAATAAACCTACAATCGGTATTGGACACTATTTGACAAACAGACAACAAGATCGTGACTTGTTCAAATCGTTGTTTGGTAACAGTGTAAACTATGATAATGTGTTGAAAGGTAAACAAACGTTGACCAATGATCAAATCGAAAGACTGTTTAATGTTGATGTAAAGATTAAAGAAAGATTGGCAAACAACAAAATCAACAATTTTTCATCGTTGCCTCAATATGTTAAAAATGCGATTATAAATGCATTTTATCGTGGTGATATTGGACCAAAGACAATTAAACTAATGAATGCTGGTAAATGGAATTTAGTAGCAAAGGAATATTTGAATCATGAAAATGCACGTAGTGGACCAAAACAAATTCAACTTCGTATGAAAACTAACGCTGCAGCATTTGATAAATTTGCAAAGAATAAAAACGAATATTTTGGGTTTAATTACGCAATAGGTTAATTTATGACAAATTACCCGTCATTTGATCCATATCAGATGTTATTAAAACGTAAGGCGGCTGGAGAAGATACACAGGCGTCTCCTATGATGGATTATGACCCTACTGATGTATATGAACTTCAACAATTTTGTCAAAAGCATAACATAATAGGTTTTAATTTTGGTAGAATGAATCCTAAAGCAGCACTCAGTATGTTACGCAGAAAAATAGGCGTGAAGTACGATGAAACATCCACACCTACTGTGGTCAATAAACGTTTATTAAACGGTTAGATTGTAAACTTAGGTTTACGTAATTCTTCCGGTAACAACTCTTGTAATGGTGTATGACATTTAATACAAATAGGTACAGGTATTGGTGCTAAAGCATCTTTAGTGGTACCTGCTAGAATTTTACTTACTTTTCTAAACATAGTACCATTTACAAATGCTTCATTACCACATTCACACGCAACCGGAGTTGTATCTTTAATACCGAAATTATTCAGTAATGGTTGTTGATTTATTCCATTCATAACTTATTTTTATCCTTTTTTTTAATTATTTAATTTTTGGCATTCCATATGGTAATACTTCTGGCACATTTGTAAACTCTGAAAAAGCTGAAAATAAATTTGTAAAATCCTTGTTTACATCTCCAGATAAACAATCAGTCAATTCTCCAGCCATCGCTGGAGATTTATCTGTAACCATACGAAAACTAACTTGTGGATCATAAAATGCATAAACCCC
>Ga0194117_10000961_pt1 | contig 35395 bp, 17 predicted proteins | sample TA2MahsurfametaG_FD_160579 | JGI IMG/M metagenome (GOLD analysis project Ga0194117, IMG submission 160579) | Freshwater microbial communities from Lake Tanganyika, Tanzania - TA2015009 Mahale N1 surface | ecosystem: Environmental > Aquatic > Freshwater > Lake | place: Tanzania: Lake Tanganyika... | reverse complement strand
TTTTGAACAATAAATTAGAATTAAACTAAACGCTATGTATTTGCTGTATCATTCATTCGACGATAAGCTTAGCCTTCACGATGAAGTGGTCGTAGGGGTGCTTGTCGTTAGGCAGCAGTTCCTTCTGACTCTCACTGCCATCGATCAACTATATGCTGTACCGCTATATCTCCAAAGTAGAAATTATGTGGTCTTTCAACTCGTCGACTGCCTGGTCAGCCTTGTGCATTTGGGCTTGAATGTAGCTCCTCTTTTTGATTGAAGAGGTATCTTCCGGTTTGTTTGGCACGATGTAGTTGTGATGGTTGAGCTTAGCAGACTCTAACCTGTGGTTAGCATCAACACCCACAATTATATTGTAAGGACTTAGGTCATAGTAGTCGATCACATAGTTCAATACTTTGTAGAGTTAGGCCTATTGTTGTTTGTAGTAAGGTAAGCTGGATTTAAAATGAGAAGAAAGGAGAAGGAATCCCTTCTACGTAATCACCAATGCACTATCCTCGTTGATGTCAAGCAAATTCTGCCACTTCTTAGTTTCCCTTTAGTTGACTTCACCAAATACGTTAGTTCGGAAGGCAACAAGAGAATCATGATTTGTTAAAATCGTGTATCCTTCGGTTTGCTACCATTCAACACTGCCTGCCTACTGTAGAAACAGTACATCGACAGTGTGGAGATATTTTTGAACCAGCTCTTTTTTTATGCTCAGCTGGAAAGGAGGACTGGCTCTCTTCTGTCTCAAAAAATCTTTGAGTTTAGTTGTATCTTGATTAACGGCCTTTTAATTATACTATTTGAGGGAGGAGTAGTCGTAGATAGTGATGACAACTGCGCGATAGAAACTGAAATCCATTGTATAGACATCTTCGATTTCTTAAGGTTTGGGTTGGTAGTTGGAGCTAATTTTTTTGTTTGCGACTGCCTCTTCGAAATAGTGATACCATTTGAGTTTGAATTCTTCTTCTGAAGGCAGCTTCTCACCGATAGTTTAGATGAGCTCATCCCCAAAGAGAATTGTGAAACGGTTGGCTTTGAAGTATTTGTCGAGGAGAGCACCCTTCCATTTGTCAATGTGAGGAAACTACGTCTCCTTGATATGGAGGAAGTTTTTGTTGAGGCTTTGGAAGAGAGGAGTGCCATCATCATATTAAAAAGGATTGGTATTGATACCTGAGAAATTAAGAGAGGCAGCGGAAATCGAACTCATCGATAATATAGCTTCTGATTAAATAATAAAATGAGTATTTAATGGTATCATATAAATCTTTATAGGTCTTTATTTTCGATCAATGGTAATTAAAACCAGAAAGTTCACAACTCAGGCACCTGACAACTTGATAATTCCCACAATCAGTGCAATCAAGATCAGCACCAGCACGATATCGATGCAGAACTTGTGAGGTTTCCTGAATTTCTAGACTATTGACTTCAACTGCTTATTTGATTTGAAGAGGTCTTCGTTCACCTTATCCACTTGGTCAGTCAATTCCAGTATCTTGCGGTCAGATTCATCAATCAGCTATCCCGTTATCTTGAGCCCTTCCTTCCACCTCTTTATGCCCTAGAGCACTTATTAAATGCCTTAGTCAATTTCTTTATCTCGACGCTTCCACTCCTCCATCTTTTGCATTTAAATTTCAGATGGTCCATTTTGGTTGGGTTTTGACTGGAATCTTCCTACTTTCGGGCCTTCCAGCAGAGCCTGTCTTTTCTCAGTGAGAGTCTCTTCCTTTTTCATGATTTTTTTCTCAAGTTCACTTGAATTTTATAACAGATCCTGTAGTTCTCTGGTTTGTGTAGTGAGTTTTTCTACAATTTCGTACTTGACGGTTTGCGCGGCAGGCTAAGTAAGAGTGAATTACGTTAGTGTCTTTTTCTGATGCGACTGCTTCTCTCATCCTCTCGAGCTGGTTATATATTTCCTCTATTTTTTAGCGAATTTCCTCGTTGATCTGATCAGATTCACCCTTCCTGTGTTCACGTTCATCAAGCTTAGTTCTGATGAAGTGGAAATTCTTATTGATGTTTTCGCGAATGACTAGGAATCTGTCTCTATTATTGGATTCGGCCTCTAAATGATAATAAGGTCACCGTAAGCACGTATTCCTCCTACTTTCTTATTAATGTCTATCGCTATCTTCATGTAGTAGGTTATCTATGCATTTAGCATCGCTTATATTCTTATAACTAATTGAAAAGACAGAATAAATATCAGCTCAAAAGACCACTCAAAAACTACATCATACATGTCAAACGTTACTCTCCTCTACCTGCCACCTCACCACGATAAACACCCTACTTCTCATTCAGACTTAGCTCAAACTACTCTCCACTCACTATAAATCTACTATACCACATCGTTTAACCTTTTGATAACGATCTACTCTCCCAATCACATAGAACACCTGACAGCATCTTTATTCTTGATCTTGAACAGGACATTTCCTATATGCAGACTTTAGTCTTTATTCTGCTTTTAATAAGTGGATGTGAAATGGGCTCTTCTACAAAGTGCAGCCAACAGTAAGGCAGAGTGATCATTTTCTACAGTTTTTGCGACTCAGTAGCCACTGCTTAGATTTGTATTTTGGGCAGATGGAAAGGATGATTTAGATCTATGGCTCTGACTGAGGAGTAGAGTGAAAACATAGTTGATTATCTGAGTCTTTAAAATCTTTCCTGAATGTTCTGACACTCAAGATTGCCTCTGTCCAAAAAAATGTTCAAGATGCTAAGCTCTTTATCAACACACACTTGTATTTCAATGATTTTCTTTCTTATTATCCTCAATCTGATAGTAAGCAGCTCATGTTTGAGAAGGCGATGAAACTTTTCAGGTTCTTTCAAACTGCGTTCCAGTCTATGCCAGACAACTTCTTTGATTCCTTGCTTTTATTTCTTATGAGTCTGTGAGCCTGAAAATTTGCCTTTGTAGCTTTTTCTAGATTTGTATTTTTTTTAGGAAGGTGTGCACACTTAAGACTCAGAACTCTATTGCTCGACGATAGATGCTAGATTGATGTGACTACTACCTCTCTCTCTGCTTTTACTTTCAATCCCTAGCGATCGCTCGCGGCTGCGGTTCAGCAGTTCAGTGCCTCGACTGAATGATAAAATCTTACCTGTTTTGTTGTCTTTTGCATTTTTACATTTAATTTGGTTGCTGAAAAGGTGCTTTTATTTGCTAGGGTTCTTAGATATGTTTATAACTTTGGGCGATTTTTTATTCTTTGGACACTTTTTGGAACTTTTGTTTTGAGGGGAACGGTAAGATGCTGATTTGGTGTGCGCAAACGATGGGGGAGATGGTGTGTAGCATTAATGTGAGATATGTGTATGGATATTGGGACTTTCTAATTGGCTATGAATCATGGAGTTTTTTGAGTACTCGAAGTGTTCGTGATGTTTATTGATGCGTTTGTGGGTGTTTCTAAGTAGGGTGGCAACAGATTTGACTTTGTGGGCAGTTATAGCGTGGTAAATAGTATCTTTGAGTGATTTGCTCCTGCGGTGCGGATCCTAATAGTCCTGCATGTTATAATTAAAGATTATTGTCACAGTATAGGAGCAATTATGAACAATAAAAGTTGCTCTTAGCTTTATTTTAACCATTTTAAAAGATCACATAAAGCGATGTATTTGAAAATTGCAAAGTCTGATCACTTATCTATAATGAGGATGTTATACTTCGATTAAATATCTTTTATAAGCGATCATGCTGACGGGACTAGGCTGCCCTCTCCATAACTAGGAACCTCTCGATCTCGTCTGCCTTGCACACAACTGTGACAAAAAGGGACTAATATGCTACCTCTGCAAACTTTCGGAACATCATTAACATGAACCGATCGTCTCTCTCAAGATGCTCGTGCATTCCTACTTGGGAAGCAGGGCAAGCAATCAATGCTTCGTGAGACAGACAGCACAAATCGACGAGTAATTGCTCCGTATTTTGCACAAAATAACTAAGCTCAAAAATAGATTCCATGACTTTAGCATTGTGGAGTAGACTTATCAGCGTTTTTGGAAGGAAACAGTCGAGTAAATCACTTAATACGATTCCATTTTAAATGAGCTCTAAACACTAATCGAGGAGAAAAACGACCAGCAACTAAAAATGCTGAACAATTGGATTCTCAAGCACTGTCACATGTATCAGGCAGAAAAGGAATAGGAATAAAACGAAAATGTATACTTGGCCTACCTGAAAAGCAATCACACCAAATTGGTAAACATCACAGAATCTATTCATAAATTTGAGGAAAAAGGAAATTTCGATGATACAGATTTACTCTCTCTCTTGAAAAACGAAAGAGCAGAGCAAAAAATAAAACTCCGCTTCTCAGATTCACTCAAAGGAACTTGTATGACTATTCACAGTGCGACCAGAGCTAGTATGACCACTTCAGGCAACCAGCGAATGATCCTCCTTGAGCCTGCTCTCAGTAGTATCTTTTTCAACACTTAGATAACCGCACTTTAAAAAGATGGAAGGTAAAAATAGAGAAAATGGCTTCTTGGATTGGCGTTGGAGTGGGCCATTTGGATAGTATCAAAGCAGTAAACTTTGACTTTAGTTATACAAACGCAAATCATGGTAATTATTTGATTAGCTCAAATGGTTATTCTTGGAATGGCTACAAGATGGAATTCAACAGCAAATTTGAGCCCTTCACTTTTACAACAGGAGACACTATCATGGTAATGTATGACCCAGCTAACAACAAGGTAACTTTCCAGAAAGAAGGACACGACCAGGTTTTCAGCTATGATGTAGACCCAAATCAAAAGCCAATTCATGCAGCCATCAACATGACTGGAATTGGAGATTGTGTGTAGATCGTGACTTGATGCAAGTGATGTTATTTTATAGTTAGATAAATGGATGAATTCTAGTGAAGTTATATTTATTGAACAACAATTAGTCATAATTTTATCATTATGGAAACGTCAACCAAAAAAGTCATAAATTTGAAGGATTCCCTTCAGCTAGCACAACATATTGAAAAACTTTTCAACGAGAAAGTTTTAGATCTATTCCTGTCAGAATGTGAAAAACTGCTAGAATCAGGTATTGAACTCAAAGATTTCGGTGCTTTCCATAAATTGCCCTTCGATCTTGATGTCCAGTATAAATCTATGAAAAGAGTAGTTGCAGAGTCAGATATACTCCTAAAAAAAGCATATGAAAAAGATGAGCAAGATGAAGCATGGAAACAATTGCAGATGAATGAGTTCTGTACCATATCTGTACGCACCAACAAGACTTTAATGGAATTGAAATCACATGGAATTCTTGAGATAGACATAAAACATGCACTTATAATGGCTTACCTTATAAAACTGTACACTTAATGCTTCCCTTTTTGTAAAGAAGCCTATGATATAAAGGAACCTACTAGATTGGAGAAGATTGGATTTCTAAAACTGAGTATTCCAATTCCTTTCATCAAAGATCGTTCTACGTTATTGAGAGGCATAGGTTTTCAAAATAAGGGAAAACCTCATAAAGTCACTATTTTCGCAGAGGGAATCAATTAATTTAAGGAGTACTTACAAGAAAACAAAGTAGAGACAACTGGCTACATGAAAGGACAGGAATTGTTGGACTTCAAACACTTCGCAGTTGAGCTGACCTATCTTGGCCCAAAAAGGATATAATACGCAGGTTATGCACTTCTTGACCATCATATTCCCATACTTCCTTAAAGGCTTGTCCTATTTGTTGCTAAGGAGATGGGTAAGCATATTTTCAATAAGTTATTGAAGAAGTTGCAGAAATTTGATTAGACTGAGTGGGCAAAAGAGATGAAAGAAAACTATGCAGAAAATGCCCATTTTTACGATTGGATCACTAACTTCGTGGACTTGTGGGCACAGTAATTGTCAATGAAGATGTGATATTGCTGAAAAGATACTAAATGAGTGAATTTGAAATATGTTAATTTTAGTTAAAGGATAGTAAAATCAATTGAAGTCATTGACTATTCTAAATTGCTTTCTAGAGATAACGAGCGAGCTATGCGTAGCGTTCTAGGTCTTTGCTGTCCTTGAATTCTCCAAATTTGTAGATTGCCTCTACTAGTTAGATGAAGCAACTGTTGTCTTTTGCCTAACGACCTGGTTATACAAGGTTAAGGCATTCGATTAATTTTTTTTTGAGAACTTGATTGATGCATTTGGTCTACTCATTTTAAGCGATGAGAGGCAATGAAATGAAATTTATCTTTTGGGGACTTAGTTTACTAATTGATTTAGAGTTGAAGTTGCCCATCATCTGGTAAAACTTCATCACGATTTTTGCAACTGCATAAGGGTCATTGGGCATTGTTTGATGGTCTGTACGTTCGAGACACCTCTTCAAACACGTTAGTAAGTAGTTAATAGAATAGGGATAAGTTTTTTCACTGAGTTTGGCCTGTAGATAACTCTGTGTGAGAATGTGGATCTTGATGTAGTCTTTTTAGCATTTGAGAAGTGTCTCTATGGTTTCTTCAATATTATAGGGTGAGAAAATGCGGTCTACAAACACACACTGGTGATTGACTGGTTTTGTTTCTGCTTCTTTTAAAAGTTCCTCATTAAATTTGTGCAATGCCTGTTCCTTAGTTTCAATAAAAAGCTGTCTATTACTCGCCTAATCGTTAAGATCAACTTTGTCCTTCATCTCCATAAAGTCCCTTCTGATCTGGTCGGAGTCGATTCTTTTCCACAAATATTTTGATTGATTGTTGTTTAGTATTTATTTGCTGAGTGTTGATTTTCCACTGCCTGGGATCAGGAGAGGCAAAATAAAGTGTTTCATGTATTTTTTTTATTTCTAAGAGTCGGCATGTGTAAATGTTTCAGTTTCTTTGAAGACAGTTTTAATATTTTAGACAAGCTATTCTTCTGAGCTTTCTGTTTAGAAGAGATTGATTCCGTTTTGTTTGCAGTTTTTTCTAAAATGTTAAATCTTTTAGTGCAACATAAACACACTTTTTTACTTGTCTTCTGATTTGATGAATGTAATAAGTTGTGATCTGGTGAGATCTTTGCAATCTTGTAGCTATGTGATGCACTGTTTGATTTGCTACTTACTGTACTTTGGTAAAACGATGGTACAGTTATTCTAAAAAGTTTGCTGTAAGCGAGGAATCAAGTAAAGTATGTGAATGGTGTTTCTGGTAATCGGTTTGCCTCCTCTATACATGTATTATACTTAAAATTGGTTGGTCTTACAATATTTTTCAATTGAGTTTGATATTCTTGGCAAACACACCAACAGTATTCTTTTCGCCGTCTGTGATAAGGAAACAGGTGTAGTCTTATGATTTTACTAAAATTTGGAAATGAACTCAACAAATTTATACCTGAGATAGGTTTAGCTAATCTAAGCGTTGCTTCCACACTCCTTGAATGCTTGTTCTCCAAGCTGAAAGTAGAACTATAAACTTTTAGCAGGTTTGAAGTAATGTTGGACTAGCTGTTCGATTTCAAATTTGTACTTCTCAAAACTGTTAGCAGTCATGCCTTTTCTTGCAACATTCAGCTTAAGCATTTCTCTGAGTTTTCGGTAGATTAGATATTAACATGTTTTGAGCTTGCACATTCCTATAGTTCGCTGTTTGCCGCCACTCTCTGCCACAATATACATCACTGAACCTTCTCCTTCTTTTGCCATAGTTCCTTCGGCAACTTCCTTGAGCATTTACCACATACTTGAAAATATTTTATTTTTGTCAGTGATATTTTTCCTTTACTTAGTTTGTGACATTTTTAGGCCATATTTTTTGAGTAACTATTTGCATTGTTCAACAGGTTGGCAGTGATCAAAGCCTGTGTTATTTACAAGTCCGTAAAAAATGATCTAGACTGTGTCATATTTAGTGATGTGTTGATGCTGTTCGTTTCCGCAGTGTTCACCAAGCAAAGTGTAGCCCTCAATATCTTGTTTAAAACTTGCCTGCTGTTCTTTACTCATTTTTTAGAGGATTTTGAAAAACTAGATACCGATGAGTTTCGCCCAATAAAATCTCTATTTGTAATAGTGTTTCTAAAGATCTTCGGGACTCCTAGCCAAAATAGCTACGTTTTTAGAAGCAAATAACCAGCATTCGAGAACCTTCACGTAGCTAATTTGGCAATGCTAACCGTTTTCTTTGAATAAACAATACAAATGGTATATAGAGCCTACCTTTTAGAGATCTTTATCTAAAAGTTAAAATATACGGTTGCGCATCAAGCGATGGTGAGTCGAAAGACTAGCTGTAACTCTGAGGTAGTCTGGCTACAAATCATAGAACTTTTTCATGCCTCGTCTGCAAAAGAATATATCATAAGTTTGCTCCTTGTTGTTGATTTGTTAGGGATGGTAGATTTGACAAAGCGTATTTCCTCTTCTGATATTTATGTAGTACTTGTTGACTTTAGAGTAGATTTTGTCTTCAAGAGGTCCTTTTTTGTGGAGTGAGATGTCTTTCAGATATATGTTCGGAAAAATAGGATTACACTAATCCATTACTTTGACTTTTTTGTCCTTAAGAGCAAAGTTTAGAAAATCTTGGGGATCTGTAATGTAGCTGAGAGTACTCGACTCCTAGTTGTGGGTTATTAGACTGCTTTAGTCATCAGAATCACTTGATTGTTCTGAACAATGTTTTTAATCCATTGATAAAAGAATTATTATTAGTATATGAACGGACTAATTTAAAAACAACTGGCGCCTGCAATCTGATAAAAACTATGGTATTTATAAGAAAGTTTTTTGTTGATTTCTGATACTTTATTTTTACTACACTTAGATTCATCTAAAAAATGTATATTTGAGACTATTCATGAGTGATTGATTTGTAAGATAAAGGTGTGAAAACTCTTTTTTTCGCTCAAATAAACTACAACTTCAATCGATCTACTCTCATGCATCTTTACTTCCTTTTGGAAGTACCTTTGTGATTGTTGAGAGAGTTTTGTTGTCTCAAATCTATTGTGATATAATAAATCGAGTGACTGTTGAGCAAGATGGCTGAAGAAATACAATCCATCCTGTTACCCAAAATAAGAAAAACGACCTTGCGTTCCAAAACAATGCTGGATCCTGCTGATTTCCACAGAGGTCTGCCCAAAAGCAAACTGCCTGAAATCACTGAAAATGGATTAGTCCTCTCTCTTGAGCCTCACAAAGTCGGAACCTCCAAAATGACAGGGACAGGCTCATTGAAAATAAATGTCTGCTATACTGCGCAGGTCATAAGTCTGATTGGCAAATACATCGAAGTAAGAGTTATCGATGATTATGAACCGGAATGGTTAGGAGACTTCTTCGGGATTTCTGTGAAAGGTTCAGGAGGTTAAGGCAACGTGAGAGGATGTCGTGTATTAGGTTTTGAGAGAAATTGTTTGAGAGTAGAAGGAGTAAGTGCTGGAGGTAATCCAGGATGGCTCAAGTTGTAAAAAAAAATTTAGAGATTGCTTTAAGAATCTAGTTGATTTCACTATCTTTATTATGTGTATATTTGGGAGAGCATTGGAGCTCTTTTGGATAAGAAATAAAAATCATGAATGATTTTGTTCAAAAATAAAGAATAATTTTTAAGTGATTTTCTGGGATTCTCAAGTGTCAATGATGTCTACGAATTTCGAAAATAAGCAGATAAAATCTCAAAAGTATTTTGTTAGTAGCAAGAGAGTGAAAAAATTTTTGAATTATGATAACTACAAACATATAATAAAGCTCCTATAACGATTTAGAAATTACATATTAGCCTCTCACCAGAAGCCCCCTACAAAAGGCAGCTGACCAACATTTAGAAGCACCAACCATAAATGGACTTATCAATGATTTTTCTAAATTTTTATATGTATTAAAGGAAATGTATGTTCAAAAGTGAAATGAGCTCAAGAATGAAGTCTGGGGGAAGTTGGAAGTTGGAAGGTAGTTTTGGTGTCTGATTGTATTATTTTTTATATATTGGGAGGAGTTATAAAACGAATATTTACTACGTTGAGTAATAAGGTGTTTTTTAACAGTGGTAAAAAAACACGTAAGTGAAGTAGTGGACTGGTTTTATAGTTTTTTGGAATGAGTTTATGCTTTTTACTCGTCTTTTACTCATGTCAGGATTTGAGACGATACAGTTTTAAAATTGGTAACTGCTTTAGGCTTATAAAAAAGATGAATAAGGAGCCAGTGGAGCAGCACAGGCTATTATCGGGGGTTTATAAGAAAGTATAGTTTGTTATGGCCTTACAAAACGCTCATTACAAAAATCTGACTTTATACGGGAAAAAACAAGAAGCATTATAATTTTTATTTAGATATAAATCGCCAAACGCAAATGACAGAATGCACCCTAAACAAACGACAACTTTATAAGAACCAAAAACTATAGGAAACAGATGAGATTTTCTATTGTTAATGCGGCAAAAACTACTTGACATTTTGCGCTCTCTACCTCCACGCCCGCAACAAACACAATTACAAATTAACCACTAAAAGAAGCCATGAAGTCTGTAAGGTCTAGGCCATCGAAAACAAATCCATCGTCACTTATTTCCTCAATCCCCAAAATAATACTCAATCTTCTCAACCTATTATAGAAAACTGTTGCAACTCATAAAAATAAAATTAGTGTCCCACAAAAAGTTTTTTTTAGGAACAAATCGAAATGCTCTAGCGCTACATCGACTAACACAATCTCTGTCTCAACTTGGCATAACTTCAAATCCTATCTCACTTTAAAACTTACCTGCACACTCTAGATCAACTGTGGCAGTAACAGAAAATTGAGGAAATCAAAGACCTAACTCTATGCTACAATGATTTCGCCACCTTTTATATGCCTCTGCAGTGTGTTTTTCAGCTGTATTCCTCATAACAGCGGATTTATCTTCAAAACTGCCTTGTAAAACTTTGGTTTTGGATGAAGAAAAATCGCTACACTTAATGTGAATTGTTGACTCTGAGTAAATCTTCAAGGAATGAAGAGAGGAAAGTAAAACTTTGATGTTTATTATTTTGTTAATTAAGACACTTTGAGACAAGTAGATTTCTGCAGAGTAAATTTTCTTCATTTATTTTCCTAAAAAATATTATAGGTTATAGGAGAAGAGATCAGATCTAGAGAGGGATGCTGCTCTTTTCAGGCTCCACTCGATTTTATTCCTTTTAAATTATCAGTATTCAACAAAATTTGTTTGTAAAAAAGGAACAAGGATTAATTGAAAAGATAACAAAAATCTAATAATTCAAGTTGTAAATAGAGTTTGACTGTTTTAGCGCCATTTAAAAGAGTAAATTTTTAGCTTTAATAAGAAACGTAAGTACTTTCAACTTCATTTAATATATATAAAATTATTGGATTATTTTTGAGATGAAACTCGCACAATTTATTCGCTATTCCTTTTCAAAACACTCCAGATATTGTATTGTAGGAGGAGGTTCAGGAGGTCTTAACATCACTACACATCTCTTAAGATCAGGAATTCACTCCTCAGAAATAACTGTCATCGATCCTTCACCTAAACACTACTATCAACCAGGATGGACCATGGTAGGTGCAGGCATGTGGCAAATCCACTCTACTGAGCAAAAAATGGAAGATACTTTTCCTTAAGAAATCAAAGTGAAGAAGGATAGAGTAAAATTAGTGAAACCTAATGAGAATTGTATTGTTTGTGAAAGTGGCCAATAATTTACTTATGACGAGCTCATACTTGGTACAGGTTTGCAGCTTCAATACTGGAAAGTTGAAGGACTAAAAGAAGCTCTAGATGATCCAAACTCGAATGTTGGCTCTATTTATCAACTTAATTATGCCTAAAAACTATCAAAAATCGGATAAAAGCTGAATTCTGGAAAAGCTATCTTCACTGAGCCAGCATTACCGATCAAATGCGCAGGAGCTCCTCAAAAAATTCTATATCTTTGGACTGAAAAATGGAATGAAAAGAAACTTCCAATTTAGGTTTAATTTTTCAAAACGAATGCAGTTATGTTTGCAGTTCCTAAATACTCAAAGGCTTTAGAGCAAATAGCAGCATAGCACGGAATAAAGACTCATTTCAAAAATACTCTCATCAAAGTAAGAGGAAATGAAGCGACATTTCAAAATACGGATACAAAAGAGCTTACGATTAAAAAATTTGATTTTTTACATGTAACACCACCTATGGGAGCACACTCGTACATTGCTTAGTCAGGACTAGCTGATGCAGCTGGATATCTAGATTGCGATAAAGGAACACTCCGACATAAAAAATACAATAACATATGGGGTATAGGAGACTGTACTAGCTTACCCTGTTCTAAGACTGCAGCCGCAGTTTTCTCACAGACTAAAGTCCTTCATGAGTAAATAATCTTTAACTTAGCAATCTGTTAGCAGTACGTAAAAATCCCGCTTTAGGTGCTTTGCCCGCAAATTATAGTGGATACGCAAGTTGTCCTTTGTTTGTAGGCAAACTGAAGTTGATGTTAGCAGAGTTCAAATACAATGGATAAATTGATGAAACTTTCTATAGAGACCAAGAAAATCCTCGCTTCGAATTCTACTTTATGAAAAGATTTGTATTTCCTTTAGCCTACTGGTTTTTTGTACCAAGAGGCCTTTGGGCTGGCAGGAAGGGCATCAGATGGGTTTGATTCTCTATATTTATCCATGAATTTGTATATAGATAAAAATGCAATTAGAAACTTTATGAAATAAAAAATGAACTTCAATAAAAGTAGCAAGAATAAGATTAAGAACCAGAAAAAGAGCGAGAACAAGAATAAGAACAAGAAAAAAATAATAAGTACTTTGATTTTATGATTATAGTAATAAGCATTATGGAGTCATCAGTTCATAAAAGTATTCTGTATTTTTAGGCACTAGGAACGATGTTAAGAACAAGCTGACTGGCATTGGATGCAATTGAAGCAAATATCCAAGGAGAACAACGAGTCCAATCTAACTTCATAACAGAGTCTTCATGTTAATCATAGAGCTTTACAAGCGCATCTTCTGTCAAATCTTGTATCGAAGAGCTAGCAGAGACTAATCTTAAAAGGCCCACACTCCCGTCATCGTAGGCGCAAGCTATCAATTAATCGTGAGAATGATTGTACTTAGCTTGTGTAAGCATATTATGGTGATCTTCAAAAGTCTTAAAGGGGATGCTGCCTTTTCTCAAGTCCCAGAATTTGATTGATTAGTGATGGCATGTCATCAAGTTGTACTGTTTGTTAGGGTTAAAGTCGATATTTATGATGTCAGCTGAGCCAGAAGCTTTAATAGAGTATTTTTATCTATATAAGGATTTGTTTTTACCCCAAAGATTTTTTATCAAAAAAAATGATAGAGTTGCTTTCTGAAACCAAAGTGGGCATTTAAAAAGTAGGATCAATACAAAGCGAAGAAGTATTTTAAAGGTTGTGAAAAATACGCCCTCCTGAACCATTTTTCGATGTATCAAAAATCTCGATTTTTTTTTACGAAGACAGATAAATAGAAGTGTTGTCGCGCTTTATGGCTAGAGAATTCAATGGCTAAGATTGTTGTAGGAGGCTGTCAGAAAGAGTTTATTGTTAGCTAGAAAAGGAATTTTGATTAATCTTATGAAGGCTGTATTGGCCCTCCAGATAAATGAGAAAAGTAGAAAGGTGTTCAGAGTTATGCTAGTTTACACATAAATCAATTATTCTGCCTGAAGTTTGACGAGTCTTCCCGTAAGCTTTTTTAAGATTTTCATCCTCATAACTGAAAAGGTTGAGAAGTGAACTGTTTGAGGAAATAACACCTCCGATAATGAGTTACCGTGTTTTGTAGGCAGCTATAAAAACATTCTACTTGAAAAAATACCTACTTCTGCGTGCTCGAAAAGAGGAAAGCTGTAAGAATGAATTTAGGTCTGCATTAGCTGCAGGCAAGATTATCTATTAATTATAATTAAATACAAAGTCATTTTTTTTGTTATTTAGCTCGAAAAATTGAAAAACTTAAATCAAAAAATTTATTTAACTAACTATGATAAAGCAAACATTTAAATCCATATCAGTTCAGCTCAAAGATATTTCTAGTTACTAATTAAAAATTATCATTAAACTTTTCTCCATATTTGTAGAAACATTCCTATAAAATAATTAAGTCCTGCTTAAGTATTACACCATATATTTTGTTCATGTCTATTTTTTTTGTTTTTTTTGATTTCTCAAAAGATAATAATGGTTCTTTTTTCTGTTATTAGCCTTTTTAAATACCTCTTTTTATTTTTATGTATAGAAATAAATTTAAATTCCATGAAGAAGACCTAAGTTTCAGCGTTATTTATTGCGTTTCTGATCCTCTCAGCGCAAATCGCAGAAGCGGAACTCATCCAAGTAGTAAATATTAACCTGACTCCCTTTTAAAACTCTAACGGATAAGGTTTAGGTAACTTCCCCAAAAATAACCAGAACAAAAAGGATTCATTTTAGGTTATATAGGTCAAGTTTTTGGAAAATAAAAATAGAGGAAATATCTCATCATAAAATTAAACTACTGAAAAAAATATCTTAAGTTCTGTAAATAGGACTCCAAGTGTCATTGTGAATATAAATGGAAAAAGCTTTATTGATATTCAGAAATCAAAAATCTAGCCAAAAGAGAAAGATAGTTCAAAGATAAATTTTAAATTTCTACCTGAAAAAGGATAAACTAACCCAATTAATGTCAGTTAGGCATTGATAGTACAAAATAAATCTAAAGTTGACCAGACACAAATCAACATGGAAGAAATTAAAGTTGGCAAACAAAGTTCAAAAGAGGTTGTTTAAGCAAGCAAGCCTGCTGATAGTATCAAAGAAGCAAACGCATTAAAAGTTGAGAAATAAACTGAGGGTGTGTATACCTCTGATCAGAAGGAAAGTAAATACATAAACAAAATTTATATAGAAGATTCAAAATCAAAATAATAAAAATCAAAATCAAAATCAAAATCATAACCTGTTACAAAAGAGACTATCAAGATATAAGATAAACTTGAATAAAAGAGCAAAGAATCGAGTTCGAATGTTTTATTAACTCCCATAAAAACTATTTCATAAAGTTCAAAACCTATTAATTCAAATAACTCAACCAGTATAAAGGATTAAATAAAAAGTTAAGTTGTATTGGTAAAGTAACCGGTAAAAAGTTAGAATCTAACTGAAACAAAGGTAAAAGAATAACTTCTAGTTTAAGCACATCCATCAGATTAAAAGATAAAATAAGAGAAATAAATAAAAGGTTCCAAATAAATTAAGAAGGATTAAAATACAAAATAAATCGATACAAAGATAAATGAATATAGGATCAAATAACTTTAGGTAGAAAAAGCATAGTAGGCTGCAGTTGAGAAGAAGGAAGTAGAAGTGCCCAAAACAACTTCAGAACTCACCCAACCTCTTTTATCAAAAAAACCAAATTTACTCGTACATTCAGTTAATCTTACACAGAAATAAAGTGAGCATATTGATTAATCTGCATACCCAAAAGTTCAATAAAATCTACCTTCTAAATAGAATTAACTACCTACAAAAACTACATCATAAAAAATTACTTTCAAGGATCCAATTTTATCTACTCCAATTACTGCTTTACCAGTTAATTAATAAGTTAAGCAAACAATTTTAAAAGATCAATAGAAAATTTTTTCATACCAATCTATTCCTAAAATTTAATAAAAGCAGATATTTATTCCATAAAGCGAAACTATATCACTCCCAAAAATTAAGATAGACAAAAATACATCCTAATAAGCCAAACAACAAACATCTCAACAATCTGTTTCTATGCCATCAATCGTTCGTATATCTGATTTGCTTCAATAAAATTAGCATAAAACTTCTAATTACACTCAAGATAACAATATTTCACACAAGGAGCCTTCAGATTTAACTTCAAAAATGGCCTAAAATTCATCTGTGTTAGTCTCAACTGAAAAATAATTGAAGAAAGATAATCCAAATATTTTTAATACAAATCCGCTTGTTGGAGATAAAACCCTAAATGAAAAAGTCGCCACAAGCATTTCATCTTAGTCTTCTGAACAAATCAGAATTGATCAAGCTATCAATCAATCATCTGTTTCACATATTTCAAATGTATCAGAAACAAAAGTAAGTATGGTAAATCAGCCTACTGAGAATTTGAGCAATAATGAGTGTCATCCAGGTTGCGATATATACTCATAAATACCGATTTGTTTCCAACAGAGCTGCAGGAGATGTTTGAGTGATGCTGAGTGCCAATCTATTCTAAAAAGAGCATCTCTTTTAGGAAGTATAGTGTAAGGAATTTGCAACATAGATACAGGAAAATGTGGGGTTAAGCAAAATCAAATCTAACAATGATATCCTACTAACTATAATTGATTAAAGTAAGAAAATATAATAAAATTGTAATTAATCTTCAAACTATTATCTAAAATTGATATTTGTTTAACTGTTCTCTTCGGCTCTTGACATGTAATGAACTTATTTTGTTATTTGACAGGTAAATTGTACGCAAAATGTTATTTTTTGATGCGAAAACAAGAATTACGTCTAAACTGCGAACTGTTAGTTGGTTAGAAGTCAAGTTAAGAACCTGTGTGCAGTTATCAGATACCAGATAACTCAATAAAATCTTCAAGCCCTCGTCAGATAGTAAATTTTTTACTATTTTTATCACTTGGAAAGTATACTTCTTCCTGCGAATGTAATCTATCAGATAGAGTAATAGAGTATCAGTTAGATCTAAAGTATTTAATTACAATGTAGAACTGTTAAGTTGAGATTGTCTATCCACTTCGTTTATCAATTATTGAAGTTTTGACATTAGTTGCACTGATATTGACTTAGAAGGGCAAACAAATTTTAACTATTCAGTTAGAGGTGAATCTCCTACTTGGAGGAAAGATTTAGAAGATTTTTATACTGAACTCACAGGTTTTGAGGGGCTTCTGGGTATTCTTTATTCAGGTTTATGCGCTTACTATTTAGCAATCGACTTTTTGTTGGTAGTTTTAGAGTCGTAGTTTCCTAAAATTTTTGTTTTTGATGCTTTTGGAGGTAAACTTCCTCTTTACGTAACTTTTTATGTTGGAGCTTTACTAATGATACTTTATTTTTGAGGTTGTTCTTTGTAATTGTCTAATTCTGAGTAATTAGGTAGCAGAATAGAAAAATCATCTGTTTAAAGGTCTCTTTTTTCAATCTGACTGAAGCTATCTCTGTTTTTTTTTTAGATAAGATTGTTTGTCATTTTAGTAGATTTTTGGGTCTTATCAAAATTGATATTGTTGTTATGTAATATTTAGCTAGAATTTACGACACTTTTAGGTTTTACTTCAGAATTGGTAGATTTCATTCTGGATCTTTGTTTAGTTGGAGAACCGATTTCATTTAATTGATTATTGTTCATACTTTAGATGACTCTTTTGATTGAAAAAGGCATTTACTGGATTTTGAACAATACAGCTTGAGCTATGTGATTTCCTATTTCTTTCCCAATTTTATTTGAATGTTACTTTGCCTGTTTCTCAGCGCTTTCAAGATTTTTATGCAACTACTCGCACTTAGCTATAAACTGATCAATACTATCCAGTCCAATCTCTCCCTTTTAGCTCGGTAAACCAAGTTCAGTATATACTTTAAACTAGAAATCGTATTTATCCTTCAATCTATCATACTATCTAATCAAATTATCGACACTTTTATCTATTCCTCCTTCATTTATTACGATGTTTTCACATTATTTTAAAAGTTCAAACTACTTTCTTTCGATTTTTTCATAAAATTGCTTGAAAGAATTAGTGACTTGCTTTTTTAGACTTTCAGTTATTTGCGACAGCATGTTTTTCTTAATGTTGTGTTCTCCATTAGGCATAAGGAAATTTTATACAGATTCAGTTACAATTTTAAAACTTTATTTGAGTTACGAAAAGTTTATCTTTGTTGCAGGTACTTCTTTACAAAAAATATGGTTTTTGTGCTATCCGAAGAGAGCACAATGGGAGCATATTTTCTTGTAACTGCAGGTTTCACATACCAACTCTTTTATCTTACCATGATCGACACAATTCTCGTTTGCTGAATTTTTTTTATCATCTTAACGTTAATTACTTGTATATTTCTTAAAATTTTTTATCATGTCTAGCATAACGATGTTTTTGGGGACATCTTCTGATACATTTTTGCGGATGACGACTTAAGTTGAACATAGATTGCAAAGATAAACTCTTCGATTTGCCTTGACTGTCAAACGCATTATTATACACTTTTCGCAAAAAGTATGACCACATTTAGGAACAACTCGAGGCATGTGGTAGTAGAGATCATACTATTAATGACAAAGGTTGCAATGTGGTGATAAATTTTTGGAAGCTAAATCGTTCATTATGAAATTATCGATTATATTTAAAAAATGAAGTTATCAGTCAGTTTTTCTTGAAACGATTTCATGAATCAGCTTTGAAAAATTTTGAGTAAACTCTAAAGAATCTTCAGGTTTTCTATATACCTATCTATTATAATCGCTGTCTGTTATAATGAAAGCATTTCCCATACTACAGATGGCTTCTCCTGCCAGGAAACCTTTTTAGAACTCACCATCAAAAAAGTTGCCTTAGCTATCTTATAATCTTCCTTTTCCTGTTCTGCTTCCTCTTTCGAATTATCCTCTGTAGAGATATCCTCCGCTTTCTTCAATTCCAAAGCCCCACTTTTCTCCATTTTTAAACTCTCCTTCATAGCTTTTTCTCCACTATTTTTTCTTAGTGTCATAGTATTTGATACACCCTCTTCCATGTGGCTTTCCATCAAGCCAGTCTCCTTCAATAACTCTGATCATTTTTTCATTAGATTTTGGATGTGATATCGTATAAAGCATACCCCTCCCTGAAAAACTATTTTTCTTCCAGCCTCCTTCATAAATGAGCAAAACTTTGTTCCTACATATTTTCATAGAGATAGCATATGTGTTATCCATTCTGTCGCCAAAAAAGTCACATCCCTCATCAGCATTGTGGTGGCGTACAAGTATTTTGCATTTGAGTTCAAATGCTCTCACAAAAGGGTACTAACTCATGTAGTCCTCATATTTTAGGAAAATGTTCTGTCGAATTTCCATGTTTATAAGAATACCTTAGAGTACAACTTTTTCGATTCAAAAATTTTATTGTGCGAAATTATTGTTATTAATGTAATAGAAATATATGTTCATTTTTATTAATAGTACCTCTATTCTTTTAATTTATCAAAAAAATCTAATCTTTAGAGCCCATGTTCGAATACAATCCTTTAACTGGCCGATTTGAATATCAACAAGAACAACCTTCAATGTTTTAGAGAATTGAGGCCATAAAGTAAGATTCAAACCTATAATTGCCCACTTTTACGTAGTTCATGCATATTAAGTTGGATTACCTGATGGCCTAACACAAAAGATAGTATGAATAGTAACAAAAATAAAAAGAAAGACTTTATTAAAAGATATGGAAAATTGCAGACATCAACATGTAGCAAGAATTTTAAGAATCATCTTTGGCTAACCAATATCATAGAAGAGCTATTGAATCTCACAAAAGGAAATTCTAGGAAGTTCCAGCGTTTAATAATGGTAGAATAGTTTAAACCTTCAAAATAATAGTGCCTTCTGACTGCAACATTATCTTTAGATTTAAAAAATGAAAAGTGATCATATTATTTAGAATATACTTATTTTCAATTTAAGTGGTTATTTAAACAAAATATCAGTCCTAATAAGTTCTGAACTTTGATTATGATTTTAAAATAGATTTCTTGTCTATTGAGACTAAACAGCTTCAATTTTAGTATAATTATATCAAAGTTGAAATGGCTGATCTGGTCAAAGTGAAAGGTCTTAAAGGCAAACAAAACAAAAAAAAGTGGGCAAAAAATATAGACGTATCAGAACTACTGTAAGCTAGAGCAAGACAGCATGACTAATAAATTAGAGAAAAGTTCATACCTCAACTTGAAGTTCAGGATGACAATGCCAATCAAAGAATGCCACTTGACCCTAACAGATTCAAAAACAGACCACAACCTTTGGCCAAACCTAAATATGATAACAAAATTGTAAGAAATCTTGGTTTGAATGTTGCTGATGATCCATGGGCAGCTCCAGATACATTGAAGCATAAGTATAAACCAAGCTAAATTCCAGCAGTTATCGTACCGTAATCAGGCCATTCGTATAATCCAAGATAAAGCGATATCTAAAAACTCAAAGATAGAGTGATTGACTATGAACAGGTACTTCCATTTGTGCCCAAATAAAAACCTTTAAAGGAACTCCCAATCATTTAGATCCGTCATCGAAACAAAAAGAAACGAGCTGCTCAACTGTAAGCAAAAAAAAGAGCAGAATAAAAATAATTCAGACAACAACTTCACAATCTCAAAAAAATAAAAAAAGAGATAGACGAAAAAGAATAGAAAATTAATGATGGCATCAAAACTAAGCAAATCAAGAAGTAAAAAGGGCATGCAGAAAATTTGACAGGAAGAGTACGTAAGGGTAAAAAGTTGGGAAAATTGGTCTATCAATACAAGGAATATATTCCTGAAGGATAACACCCTGAAAAAGTGAGTAAGGTCTAACTTAATGACGAACTTATGAGATAAAGATTCGATTCCATCTACAGAAGAGGTATTTTTGAAGCCCGAAACATCAAAGTTCATCGTAACAAACGTAAAAACATCAAAGTAAAAGAGAGAGGATTTATCGAATGATATCTAAAGTTATAAACTTGTATTTATACTATTATAAATGGCTTAATCATAAATATGATTACAAAAACCATTATTTTCTTGAAAATAGTAATTTAAAAGCCAAAGATCTTTAGATTTTTATATATCTTGATGAAATTACTTATATGATTTAGTTTTAATCTGGTGTATCATTGCATATAGAACTTTTTATATTGTATAGGAGTCGACCTATTTTAGCTAGAGGAGTTCCCTACTATCTTGTTCACTCTCATGTAATTCTGTTAGTTGTTCAAAATAGAATTTGGCCCTTTATACAACATGTTGATCCTCTTTCTCCTTTCCTCTCGCTACAACTCCATTGTACGAGACATTCCAATAGTCTCTAGCTCATCAAGAAGTTTAGTGACTGTCTTTTGCTTTTATTAGTTTTGTATGAAATTACTTTTTAGGTATTTTTTTTGAGCTTCCTCAAGGATTTGAGTTTACCATGAGAATTTATCTTTGTATAATATGTAATCAACGAAGCGATCGTAAAAATGCTAAGAATAGTTCGGTATCATTTAATTGAATAAACCCCTATTTACTACATAATCGCTATTACGCTGAGTGTTTTGAGGGAATAAACTTGGGTTTGGCGTCAAGAGACCAAACCTATTGAGTCTTTATTGTTAAATGTTTTTCAATAACATTCTTCTTGAGATAAACTACTTAATTTGTGATTAACTAAGGTTCATTCCTACAAGAAACTTTAGAATATCAGGTGTGATTCCTATACTTTCCAAATAAATTCGTATTTGATTGTTAACAATTTATTGTGAGATGAAATTATTTAAAAATTCTCGCATATTTCTATGGTTACCATTGATGTTTTAAATGTGAGGGAGAGGGTATTGTTGTGCAAAAATATTTTTGTTCTGAATGAAGCCTTCATTGTTTTGTTGTTTTTCTATATTTGAAAAAAATTACCCTGATCGAATTCCATCTTTTAAAAATAAACTTTACATCTTATCTAGATAATGTTGTATTAGAGGAGTTTAGATTGAGCGGTCACACATTTGACATAGGCTTCTAATAATTTTTTGTTGGTAGGCTTCAGAACACCTTTCAATCTTAACTCTGACCAGCTAATATTTTCTTGTTCTATTTTGCTGTCCTCAGTTTTCTTGGTCGCTTTGCTCATGATGTTTGTAGTTGGAAGAGTCGGAGTTTTGACGAAAACGTTAGTTGGAGATTGTTTCGTCCCAAAACCAAAACTCTGTAGACTTGACTGTTTATTCTTTTATGTAGAGTTACTTTTAAAGGAGAATATAATTCTTTGTGGTGTATTGTCATCTTTAAAAATAGCATTTTGGGTATTCTGAGTGAAAGGAGTGTCATTTTTGTTCTGAGTAAAAATATTAGTAAAGGGATTGCTCAAGGTGTTCTTGAGATTGATTTTGGCTTACATAAATTCTATTATGCTCAATTGCAATATAAATTGAGCCTTTTGAGAATAAAATCTAGCAAATCTCAATTTTATAAAAAGCAAGTATTTTTAATCAAAATATTTTAAAATAAAAATTACAGCAAAAGTATTCCATTTGGAAATAATTTTATCAATTCTCAAAATAAGGAGTATGTTTCAAGAAGTTATTTACATTTCTATGGCATAATAGAGATTTAGGGAAGTTTTCTGGAGTTAAGAAACCAAATTTTGTGTTTTTCAATAAAAAATAAAATTAATGATGATAAATAAACATCAGTCTTTGATTTTTCTGGTTACAATCTGGTAAAATTCTTCCTCAGAGACAAGTCCGTCTTGGTCGAGGTCAGCGCGTTGGATGAGCTCGTCAATTTCCTCGTTTGAGATGTTGTCACCCAATTCTTGAGCTATTCTTCTCATGTTTTTGGCTGAAATGAAGCCAGTTCTCTCGTCATCGTAAAGAGCAAAAATTTTGTTAACGTTAGCGCGTGAATCTTTATCGTTGACACGCTTGGTCATCAAAGTTAACCATTCACCGAAATCAATGGTTCCACTGCCGTCAGTATCTAAGTCAGCAATCATTTGGAAAATAGCCTGACTTTTAGTTTAGAAACCAAGAGAGGTCATGGCTGCTTTAAGCTCTAAATGAATGTTAGTATACCTTTAATATCGATGGTTCCTCCCTGATCAGAATCAAAAAGATCGAATGCGATTTTAACAATAGCAACTTCTTCTTCAGAGACTCCGTTTTTGGCGTAAGCTTTGGGATCAAATCCTGGTTTGGCTGGGGAAGGGGCGGGTGCTTTGGTTTGTCCTTTAGCTGGTGCTTTGCTCATGATGAAGATATATTAATTACAGACATCTAAATAAAATTTAATTGGCTATAGTGGAGCAAGCTGACAATAAAGAGGAAGTAGGAAGATAAGAATTGGATATAAATGATTAAGATAGTAGTTTATGTGAGGAAGTATAAAAATTGATCAATTTAAATTTATTACTCTGTTTTGATCGATACTTTACATTGAAATGATTTGAATATAGATTTATGTTAGGGGCAAGATGTTTGATTTCTTTATATCACACACCAACAGGCTGAATATAAAGCTTAGATTTTTATAATTTATATCTGTCAAGAAGGTCCATGTTCATTCTAATCATAAATTAAATAAATTCACTTTACATCTATGTTATTATATTTCATGTCTAAACTCAAACAAAAACATATCTAACAATTTTTGCAAGATATGCAAGATTTCGACTATGGAGAAAAGGATAAAATGCAGCTCGAACAGCACATGACACCTCCTGAACTTGCAGCAAAACTACTCTTTCACATCTATCAATAAGAGCCCATTGAAGATATGCTAGTGGCTGATCTCGGAGTAGGCACTGGAATGCTCATCTGTGGACTTGTATACATTGGAGCTATGCATTCGATTGGGGTTTAGATTGACTAAAAATATGTGGGTGTTGCGCAAAAGCAGCTTGAGTAAAAAGTTGAGGGTGGTAGTTTTTAGTTAATAAGGGCGGATGTCTCTCGCTTGGCACTCAGATCTAAAGAAGTGGATTTAGTTGTTATGAATCCACCTTTTGGTACAAAATAGTAAAATATCGATAGCAAATTTTTGTAGTTGGCAATGAGGATATGTAAGGGTAATATCTATTCAATGCACAAAAGTTCAACTCGTGCTTATCTGCAAAAATTCAGTTAATAAAGAGGATATAAATTTGAGGTTATAATGGATGTAAATTTCCCTTTGAAAAAACGATTCAAAGGTTATCATAAAAAGTAGGTAGCGTTCACACAGGTAGATTTAATAAAGCTGAATCCCATAAATAAATTAAAAAACGAAGAGAAGACAAATCTCAAGTGATGATTAAGCTGATTGATTTATTTACTCTATGCTCGAAATGTATAGATAATGCTTCTATTTGAGAGTCAAGTTTGCAAAGATTCAGTTTTTTTATTTTCAAATGAAAACATTAATCATCGAATTTTTTCGCCAACATTTCTGCTTTTGCTTCTGCTTCTGCTCTACAATCTTCTACGTAGCTTTTCCTCTTGGTTTTCAATATTTTAATTAACCAAAAGGCAGGTTCGCTAAAGTTTTATTTCAGAACCCACCAGCATACTCTTAACTATGCCTTGCGATTATTAATTGAACTTATTCATCTATTTTTTTAGATTCGTAGAATACTCCTTGCCCACTTTTACTTTTTAACTTCTTACTTTATCTTCTTTGTTTTATATTGCTTGAAGGGTGCGAGGATGGGTAAAAAGTTGCTGTAATTTCCTCTGAAAATGTTGTATTTTTCTTTAATCTTGCTGATTGATGTAAAACTAAACTGCTATCTTGATGGTAATAAATTTACTCTGTACAGTTAGTTAAGTTGTTGCACAACCTGGAGTGTGGAAGACTCCTAAAATTCCATTTGGATTTATAGTTATAGTACTTGTTGTGCAAAATCATCAGGTAGTGAGGTTGTTGTGAACTCTGTGAGAGGATAATTCATGGCAATTTCTAAACTTATCGAATAATAATAAACTATTAAAGACTTATACAAAAACATGGCTAGAATATAGAGTAGCAAAATAATGGTAGTGAACAATAACAAATCAAATGTGAGAGAGATACAGAATAGTTGGACTTAGTTAATGAAACTATCGGATTTGCTAAATAATCTATTTCATTTCTTGGTTTATAGTTATTTGCTTTTATTTTTTAGTTCCGAATTATTCTAAGAATTTACAGTAGAAATTTGTTAGACAGTTGGACATTTTTTCGATTGCTTCATCAGTTATGAGCACATTTTAAGTGACTACTGCTTTGTTTATTTTAATAGACTAAACCTGAGCAACGCATGCTGCTAGTGTTGCTTAAAGCTTTTGAATCATTCTCAAATTGACTACATTGAATTGAGTGAAGAGAGAATCTTGGATACTATTTTTGACTTTAAAGTCTATTAGTTATTTGATATAGTAAAATCCCTATAATCTTTTCTTAATGCCAAGCTAAAAACTACCATTTTTCATTGATTAATGTTAACAATCAATAGTTCCGTGAAATTTTTTGGGGCAATAAACGCATATAAAGCTTATGCAGTGTTCACACAAAAACATTTGATTATTTTAATTTATTTAGAAATATGAAGACTAATGAGAACACAAGCAATGCCTCAAAGATGAATCTTTGTTATTTTACACATATAGACCCATTAGTTTATTTACAAATTTTTGCCTGTATTTACTACTAAATTTTTAGCTCTTCAAAACAGCTTGCATAATTTATTGACAGAGAACCTTATCACAATTTGATGAGGGGCACTTAAGGAATTCATAATATTAATAAAATATGAATTTTTACTCAATTTATTATTTATAACAAGTAAAACAGTAGTTATGTTCGCAGCTGCCAGACATTGTTTATATATTGGAAAAGCATTTTAGGCAAGAGCCTACTGAATATTTAACAAGTTCTTTATTTTAGTAACCTAAATAAATATAGGTATTTTTATCCTTAAATAACTTTTACTTGTAAGAACGCATCTTTTATTAAGTTATTTTAATGCCAAAGATCTTTTGAACTTGATCTCTTGAGACTTAATGAGTGTTTTTTATTTTTTTCAAATATTTTTACCATTTATCTTCTTCAGATTTCGCCTATGGATCTGAACCAGGGTTCGACAAGTTGTTTAATTTGGTTGTTATTTTTTTGGTTTAATTTATTTTAGAAATTTTTAACCATGCTTTCAACTTATTTATATTAAAATAAGTCGCAATATCTCTATTTTGCTATAGTTTTTAAACCTATTTCTATATAAAAGAAGTCGAGTGGCCTTTTTTTTCGATAGCTTGATAATGTTTTTCAAAATATTACAAAGACTACCATTCAGCTAATACTGCAAGAATCGATAGACCAACACTCCATAGTTCCATGTCATACAGTATTTTATGTTAGCAGAAAGATTTATCAAAGTACATAAATTAATCTGCACCAGCTGGTAATATCATTTTATTTTAGACTTACAAAAAGTGGCTTTTTAAATTGAAATAAAAATCTAATTACTTTCCTTTTCTGCTTTCTATGACTAAAATGTTCTTTGGGCTTAGCATGAAATAATATTCACTTTTTTTATGAGATATTTGAATAAGTTATTAGATTTTTCTGCAGTAAAGATCAAAAAATTTTTGTAAAGAGATTACTCCTAAACTCGTAATTTTATCAAATTATTTGATAAACTTAACATATTAAGAGAGACTTAAACATTTATTCATATTTTAAAGTTGATCATTTGATTTTGTCATCTTGTTTGCTGTTTGATCTCTGCTGAGATAGAACTACAAGGCAAAAGGGATAGATAAGTCCTTATATCTAAGATTTTCGCCTTTGAAGTAGATTTTATCGCCTTTTTATATCCTTTAGAGCTAAAATAGATGTCTTTTGCATATTTTTTTTAACATACCATACAGAATTCTGCACATTTAATCTTTCTTCAGCTTTTCTTTGCTTCTGATTTAGACGATTATTGGCTTGTTTATCTATGTGCCTTATGAATTGATTGTGCAAAAAACCTTTATTTTATCATTTTGGGTGTGACTACTCTAATTGTCCATAATCTTTCCAAGACGAATCCAAGTTATGATTATTAATCCTAAAGCTTTCATAACCATTAATTTGTGATTCAGAACGTCTAGACTTGTCTAATTGGAGGATTATTTACAATATTCTATGATTCCTTCTATTTCTATTTCGACTGAAATGGAAATTATCTTGAATATCTGTAACCATAGCCTTTCAGAGGTGAGTATGTTGTTGTAATTTATAAAAGTTTAAACGATAGGGTTGAGATTATTCAAGAAATCAATATTTGTGATAGTTTATTTATGCAGTATTTCTAGTTTTTGGCTCATTTTGTCTTTATTTAAGTATTATTCATAAATAATTAAACTTAATTATCCGATATTTAAAACTCTTTTACATCATTATAATTGTTGATGACGGCATCAGAGCCGTTGTGGATCATATTGTAATATTATTCTTCATACAATATCTTTAACATACCTCATCACTTAAATGGCATTTTCATTTTTTAATTTTTTGAATAAAAACTTAAATCTATAAATTTTGAAAATAACAATACATCTGTTTGGCTAAGAATATAAAATTATGAGAGATATGAAGTCTGTTTCTTTGGGATGTTGTATTAAATTGTCCCCATAAACCTATTGATGATTAACTTCTAAAAAAATGGATCATAGTCTGAATCTAAATAAAAATCAGTTTTATATTTTCTATCGATTGCTGCATGAAAAAGAGTGAGTATTAGTTGTATTGAAAAATTATAGTATAGTATAGCTAAAATTTAGTCGAAATAGAGAAGCTTAATATATTTTTTTCACGGCAATTTATAGCCTTGTTTTGAAAATCAACGTAAAGTGTTATAATTTTATTGTATAGTAGAAGTAAAATGCTGCGAAAACATAAAAGACATTCCTCTAACTGTCTACTGTAGTAATGTTTGCCAGAACAGTCTTCTACACCTCTTCTGCAAATTTCGAGAGAAAGGAAGAAAACATACAAAATATCTTTGAAAGAGAAGAAATCAACACCTAAAATCATGAATATGCCAATAAATTGTATGATAAGAAATAGGAGAGAAGAAGCTATATATGTATCACCAACCATTCCAAAAATATCTTTCAGTTATTTGAGTCCTGAAAATAAAAATCATCTTAGAACAAGCATGATTGTTCAACAGAAGCAAACGAGCTAAATTTGTTCTCAATAATCTATCAAAACGGTATCAAATAAGGTTTTTTTACCTTTTTAAAGCAAAAGAAGCATTGAGACCCCTAAAAAGTTTATTCATAGGAGTCTTAAATAATATTAATAAATAAATCTAATAGAGAAAAATAAAATCAGATAAGTTTAATAAGATAAATAAACTTTTAAAACTTAAAAAATGAAGCACAGTCAAAGCGAATTCTAAGATACCACCGTGAACTTAGAAAGGCAAAAAACGTAAAAGTAAACTTAAAAATAAACTGAAATCTAATTTGAAAATTCGATAGTGATTGATGAAAGTTCTGATAGCGGTCGATCTAATGCTTAATAGGAAAAATAATAGAACTTCCGTAATACCCAAAGAATAGAAACAGCAGTCAGAAAATGGAGGAAAGCAAATACTTTCACCATGGGCCATCAGATTTTTGGAAGAAAGGATAAAGAATTTCATTCTAATACAATTAAATAAAAATCAAATAAACAGGACTATTAGAAAGAATATTTGTTCGAAAAAGTGAGAAAAATCGACATGCATTATTCCGAAGCTTAAGAATAGTCTTGTTCGGATCGTTCGGAAGTAATTGACGACTACAAATCTTTGATGAATAAAATCCAGGTGAAAGAAGTAGAGAATTATGAGTTCATATAAATATGATTTTTCTTTAAATTTATCATATTTATTCAATTTATTTACATAGATTGAATGTGGAGTCGTTAAAATACCTTTTTTGTATCTTTATTGTTTTTTAGGTAGTATTAAAGACAATTTTTTTCAATTATAGTTAATACCTTAATCAATATGAAAGTCAGTCTCAAAGAAAACACTGAGCAATCCCAGATCCCAGTAGATTAGGCAAAAAAAGAAAAGAAACCAGCGTACTTTGAACTTAAAAACTACCCGCACGATGGTATATGCTAGCAACTAACATTCATGCTCATACGTCCTCCTAGATTTGTCTATAACCCAGATATACTTAAACCCAACAAACGCAATAGTCAAAGATTCACTGCGTAAACTGTGAATATTGGCTTTTAGCTCACCATCTATACACAAAAAGAAATGCGTTACGTACTGTTATATTTACACGGAAACGGTTCAAGTCGATTTGAAGGCTGCTTATTCTTACACTCTTTACCTGATAAAATTGGGATGGCTTGCTTTGATTTTAGTGGTTGTGGCAATCGTTAGTAATCTTAGTATATAACTTTGGGGAAAAACGAAAGTAAAGATGTAGATAAAGCTGCAATATATCTCAAAGAACAGGGTTATACTGTCGTCGGATGGGGTAGGAGTATGGGAGCTGTGAGCTTATTAAAGAGTAATGAATTAGACATTATGGTTGCTGACTCAGCGTACTCCAATCTTACTTATCTTTGTAAATAAACATCCACAAAATTTTTGCCCAAAGCTTGCTGTTGTTTGGTTCAAATATTTTTTCCATGTCTATTTTGTTGTATAAAAGGAGAAGTATAGAAAAGATCTGGCCTGCAAATCGGATAAATGGATATTAAGAAGCATTTACTTCAAATTAGTAAAAATAGAGCTAAAAAAAGTATTTGCTTTATTCACGGTGAATAAGACACTTTGGTTCCGAGTCATAACGCACAAACACTTTATGATGCCTATGATGGTCGTAAGATGCTAATATTTTTCGAAGGAACTCATAACAGTACAAGACCAGATGAAGTTATTTAAAAATGTTTTCAATTCATTTAATAAAGCCTTAATGTAACTAATGTAAATCGATCACAGGATCCTGGGTATTTTTTATAAAACAACAAATTGAGTAAAATGATAGAAATGTAATAAATCAATAAAGGCTTCATGAAAACTGATTATAGTGAACTTGACAAATCCAAATTACTAGCTTAAAAATCAAAAAAACAATAAAATAATAGAGATTATGTTCATTTGCAAACATCATACTCAAATGGTCCCTCGAAAATAAGTTCTTTATCTCCATAAATAAAAGAAGAATATCTGTAAAGTGGCCTGAGAGTGGATATTGATTTATCCTAAGATAGTTCGCCTGGGTTGAAACCAAAAAGCTTTATGAAAGCTACAAAAGATGATGATTTTCAACTGTTTCCTTCTTACTAAGGTAATATTAGTATGTAGAAACATGTTAAAAAACAAGCTATGGTCGAAAGAATGTTCAAAAATAGTACAACCTAAGGTAAACTGTTAAAATAATGATATTATCAATTTTTATTCTAACATTTACTTTAAAAATTCTAATAACTAAAAATTGGATTCAAAGAAAGCTGAAATTGATCAGATTTACTTGATATCTTCTTTTGGCTTCTCCTCAAGTTTGGTACTTTTTTCTCTCTTCTCACCTAGGATGACCCAGTCGTATTGGTAGTCATACTTGTATCCGCTTCTTTGGAAAAGTTCTTTAAACATGTTTCTCATTCCTGTATAATCAGGCCTCTAGTCGAACCTTAAGTTACGACACTGGCTTAGATATTTTGAAAACTCAACTGGATATCCTTTGCAAAGAACTTAGATAGAAGTTGTAAGTTTTTTCTCCTTTATTCTCTCATATTTATCTCTTTTGTTGTTGGCTTTTAACCCTTGCCATGGTAGCATTCCTCTCAAAAAGTACATGACCACATAGCCAATACTCTCCATATCATCTCTGCAAGCTGTATATAATCATTTTTACCCTGCTCAATACCAAGATGGGTATTTATTGAGGCATATCGAGCAGTTCCAGTGAGATTTTTTCCTTCTCTGTAAGGAATGTGCTTTCCGTCTCTTTGAATGTATCTTTTCGCAAGGCCGAAATCGATGAGAAAAATTTTGTGCGAAGTTTTGTTTAATCCGACACAAAAATTATCAGGTTTGATGTCTCTGTGTATGAAATGTCTATTGTGCACATATTAGATTCTTGATATCATTTGATCGATGAGCATCAAAACAGTTTTTAGAGAGAATTTCCTTAGTGTGTTTTCAAACTGTGATTCTAGGGAAGGTCCCATGAGATCCATAACTAAAACATTATAGTCACCTTGGTGAGATATAGATTACCTTCGGTGGAGCAGTAGTATATATTCGGTATGCCCTTATCAATGACGGTGGAATCGTTGTGGAGGTAATTGTAGAGTTTACATTAATACATAAGTTGAGGATGTTCAGTGTTAATCGGTTCGAATTTGATTGCAACTTAGAGGTTAGTTTTGATGTTGAGTCCCTGATAGATTTATCCGAAGGCACCTTAATCAATTTTGCGTATAATTTTGTAGTTTTTACCAACTTTTTATGGCATTTGAGGCATCTTTGGTAATATATTTAAATAATAACTAACTTTGCTATGCTATGCTATATAGCCCATAACTACAAAAAATTGATACTTATTTTTAAAAACAGAGAGCTCTAAGTTAAAAAAAAAGTAAGTATAATAAGCAGTGAGTTTTACTTTAAATATTCGAAAAGTCATAAATATATTAATAAAAATATCGGGGGGACTGGATTGCCAGCATACTCAAATAATCTTAAAAGAAAAGACTGTATTGCCGATCTCTATTGCTCTGATGCTGGAGTGCAGCCTAAAAACTGGGTCTTTTTCATACACTAAAGTTCCATATTTAGAACCACTATCTCTAACCATGAATACATTCTTCTCTTAATACAAATAGATTTCTGCATGTTTACGTGAAACTGAGGTTTCATAGAGGATCATCCCATTATCATCAAGACGGCCAATAGTAGTGTTCTAGCCATTCGGAAACATGACGAATGTTAAATCATTTGGATTGGCTTGCATTTCATTCATATTTTGCAAAGCAATAAAGGGTGAAAAACCTTCCATAAAGTTGAGTAAGATATACTCATTCGAACCAGATACGATTTTTTTGGGAAATTTTTATTTACAGATTTAGCAGAACAGCTGCTTAGTGTTGTATACATATGAATTTTGGTCTTAGTTGTTCTTGGAGTTTTTAAGTTTTACATCTAACCAATTTTTTAGGCATCCCACATGAATATTTGCAATCTATCCTCTACATTTACAAGGATTTATTAAAGGATTATTAGGACTATTCTCCCTATCATAACAAATTCTGCAGGCTGTAACTTTGATACTTCCATCATCGGAAGGTTAATTTTGAAACATATTTTCATCTTTATGGAGAGTCTATCGTACCGTAAATTACGGAATATAAAGTATTTATTTTTACGTAATTTAATGAGCTGTAGGCTGAAGTGCAATCTCCATTACTTTATATTCCGCCTTTCCGAATTTCAAAATTTGATTTTCCTTAAGTGGATACCCTCCGTTGAAGGATTTTACAACAATGTAAGCTTTTTATTTTTCAATTTTTTAATCTACATCTTTTCCCTTTTTTATTATTGCATTTTCTATATCTTTAACTTCAATGTGGGGAACAAACTTTTTTCTGTTTTTGCCTACCTATTTCATAAAAACTTTAAAACAGCCAATCAATTTATAGTTTCTGGCCCTATAATTTTAGAAATCAAAATTGGACTAGAATGTTTTTCGTCTTTCCAAAATGAATTTATTCCTATCCTCTTTTTTTGTTGATATCATTTGATGAAGAAGGTAGTAGTGTTAGGAATTATTACGTTTGGGTATAGGTATTTAAAATTGGCATGTTCTGAAATTGTTAATTTATTGGAAATCTTTCGTATTGAAATCGAATAATTCACCTGACTCGCTGATCCAGGTACTTATGTAGAGCTCAATGTATTTCAACTTCTAGTAAGAGATCATAAAATATGTTAGAAATAAGTATGATTCATACAGAAAAATTAAAAGTATAAATTTAAAAATCTCTTTTTCATTTAGTGAAATCATGATTAATCATTTAAATGGTAGTATCGATAAAATTAAAAATCAAATGAGATTTTTTGGGAAAAAATTAATTAATAATTTTAAATTTGATGTTTGATCAATCACAGCTAAATCTATGAAAGAACTGGCTCCCTGGAAGTTTATAGAGTAGTCTATATAGCTTCTGGTTTGTTGATTTATTCAGTCTATTCAACTGAATCATCTTCTTCATTCTTTTCTTGCTCATTTTCTTTGGCCTCTTAGAATGACACTTCTTCTTTTACTTATGTATTTTAAGTTTATTCTTCGATTTAGTCTTAGTTAATTGTAGTTGCTGTTGAATTTTAAATATCTTATATTTTGCTAGATTAAACATTAAATTCTTAAGATTATTTAACTTATTATTATTTGTTTTCTGCAGTTCCTTCTGTTTCGATAGGCTAAATTTTAACCTATTTATTTTATTGTGATTAAATAACTATATCCTGTTTTTCGGAGGATTGAGTTTCTTCGGGTTTTACAAACTTGGAAACAGGGAGGATGACTTTGATATACTTATGTCCCCAATAAGGATCAGTTTCATTTGATTTGTTTCTCCAGAAAAGCAGATTCACTTGTTAGTTTTTTCCTAAATTGCAACCTTAATATTTTTTATTATTTTTGCATTCTGATGTTTTGATTGAGACAGTTTGGTTATCTTTGGAGTACAATTTCACACAAATGTCTAAGGTAGTTAAAAAATTAGTTTTCTACTTTTTATCATGAGCACACTAAATGTTTAGACTTTTTGGAGATACTCCTAGGAATTTTGCAAGTTATTATAATTTGTAACTACTTTTAGGGAGTTTTTGAAGTTTTGTCAAAGAATTGTAGTAATTTTGAGTTATCTCAAAGTATTATCTTTGAAATTATGAAAAATCTGTTTAATTATTAATAGAAAAGAGGTGAGGAAGAATCTCTTTAAGAGTAATTAAGAAATTTATTCCATTGTTATTACTTTCCCAACTCTATTACCATTGATTTTCCTCTTCAAATATGTTTTGAGGCCAAGTCTATTTCAGATCTGCCTATTATGTTTCATTAAAAAGATTTTCAAAGCTCAATTCTCTTTATTGGAATATTTTTTGGAGTGTCTTTATCTATTTCTTATAAGATTTGATATTTGGGTAGGTTTCGAGTCCCTCAATGACGAAAGATTGTCTAAATAAATAAAAATTTACTGATCCCAAAACATAATTTCATCCCATTAGCATTGGTTCTGCTCATTTCTGAGATTGCTCTCATAGCATTGTCCTAAGAGCCAACTTATCTCTATTTTCCCTGAAATTTCTTTTGATTGAAAAACAGGCTTTTTGACATTCTTTTTTTGTTTATCCTCAGATTTGGGCTTAGCAGGTTTTTTTTATTATTTATTGGGTGCTTCAGGCACAACAATTTTTTATAATTTTTTTTTATTATCTACGTCCTTTTTTGATGCAGTTGAAGTTTTATTAACTATTTTAGTTGGTATTTCAACAGTTGGTTTTTCAGCAAGTTTTTATGCCGGTTTTTTAGCAGGCTTTTAAGTTGGTTTTTCAGCAAGTTTTTATGCCGGTTTTTTAGCAGGCTTTTAAGTTGGTTTTTAAGCTAGTTTTTCAACTGGTTTTTAAACTAACTTTTCAGCTGCTTTTTCAGCATTATTTTTGAAAGGGCTTGGAATATCATATTGAGGATCAGTAAGGTAATTAGTAATAAGTGAAGGATTTTTCCATTTTTGTTATTTCGTCCATTTTTAGTTAAGTCCATTTAATGTCAGAGGGAAAGAACATTAAGTTTTTAATTGTTTAACATGACATTTGACCAAACTAAATGCATTATCCTTAAGAGTCAGGCAGATCTATATTTATGATAAAACTGTATATTTGCTCAACTTTTGGCGTTCAACTGAAAATGAATTTTATTCAATTCCGAGTAATTTCGCAAGATTTTTTTTTGATTTTACCTCATTTCTAGTTACATTCGATATTTTTTGAAGCCCCTTCAAACTTTTATAGATTCTAACGATTTCTTCAAAATATTTGTTTTGATTTTTGATACCAAAATCATGTCCATTAGTAGCCCATTATTTTTACCAGGTAGTTGGAGAAAATGTTTTTGATTTTTTTTCTTCAATATTGGGTGGAAAGTAGTTTTTAAGATCTTATCTCAAAGTGGATTGATCTTGATTTTTTAATAGAGTCAGATTTAATTCGGGTTTCTCTCCTATTTTTTTTACTTTTTTATTTACTTAGGTCAAGCCGTTTATCAAAAAACTTTGACTAAATCATGAATTCGTTACTGATCCCAATTGTTAAGGTAAGCTGTATTGCATTATTTTTTCTGGCAATAGCCTGTAGGCCAAATAACCGATAAAAGCCAAGTAGATTCCTCAGTCTTGACTTTAGGTTAGGGAGCTAAATGATGTGAATTGTACATTTTTGTTTGGTGATGGTTTTAGTTGGTAGTTTTTTTGGCTGAATTTTTGGATGTTAGCTTGGCTTGGTTTAAACTTGTTTTCTTTTAGCTTAAACGAAAGCGATTGATGCGATTAGTAAAGATATTAGAAGGACACGTCTCCACATATCCAATTTTATTTAAAGTTAAGTAAAGATAAAAATTATTAATCATACCCACA